>ENA-ORXT01004930-ORXT01004930.1-marine-metagenome-genome-assembly--contig:-NODE-4930-length-13418-cov-9.981486_pt1 | contig 13418 bp, 17 predicted proteins | sample MGYA00237868_ERZ511482 | MGnify/ENA metagenome assembly ERZ511482 | reverse complement strand
TGATCGATAATGGAGAAATACAGCCGTTCTCCCAAAAATCCCGCACTGCAACTGTCCCAAAAGTGTTCCAAATCGGCTTCTACGTGGTCGAAGAGGCCGATTTGGAACTCTGTTACAATAGTTGGAGTGCGGGTTTTTGGAGAGAACGGCTGTAATGTGCTCCCTGAGAGCATGCACTTAGAAACGTCATTCCCATGGCCGAAGAGCACCATTTTATACAGAAAAAAGGCAGAGCGTTCCCGTTGCAGTACAAGACACAGATGATTCAGCTCAATATCTATGAAAGTGGACTCCATGGACTGGAATGGAAGACTTGCGACCCATATTCGCTTGTTTCCCCCAACGTCCTTGTTTCTCGCTGCCTCTCTCCTCCCCTCGGTGTTTTTCTCCCTCGCTTCCATGTTGGACCAGGACCATCGGCACGTGCCTCTGCTTCTCTATCTGCCGGTGGGCGCTGGCGTACCAAGACGCTTGCCCCGCTTTTACCTACTCGTACCCACCGCAAGGGTACTCCCCGACACGACACGGGTGGCGCACCCACCGCGGCCCCGTGTACATAGGCAAGTATGATGACGGCGAGGACGGAGATTAACCGGCTTGAGCTTGGCTTCAACTGCTTTTATATCTGCTTTGCATCTTTACCCTCGCTTTGGTCGGCGCGTTGCCGACCCGGGATCCGCGTACGGGACCAATTGCTCATGCTAAAGGTAAACGCTACGATATTGGCATAACTCTGCTCCTGGTACCTGTTCCACGGTTGTAAAGTAGTTAAAGACGAACACGGCAATCACGGGAAAAACGTAGAACGCGGCCACAACGAGAGCCACGGTCTGGAGAAACCGCCGTGCTCCTTCGATGCACTGAGCTCGGGCCACAGGGCCCACCACTGAGAAACAGTAGGAAATCCCTGCCCTGCTGGCACTTGAACGCGTGGTAGGTGGCCCGGCGGACGCCGGGGATCGCTTATAATCGGTGCCAGCTACTTGTGCACCCAAGCCACGGTACGAGAGAGCTCTCCGTCCGTCCATGTGTCCCACAACAGCGTAGCCTGGTTCGTGTAGAGCCAAATGATGTTCATGGTGAAGAGCACAAGAACGGCGGTGTTCTCCCAGCGGTAGCGTGCACGGGAACAGTACGCGCAACGCGCGAAAGCAAACCACACCACGAGGCCAATGGCGAAGAGGACGAGCGTCAAGGGTGCGCTCACCCACACCATTTGATAGGAGATCGACTCGTCCAGCACCGCAGCCATGACATTGAGCAACAGTGCGATGAAGCCAGTGTACAGCGTCAAAATGTTGAATGACAGGGGTTGGACACGGACGCCGCCAGGGCCGCTGGCAAGTTCTCGCTTGTTGAGGTTATTCTCGATTGCCGTCTAAAGGCGGCGAAGTACCATGCTGGTCAAGGACAAGGGGTCAAGGAGAGGCGTTCACAGGGGAAGGTTGCCGCCGATCTAGAAACGGAGCATAAAGATCAAGCGGGGGATGATGAACGACCAAGTTGTTCGTGCTCGCACCCTCCACTCAAACTGTGGCCCGCATCTCGCTCCAAAACCCTTCAGGATGGCGCCACGACGGTATGGATGCCGGGCCTTCCTGCTGGTAAAGCTGACCCAAACTCCTCGGAGGAACGTCAGTCCTCAGCTGGGGGTGGGGTTGAGGGTCGCAACAATGTACGTTCTATGGATACACCAATCACAGTCGGAGCGGTCAGCAGCTCCAGTGTGGCACTGCTGGAGCGCGGAAACAGCAGGCAGCCACAAAACGGGTCGCCAGTGCATTAGCCAGCGCAGAGCCGCCGGCGTGCAAGCCGCAAGGCATTGGTAGATGGTCTATTTACCGCTGGCTTTTCGTGGGCTGTCGACGTCTGCCCACTTGTGCTGTAGTCCACTCGCTCTACCAATATCGGGCATTGCCACGGAAGTAAAAGCTGGAGGCTCAACCTGCGCAGCACTCACAGTGATGGGCAAGCAGCGCTGTGATCCTTCTCTGGCGATGGAGCAATCAGCCGTTTTGATCAAAAAAAATAAAAACATATCATGGAATCGCCTTCTGGGAGCTCCACACTGTGGGTGCTCTCAAACTGTAGTGATGCACACATATAATTAGATCACGAGACTTGCTCTCCGTTTCAGAGGTGGCAGTCTGCATTCGTGTCCTCAGGGATCTGAGGGCGTGTCAGTGCTGGAAGGGTCGCGATGGCGCTAAAAGCGAATGAAGTTATCTGGCTAAGAAGGACTGTCCTGCCACAGGGGTCACAGGGCCCGGACGGCGCCTGCCCCCCTGCCCCCCCCCTGCTGGCAGGCGCAATGTGTGGAGTGAGGAACGATTCCTGTTCTCGCAAACACAAATATGCAAGGACCGCGCATGGGATGGCCTCTGAGAGCCTGTCAACGGGGGTCGATCTGTTTTTCGCACGGGAATTCTGTTTCTTCAAACAGGAACACGGGCCTCCAAGAGGCTCAAAACAGGCAAAAACAGACGTGCTGTTGACGACGGTTCTGGGCCCGCTGCGCCGGGTGGCATGGTTGCCGTTAATGGTGCGGATCCCATCGTCACTTTCGATGGTGAGCCGGCGTCCATCCGTCTTCAAGACCTGGTAGGGTGCAAGGGTCTTGAAGACGAGCTTGCCCCCCTGGTTCTCGTGCGACTTCACGTACACCCAGTCTCCAACTCGGAGTGGCTGGCGACGTGCTTGCACGCGCTTGTCGAAGGCTCGCTTATACCGAGCTTGAGCCTTCTCCATGGTCTCCCGTACTAGGGGGACCAAGGAGTTCAGGCGTTGGAGAAACTTCTCCGTTGCCTGGCGGGGACTTACAACTTCCCCGGCGTCTCGGTCCTTGGAAAGTCGTTCGATGGCGACTGGACTTAGCCGCTTCGGACTTACAAACGCAAATGGAACTTGCCCAGTACTGCCGTGGATTTGTGAATTATGAGCCGTTACTACCAGACTTAAGTACCTCGACCACGTCACTACATGTTCAATTTCGTAGTGACGCAATTGCTTGACTAAGGTCTTATTAAACCGTTCAACCTGCCCATTAGTCCGGGGGTGATAAGGAGTTGCATAGTTGGTGTCAATCCCCAGGACCATCTGTGAAGCGGGAGGTAGATAGGTGGATGCGTTGGTTTACTTGGATGGCGGTCTTGGGCCCACTAGGACCGCCTGATATACCCCAGGCGACCCTACTGCCAGTCACAGGGAAGACCCTCTCTCAGTGCTCCCCCAGGCACTGCCACTCCCCGCGTGTGCAGGGCCTGCGGCGCACCTCCCACAGCGGAGCATGCGCCCCCCCCGTGCTAAACCGCCCACCGCCGCACAATCCAGTCACCACGCCACGCAGAATCTCCCCCAGCTCACTACCAGAAGGGGGGCTCACCGAGAGATACACAAATCAAGTACAAGCAAGTACATGTCATACAACAATGGAATGCATACAAGGACACGAGCTTGAGTCACCATGAAAACCCGTGTAAGTACAGCTCCAATGGAATTCCCGAGCAGAGCTCAACACCTTCAGCACCCCTTGCCATAGTACGGCGGCGAACTGCGGCCCGTTATCCGACAGCACTGAGTCGGGGAGCCCGTAATTGGCGACCCGCGTGTCGAGGAACGCACTGAGAACATCCTGAGACGTGATTTCTCGAAGCGGGACCGCCCGAGTGACCTTCGTAAACCGGTCACAGATAACAAGGATGTACTCATATCCTTCGGGGGTCCGGGGCAGGGGGCCAAGTAAGTCAATGGCCACCGCCGCGAAGGGTTCCGTCGCGGGGAACAGCCTCATGAACGCTTTACTCTGCGTACCCATGAGTCGGTTCGTTGCACAGGTGGGGCAAGCTGCCACCCACCCGAACACATCCGCCGCTAGCGAGGGCTAGTAGTAATGGTCTCGCAGGGTCTGGTACATGCGCGTCCCACCTGGATGCGCAGCCAAGGGGGATGAGTGCTCCGCTCTTAGCACGTCCTTGACTACGGACTGGGGGACCAGTACCTGCTGGGTCCCCTCTCGGTGCCCTCGGCGGCACAACAACCCGTCCGCGTTCTCATTGAAGAGCGTGGGCTTAAGGGTGTCAAGTAACTTCTTGACCCCCTAGCAGAACCCATCTGCCGCCTGCTTCTGGGCTAACTCACCCAGGGGTATGCGTGCGGTGCCCCCGTTCTCGGGTCTTTGGGGGTCGAGCACCGCCCCCGACCGAGTGGTCACCCCAACTGTGGGGATCTCCTGGGAGATGGGCCCCTCATCCAACCCCTCAGTCGCGATCAGGGGCTGTCATGGATATATCCCCGAGGATTATATCCGTGCATTATATCCGTATCCACTTCGGATACGCGCCGAGGACGCATATCCAAAATTCAATACGAGAAAAGGAGGATAGGATATATCTATCCTGTCCGACAAAAATTGCGAGATTATACCGGATCCGTATGCCAGATATGAGAGTCAGGATAGAGGGATATATATAGTTATGAGGCGTCCCGCACCTGGAGAATTCTGGTTAAACGAAGTCGACCTCTCTGCTCGCGTGCCGACAATCGGGGGATTAATGTCCGAACATTTGGCAGCGACAAGCGGCGATCCAGCCCGTCCCGGGTGGAACCGTTCAATCACGCGGCTCGACCCTATTGCGTTGTTGTCAGAGTGTGACACGAGATTCAGAACGGTCATTCTGACGTCCGTTTACACAAACGGCGGCGAACCGCCTCGACGGCGCCCGTTGGGGCGTTGAAATCAAGTGTGGATTTCAATCCGTACTTGACGTCCATTTAGCACTCGAATAACGGCTGGATGGTGTTCTTCTTGGGCTCTAATTGAGCTTTTGGTCGGACTTGGGGGATTATATTCGGATCCAATAATCGTATCCGGATACGAATATAATCTACTCAAATATCCGGGTCCGGAGGCAGATATCCTGATCCGGATCTCAGCTGAGGGAGTTATCGGTATTCAGATACGAAGGATCGGCGTGTATCCGTATCGTATTACGGCCCAAAAACCATATCCTGACAACCCCTGGTCGCGATGCGGGACAGCGCGTCGGCCACCGCGTGTTGGGGGCCGGGCTTGTACTCCACATCATAATCGAATTCCGAGAGGAGGATGCGCCAACGATTGAGTCGATTGTTGGTGCAGGCCGTCGTGGTCAGTATCCACTTCAGTGCCTTATGGTCACACCGGACGAGGAACTTGGTGCGTTCGATGTACGGTCGTAGTAAACCGACAGCCCACACCACACACAGTCCCTCAATCTCGGTGACGGTGTAGTTCTTCTCCGCCGGCAGGTGACCCTTACTGAAATATCCTACCGGGAGGTATGATCCGTCGGGCTGTTGCTGTAGTAGGCAACACCCCAACTGGTCATAGCTGGCATCCACTTCGATGATGTATTTGCCATCCTTGCGGGGTATGGCAAGGATGGGTGGGTGGCATAGCTGTTCGCGTAGTGTGTCGAACGCTGCCTGCTCCTCCGGACTAGGGGGAGCCAACCGCTTCGGAAGCTTGACGCTGTTCAACTCGTTCAGCGGCTTCGCGGTCTTGGCAAAGTTCGCCGTGAACCTCCGATAGACGTTACACATGCCCAAGAAGCTCCTCAGTTGGGTTAGCGTCTTGGGGAACACAGCCTTCTTGATGGCTTTGAGGTTCTTCTCATTCACACTCAAGCGTCCTGGCCGCACTACATGGCCGAGGTACTCCACCTCGTTACTAAAGAGGTGGCACTTCTGCGCCTTGAGGGTAACCCCATGCTTCCCGAGTAGGGTGAGGACCGTGTCCAAGTGGGACAGGTGCGACTCTGCATCGGCGGAGAAGATGATGAGGTCGTCTAAGTAGACGAGCACATTCTGCCACTTGACTCCAGACAGAATCATGTCAATCGCCCGCTGGAAAGTGGCAGGGGCGTTGCACAAGCCAAACGGCAGACGGGTACATTGGTACGTCCCGCAGTGCCAGGTGAAAGCGGTCTTTGGCTTGTCCTCCTCGGAAATGGGGATCTGCCAGTATCCAGCGTTACAGTCTAACGTGGAGAAGAACTGTGCGTCCCCCAAGGAGTCGAGACAGTCATCCATCCGGGGGAGCGGATAAGAGTCGCGTACTGTGCGCTCGTTTAACTGCCGATAGTCGATGCAGAACCGGGGACTCCCATCCGGCTTGGGTATGAGGACGACCGGGCTAGCCCACTCACTCTGGCTTGGCTCGATGACCTCTAGTTCGAGCATCTTGTCCACCTGGACCTTGATGAGTTCCCGCGTCCGGGGGCCCATGCGGTACGGGTTCAACCGAACGGGCTTAGAGCCCGGTTTCAACTCGATCCGGTGCTCGGTAGCTTTGATGGAGCCCAACTGGCCGCTCCACAAGTGCCGGTGCCTCTGAAGCAAGGAGTGCACCCGGGGCCGCTGTCCCTCGGGAACGTTCTCAGTATGAACGTGTGGCTCCTCCTGTGGGTCCGTGGCTCCGGACCCACGGGTCGGGAGGGGGCTCAGTGTGGCCCACTCCTCGCGGGAGATGGCGGACACAGTACCAGAGTAGGCTGACATGTGTCCCAGGATCATCCCTTTGGGGAGGCGTTTACTCGTCTTCCCCGTATGGGTTATCTCCACCTACCACGCACGGCCAGCGGTGCAGTCCATCGTGCCCGACGCCACGTGTACCCGGTGTCGGTCATACACCCGGTGGCGTTGGGTTAGGACTCCGTTCCCTTGGAACGCGGTCTGCACGGCGACGTACCCCGTGGACCGGGGGGGCAGTACCACCTCGCGGGCCACGTAAACCTTGGCATCCTCATCGCTGGAGGAGCCCGCCCCGCCGGCGCGGTCAGCCTTGGCATATGACACCGTCTTACCCCAACGGAGGATGGGTACCTTACATCCATTTAGCAACTGGATGTACCCTTTCGGCCCACTTATGCAAGGGACGTGAGCATCGGTGTAGTCGGTCCCCAAGAGCAGGGGCACCGACATGCCGCGTACCACCCCGCGCGTGACTAATGCGGTGTAGGTTCCGACCCGCACGCTCATGTCCACCGTGCCCGTGATGGGAAGGAGTCCCCCATTCACGTCGTAGAGCTGGGCGGTCGCCGCGGCCAGGGGCGCCACCTCCAACTCCGGGGGCAGCAGTTCCTCTCGTACCAGAGAGACACCGGAGCCCGTATCGACGATGACGCGGAGGGCCAGCTCACGCCCCGCGGCCAACCAGACGCGACTGGCGACCTGGTAGTTGGACCCCGTCAGGATGGCCACCACCTGACAGCGATCCACCCCCTTCGGAAGGGGAGCGTCCCGAGGGCGGAGCCCCTTCGGCCGGGTCTGCAGGCGCGGTAGCCGCGCGCCCGCGTCTCCGGTCGGTACCACCGGTCGCCCCGGGGAGGGACCGGCGCCGGTGGCTACTCGTTTCCCTCCTCAGACTCGGAGGAGGGCTCCGAGACATGGTCCGACTCGGCGGGGAGTTCCCCCTTCTCAAGCGGCGTCGACTCTTCGCCGCTTGAGCTTGTGGTATCCTTGGGGGTGGCGAGAGCAACGCGTCGCCCCGCGCGTTTGTCCCCGGACGGAGCGGGTTTGGCCCGCAGGGGGGTCCACCGGTTGGCATCCGCCAGCCTCTCGCGTAGGCGGACGTCCAAAGTGGGGCACACCTCGGCCCAATGACCCTTCTTGCCACACTGCCAGCAGGGCCGCTCTGCCGGGCGGGAGCGGGGTCAGGCGGGCTCACCCCTGCCTGGGGCCGGGACGTCCACGGCCCCCACGGACCGGACCGGAGCCGCTCTCGGGGCATAGGGTCGAACCGCCGCCGGTACTCGCGGAGCGGCGGCCTAGCAGGCCATGCGTCGCAGGCGAGTCTCCTCTGCGAGCACCTCTCGCTCCTTGGTCCGCTATTTCTGTTGCTCATGTTGGAGCCGCCGGTTTTCATCCCCCTTAGTCTGGGCGATGCGAGCCAGCTCCGCTAGGGTCATGGCGGGGGTGTTGCGCTCCCGGACCATGGCGCGGGAGGCGCGGTGGACACCTTCCACAAAGCGCCCCTTCAGCGCGCCTGTCCCGTACATGAACCCGCACTCGGTGTTCAGGCGGCGGAGTCGCTCGGCAAAGGCCAACTAATCTTCATCGTCCCGCTGCACGGCAATGTTGAGCGTCTCGACGAGGGTCGCTACGGAGGCCTCATCCGCATGGCGCCGGAGCATCCAGTTCACCAGCTCCAGGTAACTGGTCGTCTCGCCGGGGTTACCATCCCGGCGAGTGGGCATGATAATCATTACCGCCGACCTCAGAGGCTCCTTCGTAAAGTCGGGGAGGATGTAGAAGGCTTCGCTCTCTGAGATGTCATTGTCATCACAGGCCTTCGCGAACTTGCGTAGGAACAGGAAGACCTGGGCCGGGGGGGAACCATCCCATTCGCCCCCGACGCCGAAGGACTGAGCAACGTCCTTCTTGCGCCGACCCAGAGTGCCGGCCTGGCGTCGCGAGTAGACAAGCGACTTGTTGTCCAACGCGTAGGTTTCGCAATCGAAGATCTCCCGGTAGTACGGCTTGTTGACTACGATCTTGGGTGGGACCGCCCGAGGTGGGGGCGGCGGGGTGGACCGAGTTGGCCAACTAGCCGCCTCCACCCCCGCGACGGGGGCGAATCCCGCAGGGAACCCCTCGTCACGCCGTTCACCCCCCTCCGATCCACGGACCGGGCCGGGCCTCGGGTCAATACCCCGAGTACCGTCCCGTGCCGAGGGCGGAGTGGGGGTGTTGCGAAAAGCACCTAATAGGGCTGCCACCGCCGAGTCGCCACCGGAATGGGACGCCTCGGAGGTGGAGGACGACGACGACGAATAGCGTCGTCGGCGGGAGGAGCGCTTAGCCCCCCGCCGCCGCCCGTCGGTCTTGGGCGTCGCGCTCCGTAACACGGTCGACAACGAACGGGTAACTTCGGACCGAACGACCTCGGCCACGGCGTCTCTCCAGTCGAGACCCAGGCCCTCCATGGCACCCCGTGAGCCTAGGGGAGCACGACTAGAGCTCCCACCCACAGGCTCCCGTGCCGATGGTGGCATCGGCCCCGCCCACACACCCGGGGGGGTAATCCCTCCGGACGCGTCGGCTGGGTGACCGACACCAGCGGCTCCGGCGGATCGTAGCGCGAGCGCCGGGTCGCTCCGAACACGACGTGAACCCGGGGGAGCACGACTAGGGCTCCCACCCGCGGGTTCCCGTGTCGGTGGTGGCACGGACCCACCACCCAACGCCGTAGCGTCGGGGGGCTGTCCTACGCCGAATTGAGTGCCAGCACCCAGCGGGACCTTCTCGGGGTGAGAGCTACCCGAGGGGGCACCCGCTGGGGGGCGACTCCGGATTGGGTCGAGGCCCGGGGGCAAGGGCTGGAACAAAGTCCGTCCCCCACGGGCACCCGCATCCGTGGTGCCAGCACTGGTGTGGCGGTCGCTCACCGACGACTCGCCCCCCGGGGGAGAGGTTCCGTCCCCCCCGACACCATGCTCATCGACACCAGGGGGGTCTCCATGCCCCCCCCCTTCGGCCATCGACCCGGCCGGAATCCACCGAACCTGGCGATGCGGGGCGCCGCCCGCAGCGCTAGGCACCAAGGGGAGGAGTCCCTACTCGGTTACCCCCGGGGCAAGGTGACGCACCGTCGTCACCCCGAGGAAGGTTGAGTCGTCTTCATCCCCTGCTGCTCCACCAAATGTGACAACACGCCCAGCGAACCCCACCCAACTTGGGGGGGAGGCGGGCCAGACCGTGTCGCCGGGTAGTCCTGTCGGGGAACACCCGCCCCGGAAGGAAACCCCAAAGAGCACACACGCACGGCCACGACCGGGGGAAGACGCCCCGAGCGCGAAACACGAGTTGTGTGACCGGAAGTTTACTTGCCCGGGTCGAAGGCCTCGAGGCGACACGCACGCCTCGCCCTCTTACCCTCTCCACACCTCGTCCGTCCCCCTCCAACCCTCAGGAAACCCCCTCAGACACCCTCAGGGAACCCTCAGAAACCCCCCCCTCAGGGCCCATGGGGCCAGTCTCAGCGGAGGACGGTCGAAGCTTCGAATACCGCCTTGAGTTGGGGGCGGGGGAAGGGTGCTACGTGACACCCTCGCGACGCCCCGGCGTCGGGCGCGCGGTGTAATGCTGGTCAATATCCCAAGTTGGGTTTACACAAAATTAGGCCGTTAACTGGGGGCCCGCCCGGGGATTTACTAGTCCCAGAGAAGTCGCGAGATCGCGGTTGTGGTTGGTGAGCTACGGGGTGATCACAAGTGGACCACCACCGGAACACTCGGAATATGCGGAATTTGGCATATCCGCGCTGTAAGGGCGGGGCACGGTCCGGAGTGGGGTGATTTCCGACCGATCGGTGTCTTGGATCTGGCGGCCCCGTCACCGGCTCTGGGGACGGGATTCGGGGCCCAGCGCCGGGGCAGGCCCCCCCCTCGTGGCCCCAGACCAGGTGACACGCCGCCGTGCTGTCACAGGTGCTCTTGTATGTTTGTGACCAGTCGGAGGAGCGTACGATCATGTGTCTGAAAGGATCTGGGTGCTTCTTTCCGTGCACGCCGTGTATGGTTGTGCGAGACAACTCGTGGACTGCGGCGGGTGCCGCAGCACCGAGTCGTGACGTCGATGCTACCGTCAAGTCGCAGCTCAGTAACGCGACGATGGGTATCTTTTCGGGGGCTGCACCTCGGAGAGCAGAGGTTGAGATGGAACACAGCCTCAACAGTGTGGTACCTGCCCTGGCCGCCTGGGCCGCACTTGGAAACGGACCGCGGATGCTGTATCGTTTGCCTGGGTTTGACCGCCTGCACGTACGTTCGCTTGCTCTCCAATTCATGGTCGCTCTCCCGTGCGTGTGCCCTCTTCGCCCGTCCCTATTGTGTGCATCGCCACACCTGGCTCCACTCGGCGTTATTTTATCTTTTTTGGGCATCGGACATACTGTTGACAACGGCTCATCTCACGGCGCCGCACCGTATCTTCGTTGTGCTTGTTACCTGGGTCTTGCTTGTACACTTCTACATACACACAAACGCAAGCACGCAGGTGATGGACTCGGGCATCGACAGAAAAGTGGCCAACCAAGTACCGGGGGTGCGTCGAATGATGTGTCACTTGGATTTTCAAAAATACGAACAGCTATGATTGTGACGCGCCCATACCTCAAGCGGCACATGGAAAATACAAGCAGCACCCCTTCTATTTTTTTCTCCTATCAGAGTGACACAACGACGCACACCCCGCTCGTATGATTTTCTTCTTTTCTTTCGATGCATTATCCCTTGAAATCCCTCCGAACGCGTGCAATCGTGATCACTGTATTCGCCTCTGTAAGGGCCCAGCACTGCCCTGATCGGCAGCCGCCGCGACCGACTTCACGCCATCTTTCCGTTCCTGGGAAGCCAGCCGGGCGGCGTGCGCAGCAGTGGGTGAAGATGGCGGGAGACTGTGTTACGCAGTCTGAAGAAGAAGAAGCTGCTGGCAGCCGGGAGACTGAGAGCTGTGTAGAGGATGCTGCAGTGGGGGTATGGCAAGCAGCCCTGTGGCGACGGGGTGTCTTCGCGAGGCTCTGGGAGGGGGGCGGCATCGCCAGTCTTGCTTATTTCCTGTGAGGCTCATTCTGTGGGCGCGCAGGATATCGGACGTGCCTATCATGACTTGCCGGATATGAAGAGGAGACCTTTCTTTTCGGGGAGAGGGACGGCGGCGTCGCACCACAAGCGACCGGATGCAGCTGATACAACTCCTCATGCTACAGAAAGCACATGATCAGAACCGCCAGCTCATGCGCTTCGTGAAGATGCCTTTGCTTTCGTGCGTAGGCGCCGCGATCGTCATGTTTCAGGCAGTGCAGAGCTGGATAGGCGCGAGTTGTTTTTCTTGCAGGTGCCTAGAAAAACTATCTGGATGCCTTGGCAATCAAATTGATGCCTCTGAGGGGGTGCACATAATTCCACGTTGTGACTATCTTTAGGGACCCCCCCGGTACCCTTGTACCTCCGCCAAGTTGCCGGTGCGAGCGGCCGCACACGGTTTGACACCGCGGCCAACGCAGAGCGAGCTATGAACTTGCGCTTCAAGTACGCATCACGCAGGCTACGGGTGCCGCATATCCATCCTGGGTACGTGATTTGTGGAAGGTCCGCGGGGCGGGGGGTGCTCGTGTGTTGTGGGCGGTGCTCGTGTGGTGTGGGTGCTATCAAAGCTCTGGCACAACGGGAGCCACGGCGTTACTCGCTGATTCGTACCTCGTTCTTTCTCTGTACTGCAGGTACTTTGTACCGGAAGAAAAGAAGCAAGTAACGATGACCGGTAGCGAGCACCGGCGTGCTCTGCCCTTTCTTCCTTTTGCGGTGGTTGGTGTGGCCGGTTCGGACGGGGATGGCGTGGACCACAGTACACTCACACTGGTGATCTGCGAGCTGGTCCATGTGACCAACGAGCTCTTCTCGGCGCGGTGTACTGGCGGCGGCATAACGCTAGCAGAGGCGGAGGTGCTGGCGACAAAGGCCCACAAGTGGGTGGTGGACCACTACCAGCCAGTACTTGGCCCGTCACACACGACCAAGCTTCACCTTATGGCTGCCCACTTGCTCGACGAGTTTCGGCTGCGGGGCAACCTCTACGACGGCAACACGGCGTACAACGAAACGCTGCACAAGGCGGTGAAAAAGGCGTACAACTTGACCAACCACAGGAGGGACCAGTCCATCGAGCAGCTGATCCTGGTGGAGCAGGTCTCCCGCACCCTCCTCGATGATGGCGCCGATGAGCCGGCGTCCGCGCCATCATCCGACGTGTCGTCGAATCCCTAGTACGAAACCGAGAGCAGCGACGCGCGCCAGCGGCGTCGGCGGCGGCGGCGGCGGCGGGGGGGGGCTCGGCGGCGGCGGTACACCAAGCAGTACACGACTGCGCACTTGGCGCACATCCACGGTCTTCCAGGGCTGGGTACTGCGCTCGGGGTAAGTGACAGTACGACACTGGGGTGTGCCAAGTCCTTGTACTACAGCGATCCCGCCCGCCCGCGACGCGGGAGGATGTCGCACACTGTGCGGGCGGCTCAGAGCTTCCACGGCGCACCGTGGTTTGACTGGGTGCGCTACCGGGGGCCAGGCGGGGAGCTTTGCGTTGGCCAAGCCGCGCTAGTCGCCGAGGCCAGGTCCAGCGCGTGGGTGCGGCCTCGTCGTGCGGCGTGCTGAGAGCGCACCGGCAACCGAGGGCTGCGTGCTCACAAAGTACGGGTGTGAGCGATTGCAGTGGAGTGTGCCGGCCGACGGGGACGCGGCACGCCTCGACGCCGTCGAGGCCAAGGATATCGTGCGCTGGTTGTCGGTAGAGTACGACTGGGAGGACCTCTGCGAGCGTCACGGCGCGACAGTCATGCCCGACAAGGTGCCCAAGACGACGGCTGAGCTCCGTGCGGCGCG
>ENA-ORXT01004926-ORXT01004926.1-marine-metagenome-genome-assembly--contig:-NODE-4926-length-13429-cov-5.115488_pt1 | contig 13429 bp, 10 predicted proteins | sample MGYA00237868_ERZ511482 | MGnify/ENA metagenome assembly ERZ511482 | reverse complement strand
AAGTAGTTTTTCATGCCTATTTTAAAGGTCTCGAATCAAAAAAATAGAATACATGAAAAATACAGATAAGCTTATCTTTTAACTATTAACAATTCCAACTCTTAGTTGGTCTTAGTTGGCATTATTTATCAACAAGTCTATTGTTACTTAAAAATTATCATATAAATAATGGAGTTACTGTATTTATTAAAAAAAGAAATAAAACAACCATTAACAAGATTTGTGGTACTTATTTTAATCACAGGTATCTCTAATGCTATGTTGATTGAAATAATTAACATGTCTGCTGCCCATATAGTCGATAACGAGTCAAATGGGCGATATTTCATGATGTATATGTTTTGTTTTATTTTTGTTTTAACCGCCAAAAAGACCGTCTATGACAAAGCTTTTGAAATGATTGAAGGCGTTGTCAATACATTGCGCAAGCGAATAGCCTATAAGATTGGACAGGCAGAATTATCAACTTTTGAGAAAATTGGTGCTGCTTCGTTTTATACTCGACTTACGCAAGATGTACTCTCTATATCAAAGGTTGCTTGGGATTTAGTTGCGACGCTTCAATCGTTGACTATTATTCTTTTTATGTTAGTATATATTTCCGTTTTATCGGGTTGGGCATGTATTGCGGTGCTAATAGGCATCAGTATGAGTATTCTCAATTATACTTCTAAAAGCAAGGAAATTCTTGATAATTTTGCTCAACTATCTCATAAAGAAACCCTCTTTTTTGAACAGTTCAACCAGATCCTACAAGGTTTTAAAGAGATTAAATTGAATGAAAAAAAAAGAAGAGCTGTATTCGAAAGATATATTAAAATAAATGATGACAGGAAAAAATGTAAGGTGGAAACCTATAAATTGTACAATTTCGCATTTATTTCTTCACAGATGTTTTTGTACAGCATGATAGGACTTATTATTTTCATTATCCCCCAATATGATCAAGAACATGCAGGTACCATCATAAAAATTACGGCTGCTATTCTATTTATTCTAGGACCTATTGAATCTGTTCTAGGTGCTATTGGGAATTTATCCATGGCTAATGATGGCACTAAAAATATTTTAAAATTAGAACGAGACTTGGATGGAATTCTGAAAACACAAGAAAGGGCAATTGCTCCTTCAGCACAAACAGTCCCTTTATCCTTTTCCCATTCAATCGAATTAGAAGGCTTAATGTATGAATATGACACGAATGACCCAGCGCATGCCTTTCGGGTAGGACCAATGAATTTGACAATAAAAAAGGGAGAAGTGATATTCATTACAGGAGGTAATGGAGCGGGTAAATCTACTTTTTTAAAACTCCTTACTGGACTCTATCGCCCCAAGCAAGGGCGTATTTATATTGATCGAAATAAGGAAGCTGGAATAGAGGGAACGCCAATAAATGCGACCAATTATAATCAGTATGGTGAATTATTTGGTCTCATCTTTACTGATTTTCATCTTTTTGACAAGTTATATGGTGTCGAAAGTGTAGATCCTCGTATCGTGAATACTTTTTTGCAAAGAATGGGTTTATCCAAAGAAAAAACGACCTATCGCAATGGGCGATTCTCTAATATTAAACTTTCAAGTGGGCAGAAGAAAAGACTAGCCTTGATAACTTCTATTTTAGAAGATAAGGACTTATTTATTTTTGATGAAGTGGCGGCTGATTTAGATCCTGACTTTAGAGATGTGTATTATCACGAATTATTGTCAGAACTAAAGGCACGTAATAAAACAGTACTGGTGGTTTCGCATGATAAAAGCTATTGGCATGTAGCAGATAGAGTTTTGTTATTAAAAAAGGGGCAGTTTCAAGAAATTTATGCGAGTAAGCCAAACTTGGCTACGTTTATATAAAAAAGGGTAACTACTTAAGAGGTCGGACAAAATTGTTTGATGGTTAGATTGTTGATTGTCAACGTTATATATGCAATCATCAAACAATCAAACCATCAAGCAATTATGTCCACCTACTTAGACTCAGGTACTTAACTATCGCCATAGTCTCGTTGAGCGATTCTAACTTCTATATGACTTAATTTATTAAAATTTATATATATATATATGTTGCAAAATACCTTAATACAGCAAGAAGTAGTCAAAGAAAAGACTTGTCCTGTTCATTCTTATAATGAATGGGGCTTACTAGAAGAGGTCATAGTTGGTACGCCTAGCAATGCTTTTTTTTCTTTTGGGGATCCTACGGATAGGTTGCTTTATTCCCCAAAGGAGATAACTGAAATTGAAAAATATATTAAATTCAGACAGCCTTATCCAGCGGGATATATTAATAAAGCTAAAGCTGCGATTGACCGTTTTAGCCATATTCTAGTAGAAGAAGGCGTGAAAGTACAACCAGTAGCAAAAGTTAAATATGACCGACCATTTGGTACACCAGATTGGAGGACACCAGGTGGTTTTTGTGCGGCCAATCCTCGGGATTTATTATTTGTGACGGGCAATCAAATCATTGAAGCACCTATGTGTTCTCGTTCTCGATATTTTGAAATACGTGCTTATCGCAAACTCTTACAAGAGTATGCAGAACAAGGAGCTAAAATTATCGCAGCGCCTAAGCCTCGATTATTAGACGAATTATATAATCCAAATTATGAGCACCCAGATTCTCCGACGCCTCATGTATTGACCAACGTAGAACCCGTTTTTGATGCGGCTGATTTCATACGCTGTGGTAGCGATATTATAGGGCAACTGAGTCATGTTACGAATCAGGCAGGAGTAGATTGGTTACAGCAATGTTTGGGAGATGATTATACCATTCATTTGATTGAAAGCTTAGACCCAAAACCTTCTCATATAGATACCACTATCGCTTTAGTGGGACCAGGTAGAGTATTAGTGAATCCTACTTTTACAGATGTCAATAAATTACCCGACATCTTTAAAAATTGGGAAATTTTAGTTGCGCCACCTCCAGTTCCTTTTAAAACAAAACCACAATTGATGAGCAACTGGATTAGCATCAACACTTTAATGTTAGATGAAGAGCGCATCATTGTCGAAAAACGCCAAACGCCTTTAATTAAAGCTTTAAAAGGTTGGGGATTTAAACCCATTCCCTGTGATTTTGAAGACCACTATCCTTTTATTGGAGGCTTTCATTGTGCTACTTTAGATGTGCGTCGCCAAGGAATATTAGAGTCTTATGCTTAATTTTTTAAGGGATGTGGTAAAGTTTAAAAATTTTACCACATCCCTTAAACAATTATAAAATTCATCAAAAAAATTAAAAAGGATGGAAAAAATCACCATTCAAATTGCAGAGGAACGCCATTACCAATATGCGCAAGTCATTTGTGATTTAATAGCAGAATCTGCTAAGCATCGAGGAACAGGTATCGCAAAAAGAGAACCTGCTTATGTTAAAAAAAAGATGGAAAGTAATAAAGCGATCATCGCTTTAAAGGGAACAGAATTAGCAGGTTTCTGCTATATTGAAACGTGGGGACATGGTGAATATGTCGCCAATTCTGGTTTGATTGTCAATCCAAAATTCAGAAAACAAGGTTTAGCTAGAGAGATTAAAAAAGTGGCTTTTGACCACGCTAGAAACAAATATCCAGCAGCAAAAGTATTTGGTATTACTACTAGTGGCACCGTAATGGACATTAATTCCGAACTAGGTTATCGACCAGTTCCCTTTTCTAAATTGACTCAAGACGATGCTTTTTGGAAAGGTTGCCAAAGTTGTCCTAACTATGAAATCCTGCAACGAAATAATCGAACGAAGTGCTTGTGCACAGGTATGTTAGCCCCTTCTAAAATAGAGGAAGAAGCCATGAAATTTAATCTTTCTAATCTTATACTTCAAGGTTAAATAATTTACTCCTACTGACCAATCTCTTTAGTTGGCTTATTTAATTGAAACTAAAATACTATGTTAATATCAGGTGCTATCATATTAGGATGCCTACATTCTTTAAGAGAAGAATTAAAAGAAAAGAAAGAAAAAAAGATTAGGCAACTATCTACACATTTGACCGAAGGAGGAAAAGTAGATTTAGAAAGACCAGCACATCCACTAAAGCAATTGCTGGTTTCTATGAAACAGGAAACCCGAACAAAGCAACTCAAACAGTTTGGTAGTCTGGAAATTAGTGAAAAAGAAAAATCTGCTAACCGAAATCGATTGGCTTATTCCGGCCTACTGGGTGTGTCTGTTGTTGGAAGTTTCTTGCTTCCGCCACTTTTAGTAATTGTACTCCCGCTAGCAGCGATCCTTAGTTTTCCGCTAATAAAAGAAAGCTATCAAGCACTTTCTCAGCGAAAAAAAGTTGTACTGGAAATCAACGATACAATTGCCTACTTAGGGTCATTTGCCTTAGGATATTACATTATTTCATCGATAGATGGGATTTTGTATTATACTAATCGGAAACTATTGCTCAAATCAGAAGATCAAACCATTCAAAAAATGGTAGGTATTATGGATGATTTACCTGCTAATGTTTGGCTGGTTGAAGGAGATGTAGAAATAGAAATTCCATTAGAGCAATTAAAACCAGGGGATGTGATTAGTCTGAATGCAGGGCAATCAATACCTATAGATGGTTTGATCGCTAAAGGAATTGCGCTGATAGATGAGCGTTCTCTAACTGGAGAGTCACAAGCAGTTGAAAAGACCATTGGAGATACCTGTCTTGCTTCGACGTTGATTCTGGAAGGTAAGATTCTAATTCAGGTTGAGAAAGTCGGTAAGGAAACCGTTGCGCATCAGGTAGAACAGACTTTACTAAATACACTAGATTACCGCAATGAATCGGTCTCTCAAGGACAGCGATTAGCTGACCAAACGACCTTGCCTAGTTTGGCTTTGGGGATAATTTCCTATCCTTTCGTCGGATTTAACGGAAGTATTGGTATCCTGACTTCTGGTCCTGGATATAATCTAAGAATGGTTTCACCGATAATTATGCTAAATTATCTATCTATTGCTTCTCAGGAAGGCATCTTAATCAAAGATGGACGAGTGCTAGAGGAAATCAGTCAGATTGATACCGTTATTTTTGACAAAACAGGTACGCTTACACTTAATGAGCTACAATTAAAACAAATTCATTGCTTAAATCAACTTACTGAAACCCAAATATTAATATACGCTGCTGCTGCCGAATATCGGCAATCTCACCCTATTGCTAAGTCCATTTTGGAGGAAGCAAAAAAGCTTCAACTTGAATTACCTTCCGTTGAACATGCCAAAGTTGAATTAGGTTTCGGACTGCAAGTTGATATAGGGAATCGCTTAATTCATATAGGTAGTCTTAGATACATGGAAATGAAGGGTATTCCTGTTTCAGCGGAAACGAAAGATTTTATCAAGGAATTGCTTTCAAAGGGAAACACTTTTGTATTCATTGCGATTGGGCAACAGTTGGAGGGTATTTTGGAACTTAGCCCGACTATTAGACCAGAGGCAAAGGCGGTGATTAACGCACTTAAAGCTAAAAAAATTGAATGCTGCATCATTTCTGGTGATCATTTTTTGCCAACTGAACAGTTGGCGCTGGAACTAGGTATCACTAATTTTCATGCTGAAGTTTTGCCAGAAGACAAAGCAGAATTCGTTCGGGGGTTTCAAAAACAAAAAAGAAAAGTCTGTTTTATTGGTGATGGTATTAACGATTCCATTGCACTCAAACAAGCAGATATGTCGATTTCTTTAAACGGTGCAACTGCCATTGCTACGGATATAGCTCAGGTTATTTTAATCAATGAAAGTTTAAGTCAAATTCCTTTCTTATTTGAGTTAGGGGAGCAATATAAAGAAACTATGGGCCGAAATTTAATGGCTTCCATTTCAATTAGTGCAATTACTGTCCTTAGTGTTTTTGTATTAAAATTTGGTATTCTGGCAGGTATCATTGCCAACCAAATCAATACGATTCAGGGTATTAATAAAGCCATGCAACCTTTAGATTGGTATCGGGAAGCAAAAAAACGGAAACAATCACCTACCAATCGAACAATGTTAAGTGAAGCAAAAAAACAGGAACAACTAGGAATCAATCGACCAATTTTAAAAGAAGAAAGGAGCACTTCTTTTAGTTCGGCAGATAAAAAGATAGTACCAGAATTAATTACCTTTTAATACTAATATAATACAAATTAAAAAATGATTCATTCAGAAAAAATACAAGACATTACCGCCAAAAAAGAAGGTATTCAAATCAATGTCCATAATGAGTGGGATCCACTAGAAGAGGTAATTGTAGGCATTGCCGATAATGCCCGATTTCCCCTAAAGGATACTATTTTCAATGAAAGATGGTCGGAAGGAAGATTTGAGATGCCTGTCCTTCCAGAATACATTATTGAAGAAACAAATGAAGACTTAGCCATTTTTTCTGAAGCATTAGAAAAATTAGGGATTATCGTTCACCGCCCTACGCCAATGAATCCAGAAAAAATGATTACAACTCCTGACTGGACAAGTGATCAGCTTTTCAATTATTGCCCAAGAGATTTGATATTGGTGCTAGGTAATAAAATTTTGGAAACACCTAGTTGCGACCGTCCACGTTTTTTTGAAACTTTTTCGTATCGAGACATTTTATTGCAAGCGATGGAAAGCGGTTGTCCATGGATAGCTGCACCAAAGCCCCGTTTGCGAGATACAGATTATCCTATCAATACGAATTCTACTTTTCGAGATCCTGTTTTTGATGCTGCAAATATATTAAAAGCAGGAAAAGATCTTTTTTATTTAGTTTCGGAAAGTGGTAACCTCGCTGGATTAAAATGGCTTAGAAATTTTGTAGGGGATGAATATCGGGTACATGCTTGCCCAGGTATTTATGGTGGGTATCATATTGATAGTTCCTTAGTATTGCTGAGACCTGGTCTCGTTCTAGCCAATCCAGAACGAGTAAACGAAAAGAATTTACCCGAACCATTGAAGCAATGGGAAATTATCTATGCTCCTCCAATGGAAGAGTATACTTATTCTAATTTGCCTGGTATTTCTAGTGCGTGGTTAGGCATGAATTTACTACCATTAAGTCCAGAGTTAGCGGTGGTGGATGAGCATCAGGTAGGACTTATCAAGTTGTTGAAAAAAAAGGGTATTGATGTACTTCCGTTGCGCATAAGACATGGTAGAAGCTTAGCAGGAGGGTTTCATTGCGCTACTTTAGGGCTGCGCAGGAAAGGGGAGAAAATGACTTATTTTGATGCTTCTAAATTTTAATTAAAAAATAAACAAAAAATGATTACCACAAAACGTAATCTCCGTGCTGAATTAACAGCCAAGAAGTATTCATTTGTTGCTGGAAATGAGTTTGTTATTGCGCCAGAGCTACAAGCGGATTTTAAAAGTTTTCAACAAGATTGGGAGGATATGCCTGCGGACAAGTATTTGAAAGACAAAGCAATTTATCGGTCTCGTCGGCTCCATTATTTTTACTTTCACCCCACTAAAGAGGAAGTGTTGCCTTTACCATTACGGCCTTTTTTTCAACCAGAGGAAGACAATTCTTATACTGGAGGGATTCATCGAAAATATGAACCTTTTTTGGAGCGAACTTTTCAAAATCGCTTTCTCCATGAACTCATAAAGTTTGGTTTTTGGCAATGTCCCGCTGCTTCCGATGAGTCATTGATTAACCAGTCATGGGAAGCAGATGTACACCTGATTAGAATTGTTTCTTCCGCTGGACAAATAGGAGAACCTACTCCCGAGGGTATCCACCGAGATGGTGGAGATTGCGGTTTTGTTTTCTTGATGAATCGCCAAAATGTGACGGGGGCTGTCAGCACCGTTTATGACAACGACCGCAAACCGCTTGAACGTCATACGTTGACTAACCCAATGGACGCTATGTTATTTTGGGATCCGCATGTATTGCATAGTGTCAGTTCGATGCATCCCAAGAATACGGAGGAGATAGCTGTTCGAGATGTCTTGCTTTTTGGTTTCTTTCCTAAACCAGACCTTAAAAGACCAATGGAATAGATTTTATTAACCAGTAGCAAATGTTCTTCCCGTATAGTTTTTTGGGCATAAATTTTAATAAGCATGAATATTACTTCTACGGTCTCTTCAAAGGCAATTCAAAATATTGCGGCTAGTTATCAACTCCTTGTGCAGCAATTTGCTCCATTGGGGGCAGGCTCTGCAAACTTAAATTTCCTTTTGGATACCGACCGAGGGAAAGTGGCTTTAAGCATCTTTGAAGAGCAAACTCCCGAAGAAGTAAACACAATGGCAAAACTGTTATTATGGTTGGAAAAACATCAATTTCATACTTCCCGATTGCTTTTGACAAGTCATGGGAAAATGACGGTCAGGCATGGTCAGAAAGCAGTCTTTTTGAAAAACTATATTTCTGGTGAAATCTGTTTTGAATTAACCGATGCCATGTTAGAACAAGTAGGTACTGCGATGGGGCAACTTCATAAAATCCCAGTTCCTGAATACCTGCCCACAACTAATTACTACGACTCGCCGATGTTTTCCAAAGTAATCGGTATGGGAATTGATACCGAATATGAAACATGGTTAGAAGAACGTACGAATTTCTTGGAAAGGAATCTTTGCAAGAAAGTACCTCGTGGATTGATTCACGGAGATATTTTTGCGAATAACGTCTTGTTCGAAAAAGGTAAATTAAAGGCTATTATTGATTTTGAATTGGCTTGTAATTATTATAAGGTATTTGATATTGGTATGGCAATCATAGGGCTTTGTACTGAAAAAAATAGTATAGTCTTAAAAAAAGTAAGTGCTTTAGTTCGGGGGTATCAACAAGTTAGAAAATTAGAAGATAAGGAACAACAATCGTTACAGGGATATGCAGAAATGGCGGCTGTAAAAACAGCTAACTGGCGATTTTGGCGGTATCGTTATTACCAACCGAATCCAGAAATGATGTATAAATGTACAGAAATGAGACAGTTGGCAAAAAGTATTGAGGCTATTTCTAAAAACACATTTATTTCAACAATTTTTAACTAAAATGAAATTTATTAGCAATAAAGGCGGCGATTCCCCAGTAGATTTTGAAAAAGCCATTCTGGATGGCTATGCTGCTGACGGTGGTTTATATGTACCAGAAGTTTTACCGAAAATAGATAAAGAACAGTTAACACAGTGGAAAGGTTTAGGTTTTATACCTTTAGCTTTTGAAATTCTATCCTTATTTATTGACAGGGCAACCATTTCTAAAAAAGAGTTAAGCGACTTACTTGAAGAGGCGTATGCCCCTTTTGAACAAGAGATTATTCCCTTGCATTCCTTAGTATCCCGACAAGATACCTATATTATGGAATTGTTTCGTGGACCTACGCTTTCTTTTAAAGACTTTGGGTTAGCTTTTGTAGTAAATCTTATTAACTTTTTTTTGAAAAGAAAAGAGGAACAGCAGTCTTTAGTGGTTGCTACTACAGGGGATACCGGCCCTGCAGCCGCTTACTTTACGGCAGGGAAATCCAATTTAGATATTTGGGTATTATATCCCAAAGGCATGATTTCGGAAGTACAAGAACGTCAAATGACCACCCTACCTCATTCAAATATTCATCCCGTTGGAGTCTCCAATTGCGCAGAGGGTTGTGATGATTTAGATCGAGTCATTAGCAAATTGTATGCAAATAAATCGTTCAAAAAGAAGTTGAAATTGTCCTGTGTTAATTCCATTAACTGGGGGCGGGTCATGATGCAAACGGTGCATTATTTCTATGGCTATCTTCGAGTAGTTGATACGATAGGAGAACAGGTCAATATGTCCGTACCATCGGGTGGTTTTGGTAATCTAGGTGCTGGAGCAATTGCCCGAAAAATGGGTTTGCCTGTCAAAAAATTCATTATTGCGAACAATAAAAACGCCTGTTTACATCGCGTTTTTTCTCAAGGAATTCTTAGAAAAGAGCCTATTTATAAAACGGCTTCTTCTGCAATAGATATGCAAATTCCATCTAACTTTTGGCGATATTTACACTTTGCAACCGAAGGGAAAATCCCTGAAAAGATAAGTACTTGGATGGAGGAATTTGAGACATCAGGGCGTGTGGATTTTGACTCGACAACCTATAAAGCTTACAAAAAAGGTTTTTTGTCTTATAGTGCCTCCGACCAAGAAACACATCAGGTAATAAAAGAAATCTTTGAACGGGAAGGGTATTTACTCGATCCACATGGAGCGGTTGCGATAGTAGCAGCAGATTGCTTAAAAAAGAAGTTAGGAAAAGAAAAATTAATTTGCTTTGCAACAGCACACCCTGCAAAATTTCCCGAAACTATAAAGAAGATTTTAGGGAATCAAGAATTACCAGAAGCTGCCAAACACTCTTCTGTGGAAGCAGCAAAAAAGTATTGTGAAAAGGTTTATTTATGTGACCATTCCTTTCTGGAAGAAGCTTTGATACAGACAATGGAAAAGAATTGGGAGTTAACGAAAGGAGCGTTGACTAAAATTTCTTCTACAATTCATTGAAATATAAGCATTGGACAGTCGTTATTCCTCCTCAATTAGCCATCATTAATTTCCAATTTCAACCTCCTAATTTAGACCTCGAACAAACAAATCTACTCAATAAAGCCATTATAGATGGGATTGTAGCAAGTGGATTTGCAATGATAAGTAGTACTAAACTTAAAGAACAATTGGTCGTCAGACTTTGTATCATTAATCCAAGAACAACGGAAGAAGATATTAAAGAAACTATTCGGAGATTAAATCAGATTGCGATTCAGCAAACAGCGAATTTTTAGAAGTTAGAAGAGTCAGACTGATTAGGAATAAATAGCCGGAATTCAGTAATTTAATTGAAGCAATTGAAGAAAGAATCCTTACTTACTACCAAAAAAGGGCAACAACAAACAATTGAGGAATTGCTTGCTGATAACGATAGGTAAGTACCTGAGTTTAAATAAAGGGCTGTTTTAAGGTGGGTATTTTTTTGTTAGTTTTTCTTAAAAAATCGTTGAATAGTCCTTCTCTTGAACGATTTTTTAAGGGAAAATAACGGAAAAAGACACCCTTATAAACAGTCCTTTATTTAGACTCAGGTACTTATATAACTATACTAAAAGATTTGCAGGTTGAAGTAGATGCTTATAAGGAGCAACAGATAAAGATTAAAAGCGAATCATAAAGGTAAAATTGTATTTAATATAACAATACGTTTACTTAATGATGTATATTTAACAATACATATTTGTAGAAGTGAATCATTAGTGCTTTTTTTTGAATCAAAATAACCTAAAATTGAATGGGTAGTGAAAAATAATGATATTATCTTTGTTCTATATGATTTAGTAAGGATGAAAGAATAAGTCCGACATTTCGACGAGCTTATTTTAGTCTTAATTTTTTCTTTGAAAGCCTCCTGAAAGCCTCCTGAAAGCATATAGGATTGATATAAGTACCTGAGTTTAAATAAAGGGCTGTTTTAAGGTGGGTATTTAAGTAGTCGGACATAATTGTTTGATTGTTTGATGGCTGCATATATGACGTTGACAATCAACAATCAAACCATCAAACAATTATGTCCGCCTACTTAAGTAGCTCGACCTAATTAAACGGGTATTTTATAAACATCTTTTTCCGCCATTTTTCCTTAAAAAAGTACTTCAATAGAACAACTATTAAAGGATTTTTTAAGAAAAACTATCGAAAAAATCTTGTTCCTAAAATTACCCGTTTAATTAGGTCGAGCTACTTAACTATTAAGTTAGGGATTAGCCGAGTAAAATTGTACCATAAAACATGAAAAATTTAGCACTCCATTGGAAAATCATTATTGGCTTAGTACTTGGTATTCTTTATTCCTTTATTTCCAGTAGCTTAGGTTGGAATCAATTTACTATTAATTGGATAGATCCATTTGGTATTATTTTTATTCGCATCCTTAAATTTATTGCAGTTCCATTAGTACTTTTCTCTATTATTAGCGGAATTTCTACTTTGCCTGATTCTTCCAAACTGGGTAGAATGGGTGCTAAAACCTTAGTAGCCTATTTAGTAACTACTGTTGCGGCAGTAGGTATAGGGCTTTTATTGGTCAACCTTTGGAAACCAGGCGAACATCTCGCTGATGAATCAAGGGTGAAAAATAGAATAAAATATGAATTATGGGTCAAAAATACAGACGGAGTAGAAATATTAGATGGTAAGCATTTATTAAAAAATCCTGCTTATTCCCACCTTTTAAGTGCCGCAGAACAAGAATTATCCAAAGATATACCTGATGACAAAGTTCTCACAAAGATGAAATCTGCGGAAGGTATGAAAGGTTCGCCTCTAAAATTCCTAGTTGATTTTGTTCCTGAGAATATCTTTGCTGCCTTATCCGATGGAACACTAATGCTGCAAGTTATCTTTTTTGCCATTTTTTTTGGCATTGTGTTGACTCAAATTCCCAAAGAATCTGCTGAGCCAGTTATCATTTTAATTACTGGACTCAATGATGCTTTCTTGAAAATGGTGGAAATGGTTATGAATGCTGCGCCTTATTTCGTTTTTGCACTGATGGCTGGAGTCATTGCAAAAATGGCTGATACCCCTGCAGAAGTTTTTGAAATATTCAAAGGACTAGCCAGCTATTCTTTGGCATTAGTAGTTGGCTTGGGTATTATGGTTTTTGTCATTTATCCATTTATTCTTTTAGCATTCGTTAAAAACCTTTCCTATTTCTCTTTTTTTCAAAGGATTGCCCCAGCTCAATTTTTAGCTTTTTCTACTAGTTCAAGTGCTGCCACACTTCCTGTGACTATGGAATGTGTAAGAGATAATCTCGGTGTTTCTAAAAACGTAACTAATTTTGTTTTACTAATTGGCGCCACTGTGAATATGGATGGCACTAGTGTCTATCAAGCTGTTGCAGTCATTTTTATGGCACAAATGCACATGGTTGATTTAACCGTTGCGCAACAATTCACTATAGTATTGACTGCCACTTTAGCCTCTATTGGGTCTGCTGCAGTTCCAAGCGCAGGTTTGGTAATGATGGTAGTTGTCTTGCAATCAGTAGGCTTAAATCCAGCATGGATTGCCATAATTTTCCCAGTTGATAGAATTTTAGATATGTGTAGAACGGTCGTAAATATAACTGGAGATGCAACTGTTTGTACCTTAATTGCTGCTTCTGAAAACGAGTTAGCTTTGCCAGAGGAATATGGACTTGGGAAATAAATTTGTACTTAGGCAAAGTGGAAGAATAAATTGGTCGTTTTAAGCTAGTCATTTTTTCTTCTAAGAAATTCTAAAAAATTAAGCATAGCCGAGCTACGGTTCATTTTTTAGGGTTTGTTAGAAGGAAAAAGGGCAGTTTAAAATGGCTAATTTATTCTTTCACTTTGCCTTAAGTGTACCCATTTGGTCGACATCAATAAAATGAATCAAATTTACCGACATTTAAATCAAAATTGCAGACAATTGAATGAGTGGTGAAAAACAAATATAATATCTTT
>ENA-ORXT01004925-ORXT01004925.1-marine-metagenome-genome-assembly--contig:-NODE-4925-length-13430-cov-4.344717_pt1 | contig 13430 bp, 3 predicted proteins | sample MGYA00237868_ERZ511482 | MGnify/ENA metagenome assembly ERZ511482 | reverse complement strand
TTTCAAGCATGAACCCTGAAGATTTTCGTGCTGCCGTCATCGGTGAAGACGTCGCCAGCATCCGTCGGGTGAAGGGGATCGGGCCAAAGACCGCACAGCGCATTATTCTGGACCTTAAGGACAAGATGATGAAGGAAAGTATGGATGGCCCAACAATGCTCTCCCCGCAAAGCAATACCCAACGAGCGGAGGCGTTATCAGCTTTGGTGAATCTGGGTTTTGCCCGGCCCGCCGTGCAACGTGCCCTTAACCGGGTTTTTGCCGCCAACGCGAGCCCGGGAAGTTCGGAAACGATCATTAAGCTCGCGCTACGGGAATTGTCTTCCTGATTTGACCACCACCATTTGTAAACTTCCGGACTTCTCGTTCGGGCGCTACTCTTAAAATTGACCGACAGCACGTTTCCGCAACAATGGACACGTTCATGATGGACCGCCCGCCACTTCCCCCCGGGCTTTTGGAAGGAATTGACTTATGAATAAGACGTTACTATTACTCGGTATTGCCCTTGCTTCGCTCAGCTTCACCTCTGTACCCTACACTATCGATAGTGCTGATATGCCCGTTTTTCCGGAAACAGCTTTTACATCCACGGAAGACGTCGCATTGGTTCAACTGTTCGAACATTACGTGTTCAGCGGGCAGCCCCGCTACGGAACGCCTCCGGGCAGCAAAAAAGTAAAAAAAACGGAAAGCGCCCCACTGGCGGATACCATTCCGCCGCTGCAGGACCGCCGCCGTGACTTCATCACGGACCCCAACCGCAACCCCATTGACCTTCGGGATCCGGCCGTGCTGAAGAAAACGGTAGAGTATGATCCGGAAACCGGCCGGTACATCGTCTACGAACGAATGGGCGATATTGACTTCCGCCCACCCACTTACCTGACCTTTGACGAATACCTCGACTTCCGGGCCAAACAAGACAAGCAGCGCTACTTCAACCAGCTCGCCGGTGTGGGCAATCCGGACGAGAAGGTAAGTATCGGTGATCCGCTGGCCGACATTGAGCTGGACCCGGACCTGATCAACAACCTTTTCGGTGGCACGGGGATCGACATTCAGCCCCAGGGCGGCGTTGACCTGAGCTTCGGACTCAACTACCAGTTTCAGGACAACCCCTTCATTGTAGAGCGCTTCCGCAGCAATACGATCTTTGATTTTGACATGGACATTCAGATGAACGTCACCGGTCAGATCGGGGATAAACTGAAACTCAACACCAACTACAATACGGGGGCAACCTTCAACTTCGACAACCAGATCAAACTGGACTACAACTCGGAAGCCTTCAGTGAAGACGACATCATCCGCAAAATTGAAGCCGGTGACGTGAGCCTGCCACTGCGCGGTTCCCTGATCGAAGGAGCACAATCTCTCTTCGGTTTGAAGACCGAACTGCAGTTTGGCCACCTGAAGCTGACGGCCATCGCCAGTCAGCAACGCAGCCAGCGGGAGAAACTGACCATCGAAGGAGGAAGCCAGCTGGCCGAATTCCAGGTCTATGCGGACAGCTACGAGGAGAACCGTCACTTCTTCCTGAGCCACTACAACCGGGACGTTTACGAAGAGTCGCTGGAGAACCTGCCCCAAATCAATACACTGTTCCATGCCGAGAACATCGAAGTCTGGATTACCAACGACCGTAATGAGGTGCTGGATGTACGGGACATTGTGGCCTTTGCTGACCTGGCCGAGCCTAACCGGATCACCAACCCATCGTCCGTACGCCCCTTCCAGACCCCTCGCTACCGCGAAATCTGTGACGGGGAACCACTACCGGAAAACGGCGCCAACGAGCTCTACGCCAAACTGATCGCTGAAGGCGAGCGGATCCGGGACATTGACCGGGCAGTATCTACGCTTCAGTCCGCTCGTTTCGGCCTGCAACAAATCCGGGACTTCGAGAAAGTTTCCGCCCGTAAACTGAGCCCACGGGAATACACCGTTAATGCAGAGCTGGGCTTCGTGTCCCTGAACATCAACGTTCAGCCGGATCAGGTAGTGGCCGTCTCTTACCGCTACAAATACAACGGTGAAATTTTCAAGGTGGGGGAATTGTCCGTCAATACCGATAACTCCAGTTCAGATACCAGCAACTTCGCCAACCAGGTACTCTTCACGAAGATGTTGAAGTCTTCCACCCAGCGCGTTGGCTTGCCGAACTGGGACCTGATGATGAAGAACGTTTACTCCCTCGGTGCCTATCAGGTAAACCAGGAGGACTTCCGCCTCGACATTCAATACGAAGACCCGGGCGAGGGATTTAAGCGTTTTCTGCCGGTGCCCGTAGACAACCCGTCTACCGGAGGCTTCTCCCCCGTTCCCGGCCTGCCGCTGATCCGGGCTTTTAACCTGGACCGGCTCAATACCCAGAATGATCCTCAACCAGACGGCGTCTTTGACTTTGTGCCCGGCATTACGATCAATCCAACGACCGGCCGCATTTACTTTCCCGTTCTGGAACCCTTTGGTAGCGACCTGGGGGAACTGCTGGAGCCGGAAGACCGCGCTCGTTTTGTCTACCAGGAGCTCTACGACTCGACCATCTTCCAGGCCCGGGAATTTCCGGAAAAGAACCGCTTCGCGATTCGGGGTAGTTATAAATCATCGGTACAATCAGAGATCAGTCTCGGTGCCTTCAACATCCCACCGGGTTCGGTGCGGGTAACGGCCGGTGGTGCACTGCTGGAAGAAGGCCGCGATTACTCAGTGGATTACAGCACGGGCCGCGTCCGCATCCTCAACGACGCCATCCTGAGTTCCGGGGTGCCCATTGATGTGAGCTTCGAGGACAACACCGTCTTTAGCCTGCAAACGAAAACGATGCTCGGCCTGCGGGCGGATTACGAGATCAATGATAACCTGAGCATCGGGGGTACATATATGAAGCTCTTTGAGCGCCCCTTCACCCAGAAGGTAAACCTGGGCGAAGACCCGATCAACAACACGATCTACGGCCTGGATGCCACCTTCCAGAAAGAGTCTGGTTTCGTTACCCGAATGGTGGATAAGCTTCCGTTTTACAGCACCAGTGCGCCGTCCAACATCAGCCTTACGGCGGAGACCGCCTGGCTGCGCCCCGGCCACAGCCGGGCGATCAATCAGAGTAAAGATGAAAAAGGCGGCGTCGTTTACCTCGATGATTTTGAGGGAACGGCCAGCCCCATCGACCTGATGGTGCCCGTACAGAAGTGGTTTATGGCCTCCATCCCTCAGAACGACGCCCAGAACAACAACCCGCTCTTCCCGGAAGCCCTGGCTCCGGGGCTGGAAAGTGGTGCCAACCGCGCCGCCCTTAACTGGTACCGCGTGGAGCCGAACGCCCGGACGGAATCCCCCGGCAGCACAACCAACGTCTACACCAGCGCCGTGCCGCAGCAGGAAGTGTTTCCGAATCTGGACATCCCGATTCAGCAGCGGGCCCGTAACCAGTTCTTTACTTTTGACATGGCATACTACCCCGAAGACCGGGGCCCTTACAACTTTGATACGCCCGGAGGTACGGCCTTTTCCGCTGGTGTAGTCTTGGAAAATGATCCCGTTGCTCCGGTTAAGCTGATCAGCCCGGAAACCCGCTGGGCGGGCATCATGCGGGAAATGACGACGCCGGATTTTCAGTCCTCCAACATCGAGTTCGTCGAATTCTGGATGCTCTCTCCTTTCCTGGACGGGGAAAGCCCCCTACAGGCCGATACCGACGCCGATAAAAAGCAGGGTACACTTTACATCAACCTGGGTAACATTAGTGAAGACATCCTGAAAGACAGCCGTAAGTTCTTCGAAAACGGCCTGCCCGGCCCCGCTAACCGGAGCCGCCCGGTAGATGAGACCGTTTGGTCTCGCGTACCGGTCACCCAGCAAATCACCCAGGCATTTGATAACGACCCCGAAACCCGCCGCCTGCAGGATGTTGGTTTGGATGGTTCCGACGATGAGATGGAGCGGACCAAGTTCAGCAACTACCTCGATCAGATCCGGGCGGCCAGCCCCAGCCTGGCACCGCTGGTGGAAGACGACCCTTCTAACGATAATTTTTTCTACTACAACAATGGTCGTTATGGCGAGGACGCTGACCTGCTCACCCGTTTCCGTGGCTGGAACGGTACCGAAGGTAACAGTGCAGCTAATAACCAGACGAGGGGCAACACCCGTGAGTCAGTAACCAACCTGCCCGATGCGGAAGACCTGAACCAGGACAATACCCTGAACGAAGCGGAGAGCTACTTCCAGTACGAGATTCCTTTCGTGCAGAGCACCGCCAACCCACGCGAATTCGATGTTGAGCAGACGCCCTTCATTACGGATAAGCTGGAAGTGGCCAACGGCCGGGTGTGGTACCGTTTCCGGGTGCCGCTTAACTCTGACCAGCGCAAGGCAATTGGTGGAATTCAGGATTTCCGTTCGATCCGTTTCATGAGGATGTTCATGACGGGCTTTGAGGCGCCGACCATTCTGCGCTTTGCCGAATTCGAGCTGGTGCGCAATAGCTGGAGACGTTATAACCGTACCTTCGAGTCCGGCCCCGTCATTGGAGGTGAGGAAAACACAGAATTCAACGTTGACGCCGTCAACATCGAAGAAAACAGTAGCCGCCAGCCCTTCAACTACGTGCTGCCCAATGGCATCCGGCGTGAGCAGAGCCTCGGCATCGTTAATACACTACAGAATGAGCAGTCGTTAGCCCTGAAGGTAAATAACCTGCAACCGGGCGGCCGGCGTGCGGTATTCAAGTACACGGAGACGGACCTGCGGCTGTACGAAAAATTACGGATGTTTGTCCACGCCGAGGCACTCGGTGAGAGCCGCTTCCAGCGGCCGGAGGACGGCGAGTTGAGCCTGTTCATAAGGATGGGAACCGACTTTGAGTCCAACTATTACGAATACGAAGTGCCACTGATGCAATCCGATACAATGGGGCAGGCGATGGCGCTGGAAGACCTGGATGCCAACGGCATGAACCAGTATTTCAACAACAGCGCCTATTCCGATCGGGTCTGGATACCAGAAAATGAGGTAAATCTTCCCCTCACACTACTGCGCGATCTTAAACTGGAACGCAACAATGTTGGCATCCCCCTCACCCAGGAGTACGCCGAAAACTTCCGCCCTTTTGAAGGTGATGAAGGTTTGAATGAGGTAGAACACATCCTGCGCGTAAAGGGTAACCCCAATCTGGGGTTTGTTAAAGTATTCATGATTGGTATTAAAGCCAAGGATGACCTGAACAACGCCGGGCTTAGCTCAGAGGTATGGGTAAACGAACTTCGCCTGGAAGGACTGGACGAACGTGGCGGCGTAGCCGGCATCGTGCGGGCTGACGTGCAGCTGGCAGACCTCGGTAACCTGACCGCCGCCGCCAACTACAGCAGCATTGGTTTTGGTGCTCTGGACAACAGCGTGACGGAGCGTAACCGGGAGCAAACCGCCGGTTATGACCTGGCCGCCAACCTGGCCATGGATCGTTTCTTCCCCGAAGGCCTCGGCCTCACGCTCCCCGTCTACCTGCAGCACAGCAGAACCGTAAGTACGCCAGAGTATGACCCTTATGATCTGGACGTGAAGCTGAAGGACAAAGTGCAATCCGCCGATAGTGGCATTCAGGACAGCCTGCGGGAACAAGCCCAGGAGATCAATAAAATCTCCGCCATCAACATTAATAACGTTAGTATCGACCCTGGCGGCGCAGGTAATGGCAAGCCAAACCCCTTTGACCCCGCCAACGTCAGCGTCAGCTACGGATATACCAAAACTGAGCGTTCTGACCCGTTCATCAAGAGTGAAGTCATCAAAGACCATACCGGGGCAATTGACTATACATTCAGCCGGGGTAGGGCTACTTACATTGAGCCCTTCAAGGGCATCAAGAGTAAGTACCTGAAACTTCTCTCGGAGCTGAACATCAATCCACTGCCGAACAGCTTTACGGTAGCCAACGTACTAAACCGAAGCTTTGCTACCACCCAGTACCGCTTTGCGGACGTTGACCCAAAATTCAACACCTTCTACAACAAGCGCTTCACCTGGGACCGCACCTACGATGTGCGTTGGGACCTTACCAAAAGCATCAAGATTGGTTTCAACGCCAACATGAACGCTACCATTGATGAGCCCGACGAGAACCGCTTAATTGAGTTTCCTTCAGAGGTCGCTGACCAGATGCGGAAAGACAGCATCTGGGACAACCTCACCGCTGGCGGCCGGCCAAAGCTGTACACCCAGGGCATAAACGCCAGCTACCAGTTGCCGCTGCGGCATTTTCCCTTCCTCGACTTCCTGGACGTCAGAGCAAATTACCTGGGCAACTACGCCTGGAACGCCGCACCGCTCAGCGTCGCTGACCTTGGCCTAGGAAACCAGATCCAGAATAGCCAGAGCCGACAGCTGACGGCTAACCTGAATTTCGAGAAATTCTATGACCAGTTCAACTTCCTGCGGCAGATCAACCGACCGAAGCGACGTGGACGGGCGGCCTCCAGATCCCGTGACGCTGATCAGGAAGAGGAAAAAGAAGGAGAAGACGGGAAAGCAAAAAAACGCAAAAAGAAGAGCAGTGGCCCCAGTTCCGCAGCGCGGGCAATTATCCGGCCACTCATGGCCCTGCGCAGTATCCGCTTCAACTACAGCGAAGATTTTGAGACGGTCATTCCGGGCTTTACGCCGGAACCCTCCTTCTTTGGTCAAAACGATGGTTTCAAAGCACCGGGTTGGGGCTTTGTGGCGGGCATTCAGCCCCGCATCCGGGAGTTGACCGAAGCGGAACAGTTGGGGGATAAAGATTATCTCTACGACCTTGCGTCCAATGGCTACATCTCGGACAACGTGTTCCTCAGTCAGGATGTAATTCAGAACTACACCCGCAGGTGGGACGGAAGTGCCACCATTGAACCCTTCCGGGACTTCCGCCTTGAGCTAACGATGGACCGCACCTTCAGCGAGAACTATACCGAAACCTTTAAGGTCCAGGAAAAAGGACCGGATGCAGATTTCGTCCACTCCATCCCCGTTCGGGATGGTGCGCTGTCTTTCACGAACGGAGGAGCCCGCACGCTCTTCAATCAGGACACCCTGAACCTGCTGCGGCTGTTCCAAACTTTCGAAAGCAACCGGCAAGTAATCAGCCGGCGACTGGGAGACGGAACCTTACACGAAGATCCGTTGCTGGCGGCTCAGGGCTATTCCTTCGGGTACGGCCCTAACCAGCAGGATGTACTCTTGCCCGCCTTCCTGGCTGCTTACCGGGACGAAGATGCAAGTTCCTCCCAACTGGACCCCTTCAAGCTGAAGGCAAGTCCGAACTGGAGACTGACCTACAATGGCCTCAGCAAAGTGGGCAAACTTGGTGAAATCTTCAAGCGTGTCAACATCAGCCACGGCTTCCAGTCTACCTTCCAGATCAGCAGCTACGGTACAAGCCTTGATTACCTCGATGCACTGGAGCAGGCAACTACACCTGAGTTGACGGGCTACGATACGGTGTCGCTCAATTATTTCCCCCGAATTGAAATTCCGAACCTGACGGAGAGTAAGTCATTTGCCCCGCTTTTCTCCTTCGAGGCAGAATTACAGAACGGCTTGTCCATGAATTTTGCCTACCAGAGTAGTGAAAACCGGAGCATCAACATCGTTAGTAAACTGCTCAGTGAGCAGGTATCTACGGAGGTGATTGGTGGTTTCGGTATCGTGCTGGAAGATATTCAGATTGGTTTCCTGCAGGGGAAGAAGAAGAAACGCCGATCCCGGGAAGACCAGGAAGCGGAGGCCAACCCCAGGCAGAATGGTGGCCGGGGCAACAGTCGTTCCGGTGGCCGCCTGAAGGTGAGTGATATGGACATCCAGTTCAACTTCAGTTTGCGGGACGGGATTACTTATGCCAGCCGCCTGAACCCCGTTCAGCGGGAAACGGTGGAAGGAAGCCGGGTATTTACCCTGGCGCCTTCGGTGGAGTACCAGGTCAACGAACTGCTCGGTTTGCGTGCATTCTTTGATTATCGTAAGACGCAGCCCTACAACTCCCTCGGCTTCCCGCAAACGGCGGCCAGTGGTGGTGTGGTGGTGCGATTCCAGTTGCAGTAGGGCGCGGACACTTCGGTAGGCTCAGCGGGGTCCGCAGGTGCAGGGTTTCGTTTTTGGGGCGTAGTGAAAGGCTCCGGATGAGGAGCTTTGCTCTACGGTATACACATATCTTTACGTAAAGGTGAAACCCCCTCCCCAACCCCTCCCCACGGGGGCAGGGCTAACGCATCACTATAAGTCACCATATATAAAGGTCTGTAAAATTAATAATCGGCCCCTTCGACAGGCTCAGGGACCGACCGATCGCGGTGGGAACCGTCCGAAAATTCGCCTGGGGCGAATTTTCGGACGGTAATTATGCCCAGAAATCGGTCCCTGAGCCTGTCGAAGGGACCGAAATCATATTTGCAAATCTATGATGCGTTAGCCCTGCCCCCGGCCCCTTTCGCTGCGCGGCTTCTCCGTCAGGCTCTTCGAGCCTACTCCGAGGTCCGAAGGAGAGGGGTGACCCCTCGATCAAGATTTTTATTATTGATTATGACTTGTAGAGTAGTTGAAAATCTTTGCTTTTATGAGACTTTCCTCTGCACCCGCGTTTGCGCCCAAACAATAATCAGGCGCATACGCAGGTGCACGGGAGGGATAAAAAGCAGGGCCAATAAGCCCCTTACCAACACTTCTCCTCAAATAAACGGATCAGCAATCAACCTGAAGTGCCTGCTTTACGTATCGCCAACAGCAATAACACTACTATGAAAGTACTTACTACTGTCCTCTCATTCCTGCTCCTTTTCCTGATGGCTTGTGGCGAAACGCCACCTGCCACGGAGACCATACCTGAAGCAGAAACCACGCCTGAAGCGGAGGAATATCCGGCTGCTGTAAGCAAAGTCTTCGCCGCCCACGGCGGAATAGATGCCTGGAAGGAGTTCCGGTCCATGTCTTACACCATGGGCAGCGGAGAGAAAAAAGAAATCCAAATGCTGGACCTCCACAACCGGCGTGAACTGATCAAACAAACCGGAACGACCATCGGCTACGACGGCGAGAAAAGCTGGGTCGTTGCCGAAGGCGAGTACAAAGGCGACCCCATTTTTTACCGGAACCTCATGTTCTACTTCTACGCGATGCCCTGGGTACTGGCGGACCCCGGTATCATCTATGAAGATACGGATGACCTGGTTTTCGACGGAGAGACCTTCCCCGGGATCAAGATTAGTTACGACGATGACATCGGGATCAGCCCCAAAGACAATTACTTCCTGCACTATGATGATGCTACCGGAGAAATGCGCTGGCTAGGTTATACCGTTACCGGACGCACTGGTAAAACCTCCGATAAGGTGAAGTGGATTGAGTATCCGACCTGGAGCGACCACGGTGGCGTTGAACTGCCCGATTCGCTGGTGTGGTATACGCTGGAGGATAATTTGCCGGTTGCTCCGCGTAGTACGCGGGTGTTTAGTGAGGTGCAAATGGGGAAGGAGGCACCTTCGGATGATGTGTTTATGATGCCGGAGGGGGCGATGGTTTATTAAGGTGATATGCGATATTTGATTGGGCTGGCGCTGTTGGAGGGCTGCTTCGCAGTGGGAGGTGTTTCGCGTTGAGGGGCTGCTTCGCAGCTGGAGGTGTTTCGCGCAGAGGGGCTGCTTCGCAGCTGGAGGTGTTTCACGCAGATGGACGCAGAGAAGCAGAGGGCGCAGAGGGGCTGCTTCGCAGTGGGAGGTGTTTCACGCAGAGGGCGCTGAGGGGCTGCTTCGCAGCGGGATTTTAACCACAGATTGCCACGGATTTACACAGATTAGAGCACAGATTATTTTCGCTGCGCGACCGGTGCTTTGGGTAAGTCCTAAGAATCCTATTTCTCCGGCAATATTCTAAAATTCTCCCATTCTATAATTTTAATCTCTTTTTTAGGGAGGCTCTGTACCTGAAACACCTACCGCATAATTACCACCCGATTGCTACGCGGGGCAATCCCCGGGCTGCTGGCAACGAGGTAGTAAACACCCGGCGGTAGGTGGGGTGGAAAGCGGAGCATGGTATCTGCTGGTTGGCGGTTCGTTTGGAAAACGGTACGGCCATTGCCATCCACCAGGGAGAGGTGGCTGGTTGCGGAAAGGCCGTAGAGCTGGAATTGGCCTCCGCCACGATTTACAAGCCGGAGGCTGGTGGTTTCGCTGATCTCCGCCGTGACGATGGAGCTGAAGGTTACACTGCCGTCCTGATCAACGATGCGCAGGCGATAGGCGTTGGTGCCTTCTACGGGAGCCTCATCGGTAAATTGATAATCGGACGGATTTCCTTGTGCGCTAAGACTGCCGATTTCGACGAAGCCGGTGCCTTCACTTTGTCGTTCGATGAAGAAGTTATCGGTGCCGCTTTCCGAAGCAGTTGACCAATTTAAGATCACTTCTTTGTTTTCGGCGGTAGCGGTGAAGGAAGCCAGGCTTACCGGCAGTTGGGCGTTGGAGAAGACACGGCTTTCTCCGGTGGGGGTGTTGAAGGCCTGAAGCTCATCCCAGATGAAGGTGGAGATGGCGGCGTAGTTGTTACGGATATCTTCGTGGACGATGTTGGGGGCTACGAAAGTAGCTGGTGGTTGCTCCTGGTAAATCGCAGCGTAAGTTACCATTGCGGCCAGGAAATAGAGGGTAGCGCGGCCGTGCGGGTCGAGGTCTTCGTAGAGCTCGGTGTAGGGAACCTGATCCGCCAGGTTACTGCTGAAAAGCTTTGCGAGGGTGGGGCCGACGGGAATCATGCGAATGTTCAGGTCGGGCCTGTTGGCCAGCACTGCATCATGCAGGTCGATCCACCAGTCGTGAAAGCCTCCCTGGGTGTAGGCATTATAAGTGTCGAACTGGGCGGAGCTGATGGGGTAGGTTGGGTTGGGAACGGCCAGGTTGGTTTCTGGCCAGTTTTCGTAGATGAAATAGCGTGCACCGGGTTCTTGCTGTTCTGCCCAGTTGAAGATGTATTCGGTGGTGGAAATGGGGGTTACTCCGGCGGGTTCGTTGTAGTAATCATCCGTTGGAAGCAGGTCGGTTTGGATGAAGTTGGCGATGGTGATCATGACCGACGACATGTTGGCTTCCGCGAAGGTTTCGTTGTCGATGTCCCATACGCCGGGGACGATGTCGTAGCCCCATTGTGGCTGAACGTTCCCGTTAATGATGTTGGCCCGGTGAGAGGGCAAAAAGCCGTACTGGCCACCGGCGGCGATGGTGTGGCCGGCTTCCTGAGCGAAAAGGTGTAGCCAGTGGGGAATGGTCGTTTCGTCGCTTGGCGTAGCGATCGCCGGTGGGCGATGATCGATCAGGCTGTGGCCAAAGACGAAGAGGCGCTCGTTTTGGATTTGGCTTTGGGCGCTGACGTGGTTGCTGAGCTTGCCGAATGTACAGGTGCAGAATAGGAGTAGGAGCAGCAGATTATTTTTCATGGCTATCGGTTTGTACCGCCGGCTTTAGTCGGCGGATAATCCATACTGTCCGCCGACTGAAGTTGGCGGTACAAACTTAAGGGTTTGGGGCTTAGTCCGGTAACATAATTTTCAGAATGGCCACCGCCGCTTTGGCAATTACCGTTCCCGGTCCGAAGATGGCCGCTACGCCAGCATCGTATAGATAGGCGTAGTCTTGCTCGGGAATTACGCCGCCGGTAACGACCATGATGTCTTCCGCACCGTATTCCTTCAGGGCCGCGATGGCTTTTGGGACGAGTGTTTTGTGACCTGCGGCAAGGGAGGAAATACCCAGAATATGCACGTCGTTTTCGACGGCGGAACGGGCAGCTTCTTCCGGAGTTTGGAAGAGGGGACCAACGTCTACATCAAAGCCAATGTCGGCAAAGCTGGAGGCGATTACTTTCGCACCCCGATCGTGTCCGTCCTGCCCGAGCTTGGCGACCATGATGCGGGGCTGGCGGCCGTAAACTTCGGCGAAACGGGCGGTGAGGTCGCGGGCGGTTTGGAAGTCGTCGTTGCGTTTCATTTCGTTGGCGTAGGTTCCACTGATGAGTCGGTTGGTGGCGCGGTAGCGACCGAAAGCGGTCTCCAGTGCGTCGGAGATTTCGCCGAGGGTGGCGCGGGCGCGGGCGGCTTGGACGGCGGCCTGGAGGAGGTTTTCCGCACACCGCCGCAAACCCTCCAATGCACCCGCGACCGCGCCCTCATCCCGCTCTGCTTTTACTTGCTTGATGCGCGCGATTTGAGATTCCCGGACAGCCTTATTATCAACTTCAAGTACTTCGATCTTCTCCTCTTCGTCGAGATTAGGGAACAGGTTAACACCAATGATCTTGTCCGTTCCACCATCAATCCGGGCCTGTTTCCGGGCAGCTGCTTCTTCGATTTTCAGCTTCGGGAATCCTTGCTCAATGGCTTTTGCCATGCCACCCATTTCTTCAATCTCCTCGATGAGCGCCCAGGCACGATCAGCGAGATCAGCCGTCAGTTTTTCCACATAGTAGCTGCCCGCCCAGGGGTCAACGACGCGGGTAATTCCTGTGTCTTCCTGCAAATACTTCTGGGTGTCCCGGGCAATCTTGGCCGAAAAATCGGTTGGCAGGGCCATCGCTTCATCCAGCGAATTGGTATGCAGCGACTGTGTTCCGCCAAAAACGGCGGCCATCGCTTCTACCGTCGTGCGGGCGATGTTGTTGAAAGGGTCCTGGGCGGTGAGCGACCAGCCGGAGGTCTGGCAGTGGGTCCGCAGCGCCATCGATTTGGGATTCTTCGGGTCGAATTTTTTCACGATCCGGGCCCACAGCAATCGTGCCGCCCGCAGCTTGGCGATCTCCATAAAGTGGTTCATCCCGATGCCCCAGAAAAAGCTGAGCCGTGGCGCGAAATCATCGATCTGCAGCCCGGCCGCAATGCCGGTTCTGATGTATTCCAGCCCATCGGCCAGGGTGTAGGCCAGCTCGATATCGGCACTCGCCCCCGCTTCGTGCATATGGTAGCCGCTGATGCTGATGCTGTTGAATTTCGGCATATGTTTGGCCGTATACTCGAAAATATCTCCCACAATCCGCATCGAAGCGGCCGGCGGATAGATGTAGGTATTGCGCACCATGAACTCCTTCAGGATGTCATTTTGGATGGTGCCGGAGAGTAACTTTTGGTCAACGCCCTGCTCCTCCGCCGCCACGATGAAGAAGGCCATGATGGGCAATACCGCGCCGTTCATCGTCATGGAGACGGACATCTTATCCAGCGGAATCTGGTCGAAGAGCAGCTTCATATCCTCTACCGTATCAATGGCTACGCCGGCCATGCCGACATCCCCCGGTACCCGGGGGTGATCAGAATCGTAGCCCCGGTGGGTCGCCAGGTCAAAAGCAACGGAAAGTCCCTTTTGCCCCTGGGCGAGGTTCCTCCGGTAGAAAGCATTGGACTCTTCTGCCGTGCTGAA
>ENA-ORXT01004923-ORXT01004923.1-marine-metagenome-genome-assembly--contig:-NODE-4923-length-13444-cov-5.645470_pt1 | contig 13444 bp, 10 predicted proteins | sample MGYA00237868_ERZ511482 | MGnify/ENA metagenome assembly ERZ511482 | reverse complement strand
TTGAGAGCCGATTCGTTATTTGCAACGACAACCGTCGGATGAAAATTTTTCATGGGTGTCGATTCTGATGCCTCGTTCAATGAACCTTGTCGTAGGCCGCGATGTCAACGATAACGTGGCTAACAACCCCTTAAAAAGAAACCCCGTTTTCGACATATTGAAATCATGACGTCTTCTACTACCTCGCGTGTTTATAACTTCTCCGCTGGCCCTGCTGTATTGCCCGAAACGGTGCTCCAGCAAATTCAAGAAGACATGATGGCGTTGCCGGGTGTGGGAAGTAGCGTGCTCGAAATCAGTCATCGAAGTAAGGACTTTGATGAGATTCTGTTTGATGCGGTTGCTCGAATAAAGTCTGTGATGAGTGTTCCCGACACGCATGAAGTGTTGTTTATCCAAGGGGGGGGAGCGATGCAGAACATCATGATTCCCGCGAACTTTATCACCGAACCTTCTGGGGTTGCCGACTACATCATCACAGGCGCGTGGGGCAAGAAGAGCGCTGGCGAAGTGAAATACTACGGCAAACTGAATGTCGCCTACGACAGTAGCAGCACGAAATATAATCACTTGCCAAAGCAGTCCGATCTCAACCTGACTTCTGACGCAGCTTACGTGCACATGACCACCAACGAAACCATTCATGGTATCCAGTTCCATCAATTGCCTGACACGGGTGACGTGCCGATCGTTGCGGACAAGTCCTCCGACATTCTGTGTGGTCCAATCAACGTTGCGGACTATGGTTTGATCTACGCTTGTGCTCAGAAGAACGCCGGTGTCGCCGGCGCGACGATTGTCATTGTTCGTAAGGATCTATTGGAGCGTAGCGGCGATCGGTTGGCCAGCTATCTCGACTACAAAAAACACGCCGACGCTGGATCACGCTTCAACACGCCGTCAACGTTCCCCATTTATGTGACCGGTTTGGTTTGCAAGTGGGTTCAAGAGCAAGGCGGCGTCGAAAAGATGGAGGATCAAAACAAGATGAAGTCACAGATCCTCTACGACGTGATCGACTCCAGCGAAGGGTTTTACACCGGCCATGTCGTCGACAAAGCTGAGCGTTCCATTATGAACGCGGTTTTCAAGCTTGGCAGCGATGAACTTGATGACAAATTTATCGCCGAAGCTCAAAAGGCCGGTTTAACGACGCTTAGAGGCCATCGCAGTCTCGGTGGCATTCGTGCTTCGATCTATAACGCGATGCCTGTTCAAGGCGTAGAAGCATTGGCGGCGTTCATGAAAGATTTCGCTGCGTCCAACGGGTAAAAGAAAACGCTTGAAAGCAAAATTGTTTGCGCGACACGCTCAACGGCGTGAGCCGAACGTTTACCATCACATTTGCCGCTGAGCAACCTTTTGCGGCGACCACTACATCCTCTCTCAAGGAAATTACATGTCACGGATTATCGTTTTAGACGATATTGCTGCCGAAGGTTTAGCGATTTTGGATGCCGCCGAAGGTATTGAGTATGAAATTCGCACCAAGCTGGCCGGTGACGAACTCAAACAAGCCCTCACTGAATTCGACGGAGCTGTCTGCCGTAGCGGCGTGAAGATCACGGCCGAATCTCTCGAGGGTAACAAACGGCTCAAAGCCATCGTCCGCGCCGGAGTTGGCACCGACAACATCGACAAAGAAGCCGCATCGCGTTTGGGCGTGGTGGTGATGAACACACCGACGGGCAACACGATCAGCACCGCCGAACACGCCCTCGCGTTGATGGTGGGGCTGTCGCGCAACCTCGCGCCCGCTCACGCGAGCCTAAAAGCAGGTGCGTGGGATCGTAAGAAATTTCAAGGCAGCCAGCTTTGTGGCAAAACTCTGGGCGTGGTTGGCTTGGGACGTATCGGTCAAGAAGTGGCCTTCCGAGCTAAAGCGTTTGGCATGGAAATTGTTGGTTTTGACCCCTTTCTCTCCAAGGATCGCGCTGAGGAATTGGGCATTCGCAAGGTCGACGCAGTAGCGGATCTTCTGCCGGAGATTGACTACATGAGCGTTCACACGCCGTTGACCCCCGAGACCAAGGGTTTAATCTCGACCGAACAAATCAAGGCGATGAAGCCAGGCGTGCGATTGGTTAACTGTGCTCGCGGCGGCATCTACGACGAAGCCGCTTTGGTCGAAGGACTAAAGTCGGGTCACCTCGGCGGCGTCGCGTTAGACGTTTACGAATCAGAACCTTGCACTGATAGCCCGCTTTTCGCGATGGACAACGTCCTGTGCACGCCCCACTTGGGAGCCAGCACCGAAGAGGCTCAAATTGGTGTCGCCGTCGAAGCGGTCGAACTTTGCATCAACTATTTGTCGACCGGCGAAATTCGTTCTGCCGTGAACACGATATCGCTGGACCCGCAAACGTTGAAGGCGTTGCGAGCATACGCGGACGTCGCGCATCGTTTAGGATTGTTGTTGGGCCAATGGCACAACGGTGCGATCCAGAAATGCGAACTCCAATTCAATGGCGAGATCGCCGAAAAGGACACTCGTCTGTTGATGTCGGCGTTCTGTGCGGGACTGATTGAGAACCACACCGAAGATGCGAACATCGTCAACGCGGAACTGTTGTGCCGCGAACGAGGCATTGAAATGGTGCGAACTTCAAACCCTGGCCATGGTACTTTCAGCAGCGTCATCTCCGCCAAAGTCATTGGAGATGGTAAAGAACACAGCGCTTCAGGTACCGTGTTTGGCAAAGACATGCCGCGACTGGTGAAGCTGGGCGAATACCGCACCGAGGCTTATATGGACGGCAATCTTATGATCTTCACGCACCGCGACGTGCCGGGCATCATTGGTTTTGTTGGCGGCGTGTTGGCTGATGAGAAAGTCAACATCGCTCAAATGGCTGTCGGCCGGGAATCCGACCAAGGCGGTCCAGCGGTCGGTGTGCTGAACTTGGATTCCGCCGCGTCGGAGAAGGCGCTCAAACGAGTCACCGAAAATGAAGGTATTGAATCGGCCCAGTCGATCGAGATGCCACCAGCGGGTGAATTGCCTCTTTGGTTAGCGTAATGGGTTTGAGGTGCGGCCACATTCGCAACTTATTAGCCGTTTTGGCGCTAGCCACGGTTCTTTCGCGCGACGGAACCGTGGCTAGCGATAAAACGGCTAATTAAAGAAATCGTTAACGACTAAGGCGCTGCCAGTTCATCCACGATCAAGCTAATTTGGCGTTGGATGATCTGCGGAGCGTTGGCGACTAAGCATTTGCACTCGGCAAAATAGATGACGGTTGCGTTGGGAGGCGTAAGCTGATCAACGCCTAGCGTTTCGGTCATCAGCTGGTCTAGTTGTTGCGGCGTCATTTTATTGTCGATGACGTCGCCAACCGAATAGACTTCGATATCGCTTCGTCTGCCAGCATTTTCAAACGTCGTTAACATAATCGTGTCCGTCCCAATCACAACGGTGGTCAGCTCCATTGAATGCCCCAGTTGGTTCATTAGTGCGCGATTGGTCGGTTCGTTGATGCGTCCCGGCATACGGGTGTTAGGAAACCAGCCCTGCGCGGTCAGACTTTCCCAGTCGATGATCGTTTTGAGTTTCGTCGTGTTGCGGACGTGACGCAACAGGCTGCCAATCCGCATTGTGCGTCGAAAAGGGTTGCGCGCTTTTAAATTGGGGGACGCGGCCAACGCGACCTCGGCCTTTAGGGCCAGCGGACACAACGTTTGCTTCAGCGCGGCTGGATCGCTTTTATAGGCTGCTGCAGCATTCAATTTTTTCAAAAGGCCAGCGACCGTTTTTTGATGCTTTTGCAAATGACTGACGGAGACCGAATCATTACTAACGTCCAGTTCATACCGTTGGTGGTCATCCCAGTTGTTGATTCCCGTGACCGCAATAATCAATTCTTTCAAACGACCGCTCGATTTTTCATCCGAGCAAAAAGACTGAGCATAAGATTTCGTGACCACATCGGAACTGACAGGCGACGTAATTCGTAGCCCTAACCGAGCGGGCTTCAACACCAGCCCGGCATCCTTCAGCAGCGTTTCAAAGGCAACTTTGAAAGTGATCGTTTCTATCTGGAGCGATACAGGCCGCAGGATGTCAAAGCTGTCATCTTGAAATAGCACGGGATCAATTGAGATAGGAATGCCAGAGAGCATTTCAAGGTCGCCGATCGCGTCGATCAGCGGAATATTGTCCAGTTTCCAGCCTGAAAGCTCCGCCTCAAGTTGACGATTGAGTTGTACGGTAATGTTGTCAGGCCTTTCAATCCAATAGGTCGGTATACCAATCAACGCCCTTTCCCTTTGAATTTCTGCGATGTCTTCAATTTCTTTTAGCGAAGTGCCCTGACCTTTGAGGATTTTAGAAAGAGCACCCAACGAATTTTCTGTGGACGCAATCAGCGGCGACTCAGATGTATTTGGATTAGTCTCTGACCGAAGGTTCGCAGGCGGCAGCAGTTGAGACGCCAGCGGATTTTTGGATTGCGTGGGGCCAGCCAATTGCGAAGACGCTGGGGATGATGGCAAGGATGGCGGCGCTGAAGTTTGGGCCGTATGATCGACCATTTGCGGAGGCTCAAGTGCCGTTGCTGATAGAGGTGTTGGAACGGGGGCATCACTAGAATTCGTCGTTTGCGTCGGAGTCTCGGATACGCTAATTTCACCGGGTGAAGACGTCGTCGCGATGGATTCTTCGGGTGCGGATGTTGGTGCAGCATCGGTGGCAGGTATGGCTGACGTGTCGTTTTGGACGGTTCCCAAATTGGTGTCATCGTTCTTGGCGACCCAAACGCTGTCGTTGTCCGACCCACCTCCGATGATGGCCCACAGTCCAATGCCTAGCGCGACCAGCACTATGACTGACAACATGACGATCTGCAAAAAACGTTTCTTCTGCTTCGTCGATTCGGTGTCCCATTGAGCCCCGAACATCATTGGCGACTGAGGCCCAGACATCTGAGGTTCAGGTGTGGGGGATTTTGCCGCAGCCGTCTTTGGCGTTTTCGTGGACCGCTTAGTGCCAAGGGCAGCTTGGGATGGCAGCGGTGGATTCAGTTTAGACTTGGGCTTCAGCGGTCTCTTGGCGGTGGGCGGTCTCTTGGCGGTGGGCGGTCTCTTCTTGGCGGCGCGGTCATCAGATTGGGCGTTGGCCAGTAGAGAGTCGATGTCTTCAAAATTTCCCGATAGTGAATCTTCCGCGCTAGATTCATCTGCCTTAGATTCTTTGGCCGCCCGTTCTTGGCTGGGCACGAAACCCTCGGGCGGAACAATGTTAATCATGGATGTGCATTTGGGACAAGCCAAACGCTGACCGATCAAGGCCTCATTGGTTACCTTCAGTTTCGCAGTGCAGCTGTCGCAAATGATGACGTAAGGTTCCAACGACAATCCTCTTCAACTAGTTTTGAAATTTGCGCAGGGCCGGTAAGAACACGGCCTCCTCTGGTGAAGTGAGCGGCAAGGCACTAGCCGCCGGTAAGATGACGACCGTTTACAGGCTGTGATATCCGCGGCTAGTGCCCTGCGGCTCACAATATAACTTAGTTCATTACGCCAGTCGCGGCCCCTACTCGTTAACCGATCTACGGAGTTGTAAACGCCGCTGGCAGTGCATCGCCTCGCGCTGTTGCGGCGGTGCGGGTTGTGATGGCTAAACTTTTTTCTTCAGATTCTTCATTCGTTACAACAATCCACAATAGCTTACAGTTCGGATCGGCTGGTCCGGTGATGTCTTTGTCGGGATTAGCACTGGTCATGATTTCGGTCAGGATGTCTGCCAAAGCCAAATCCTCAAATGCTAACGGACCCGGCCGCTGATTTTGTGTGATGCCTTCCTTTTGTAAATCGTTCCCCATCAATGTTATCTTGAATCGAAATGGCATGTCGGGAAAATCGTCATTCACATCATTCGCGATCTCCGTCAATAAAATGTTCAAATCAGGCGGGTTGGCGATGTTTAGACTACGTTTGGAAGCCAAAAGTTCCTCAATTGTCTTCGGGGTTTGTTTGGTACTAGCGACTTCTGTAAGCGCAACGCTGTTTGCGAATGCCAGCGTCAATTCCGATGCCGCGATTAAGTTCTGAGCGGCGTCAGGAGGCAGCCAAGTGTTTGCGATGAGATTATCGAATTCAACGTCCCAACGTAGGTCGTTCAAGAATAGCCCAGTCATCGGAAGAATACGCTGCCGCACGTTGTCCCAGTAGTCCAGTTTTGGCAACGTCGACGCAAACGTGCCCACGCCACTAACCGCCATACGCACCTTGGATTGAAGTTGCTCTTTTAGATCCTCCGTCGTGACGTCAGCAGAATGTTCGAAGTGCACTTCAAGATATTCACCCTCGTCGACGTGTAGTTGTGCCGACATGCCACGAACACTGTCAGGAAAAAAGACTCGTAAACGCGGGATGATGGTGTTGCCAAGATCTCCCCACAGTGATCGCCCATAGCTATCCGTCAAAGATCTGGGCGATGCAAGGAAACTCAAATGCCTTTCCCGGTCGGTCCGTTGAGCCAATCGTTGAAGCGGCCTCGTGAGGACACTGCGTCCATCTTGCATCGCAAGTTCTTGAACCAGTTTCGGCTCTCCCGCGACGAATGAGACGTTCTCATCTGATTCAGTAGACGTGATGAGAAACGCAGTGTCATCGGTTGCAAAAATCTTGTCGCCATCTTTGGTGCGGACTTCTACGACGTCCTCCCAAGCCGATTTCAGACTGTCGATGGAGATGTCATTGGTCGTGGACACGCAGTACATCGCGCTGTAGGTGCCCGCCTCGCCCGGGTAGAGCGCGATGGTCAGTGTGGCCATTTGCTGCAGTTCAACGCCCACGCTGCTGCGGAGCGTTTCCATCGGACCGGCGAAAGTGCGTGAGATTCCCGTTAGCAAGCGGTTGCCCGATTCGGCCTGCGCTAATTCGTGGGGCCGAGCATGCAAGAAGATTTCCGTCGTCGGTGGCACGTAGCGCAATTCGATCGCTTTGCCTGTCGTGGGTGACTCCCACAAATGGCCGTCGCCATCTTCGACGATATCCTGAACGTACGCAACGTTGGAGTAGTCGGGTGTGTCGTTGGGTTGGTCCGAGTTTGAAGCGGGCGGCGTGGGAGAAAATTCGAGCGGTTGCTGCGTAGTTTCGTTTTCAGCGACGCGGCTGATTACTTTTTGGTTGGCCGTTAGTGCCCAGATCGTACCGACGGTTGCCAAAGCGAATAATGTCATTGCAATCGCAGCCGGCATCTTCCAACGTGCGCTCTTACGTATTTCAGCCGCCTGCCGGGCTGCCACTATGCGCGGGTCGTTGCTGGCCTCAAGCGGCGATGAATCGGTGGCCGCTGTGATCTCTGGAACTTGTTTCACAGGTTCCGCCATCGGCAGCGCCATCATCTGGGACGAAGAAAGGACTTGGCGAAACGAAGCCACCGTTTTCGAAGTCGCCGGTTGGGGGAGCTTGGGGCTGATCTGCCTCAAGGCGGCGATAAATTTTTTCAACGCCACTAAGCCGTCTTTGTTTTCGATGAGGTGATTGCTTTGATCCTTGACAGCGTTCTGCACGATGGTCTTCAGGTCGCCGCTGATGCCAGACTTTTCGATCAACGTTTCAACGTTGGTTGGATCGGCATTTACGCCGCCAGTTACTCTCAGCAGCAACATGGCCAGAGTTTTTGTTGGGGCCTGAAACGTTTTTCTCGGGTCGTCCAACCACTTTGGCTGTAGTTTGACGATTGATTTGGGCTCCAGCCAAATGTGCTCCGGCAGTTGCTCCGCAGTCGGAACGAAGCTCTCGGTTGCTGCCGCCGCTTGTGCTGAAATTTGGGCCAAGATTTGAGCCTTGATCGCACTGGCAACTTGGAGCACAAGCGGAGCCGCTTGGGCCAGCTTCAAACGTCCCTTGGGGGGTAACTTCTGAGACAGCCGAGGACCGGTAGGTAATTCTGAAACCACAAAACGGTAGTCTGGCAGACTGATGGTTTGAAAGGTCTCCAATAGATGCCGATGGCGACACTTGGCCATTGCTCGGACACGCGATTCAATTTGTTTCCAATCAGAAACCGCCTCAGGATTGATGCCTGTGAAGAAATCTAACATCACCGGATGTTGGGTGCGGAGATCTCGGCCCGCGAAAGATTGCCAAAGACCGCTATCGGATAGTGCGTCGATCTTTTCGGTGATCAAATATCTCCCGAAAAGGAAGGGGCCGCAATGTCCCGCCAGCAACACGTCGCGATGCAAGACCGAGATAACCTTTTCGGCCACCATGTCGTTGGCGACCTGACAAGCATCTTGATCGGGCCATTTGGTTTTGACCGCATCGATCTGATCGGCGCTGAGCAATTGGCTTTCGGAGATCAATTTCCAAAATTGGTCGATGTCCAGCGTCACAGAACTCTCATTTTGACCGGGTAAGTTTCACAGGCGAACGCTGCCACAAATCGACAACGAAAACCATTGTAAGACATCCCGTTAATATCGTGATAGACCCAGACCAAATTTGATTGACTTATTTGGTTGCGCTGTCGTAGAACAAGTTCGCCTTCGCAGCCGCGAAAGAACACACAGATGGTATCCGACCTCTTAGTCGATTGATCTGAGCAGTTTCGAACCGAACGGTTTGTAATCTGCTGCTGCGAAACAATCTCGCGCCGAGTCATTGATCGCCCAAATCTCGAGCAGAATTCGGTTAGTGTTTCCCAACCCGAACTTTTAGCTCTGACAGACCACTCGTCGGATAAAGAATCCGTGTAAGTACTAGGTTTAGGCGTCATCGAATTGAGATTCCGCAGGTGATGAACTCATGGTCGTGTTTGCAAACATCTCATGTTGCACCGCCAACCAAGGTTGTCAATTTCTCCTCTCGCGACGATTCACAAAATACTATTCCTTATTCCGCGTAGTTTGCATGATCAATTGCTTACCGCTCTTCAATGCGATCCTGCCAAAGTTGTTGGAAAGTGATGCGGACAGCCCTTCAACGATCATGCTACCGAGACCATTGCCGGCATCCAGGTACTGCCAATTTGAGCCGGGGCAAACCAACGTGGAAACGTTAGCATTACCAACTGGCCCCAGCTCCCACACTCCAGATGTCTGATCCAAGGTGGCCAACTGCCCATTGACTAAAACAGACTGCGTTTGGCCCAGCGACGCGGATCCGGAGACCGCCGCGAAGCATGGGGGTGAACGTGCGTAGGCATTAAACGCAGGCAGCGGACTGCGGATCGTCAGGTCACCATCGATCAAGCCAGAAATATAGGCACGACGTTCATTCATGAAGTCAACTAAGTCGTTGATCTTATCGGACGGTAAGAACTCAGACATTGTATTCATCTGGAAATGTTCTTGATCGTCCTCCGGCGCGTCAAGTACGCGCAAATCAGCCGGCGTGGAAGTTTCATCGCGTTTGGCCTAATAGAGATTTCCGTTGGAGTTTCCGGGGAACTGTTGCTTCGCTAGATAACTATTGGAAGCGCCATTCCGCGATCCAGCACCACGATTGCGGCCCTCATGATTCAGCAAAAGCGGACCACGAACGCGCTCGGCCCGTGCACCTTCAACGGCGTAGGTCAGTTCGCTTACGTCAAATTCAATATCATCTTCGAGCTTGATCTTTTCACTGCGATTGGAAAGTTGACCTTCCAAGCCCCGACAACATCGGTGACGGTGGGATACTTTGCTTGGAAGCTGACTAAGTCCGATGCGACAACCAAGAAGTTGGTTTCGACCGCATCGAACTGATCGGTGCTGAGCAATTTGCGTTGGAAGATCCGTTTCCAGAGGTGATAGTTCTCAGGCTACACGAAACTCTTACCTAAACTGGGTAAGTTTCACTGGCTAACATTGTCATAAATCGCGATAAAACCTATTGTAGAACGTTCAATTAACACCTTTTCTTATAAATACCCTCATTCCGTACAAAAATCATGAATCGACCTTCAAATCACCAGGGCGCATCGGAAGCGGTGCAGCATTACTTTGATCGGGCGGCAAAGTTGCTGAACCTCGATGAAAGTGTGAAGCAGTTGCTGCTCAAGCCCAAACGCGAAATTACCGTGGAAGTTCCGATCGAGATGGACGATGGCAGCTTAGAAGTGTTCACCGGCTTTCGCGTCCAGCACAACAACGCACGCGGCCCCATGAAGGGTGGGTTGCGTTATCACCACGAAGTGGATCTCGACGAAGTCCGCGCGCTGGCGTCGCTGATGACGTGGAAGACGGCGGTCGTTGATATTCCCTACGGTGGTGCCAAGGGCGGTATCTGTGTGAAGCCGCGCGAACTGTCCAAGAAAGAGAATCAAAGACTGACGCGAAAGTTCGTCGATCAGATTCATGACGTTATTGGTCCTGACATTGATATTCCCGCTCCCGATATGGGGACCAATAGCGAGACAATGTCTTGGATTCGCAATCAATGGGAAAAATATCACGGATTCAGTCCGGCTTGTATTACGGGTAAACCAGTTGAGGACTACGGCGCCAAAGGGCGCGAAGAAGCGACTGGTCGAGGCGTAGGCATCCTTGCGTTTAAGTTGCTCCATCGCTTGGGACAGACGCCTAAGGAGACCAACGTCGTAATTCAAGGCTTTGGCAACGTTGGCTCGCACGCGGCTAAATTTATGTACGAGTCCGAATTCAATATTATTGCAATTAGCGATGTTTCCGGGGGCTACTTCAATCCAGAAGGTGTCGACATTCCGGCAGCATTGCGGCATTCGCTCAAACACAAAACTCTTGAGGAACTAGAAAACGTCCGCAAGATCTCCAACGAAGACTTGCTTGGTTTAGGATGCGATTTGTTGATTCCTGCTGCACTTGGTGGCGTGATCACGATGGAGAACGTGGAAGACATCAAAGCGCGTTACATCATAGAAGGTGCCAATGGTCCCATTGATTCTGATGCAGACGAGCAACTAGAGTCGTTGGGGGTTATCGTACTGCCAGATATTTTGGCCAACGCCGGTGGTGTGACGGTAAGCTATTTTGAGTGGGTGCAGAATCGTCAGTACTACAGTTGGGATTTAAATCGCGTTCGTCAGGAGTTGGACGCGGTACTATCCAAAGCGTTTGAGGAAGTCTGGCAAACGTCGCAAACTCACCAGATCAGCTTGCGGACGGCGGCGTTTATGCTGGCGATTCAGCGCGTGTGGCGCTCTACCGAATTAGCGGGGATATGATCATTGGTTGGATCATGTAACGTAACAACTCAGCCGCGAGGCGTCAGTGCAAGGGCACTTACTTTACAGACATAAGCTGCAAAAAATACGAGCATGAAGCGCGAGCGAGTGAATCTGGTGCCACGAAAATTCACTCGCTCGCGCTTCATGCTTGTATTAACAGTTCAAAGGTCACTGGTCTTGGCAGTGATAACACTTAAAGTAAGTAACACTAGGCTAGGGCCCTGTCACAGAATTGCGGCTACGAAATCCCCTAAACTTTAAGTTAAGTACCACGGATTTAGCGTTGCAAAGAACAGTCTCAAACTTAGAACAAATACTTTATGCCAGAAAATAAGCTTGCTGAGAACCGAGAAGAAGTTCTCGCCCGATATAAGTCGAAACTTGATACGCATCGTGCCACCGTCAAACGTTGCGACCAACGATGGAGTTCGGTGGGTTATTTGAGAGGTGGATTGTTTCTGGCTTGTTTGGTCCCTCTTTTTCTGTGCATGACTGAATTTTTGGAAATTGGAAGACCGTGGTTGTATCTTTCTGGATTGCTGTTCTTCGGATTTCTGGTGGTCGCTTTTGTCCACGAAGGCATGCAAACGAAACTTCGCCGCGCGTCGTTGCTGGTGAAGATCTATCGCGAATCACTAGCGCGTTGCAACCGAGAGTGGAAGGAGATACAAACACCTGATGTTGAACTCGAAGCATCTCGGATCCCGCTGTCGACAGATTTGGATCTGTTCACTGACAGCTCTGTTTTCAAATTGTTGGGGATCACGCGCACGCCGCTGGGAACTTCAACATTGAAGTCTTGGATTCTTGACGGAGCTTTGGCTGATGAAGTGAAACTAAGACAGGATGCCGTGAAGGAACTTGCACCAGCGGCCGATTGGCGCGAGGCGTTTCATTTGACGTGCGAGCAACTGGGCGTTGGGCAATCGGGGCCCAGCAAATTTGTTGATTGGGCGTCCAGTGACAGTTGGTTCGAAGGTCGAAGTTGGGTGTTGGGGATGGCTCGGATCACGTCTGTTGTTTCGATCGTCGCGATTCTTGGGTTGATAATGATTCCCCTGTTGCCGGCGCTGGTTTGGTTGGTGATTTTGGCGGGGGCGATGCTGGTCAATTTTGCTTTGGCGATCGTTTTTGCTGGCAGCATTCACGACGTATTCAATTCTGTTTCTTCTCGATCTAACGAAGCCAGTCACTACGTTAGTCTGTTCGATCGTATTACAAGTTTTAGCGCGAAATCTGATCGGCTCAAGGAATTGCAAGCGAAAATTAAGTCGACTGATTCCGCCGGTTCGGCCGAAATCGGTCGGTTGAGTACGCTGTCGAACCTAGCCAATATGCGTCGCAACGGGATTCTGTTTTTGCTTTATGTGGTATTGGAGTTCCTTTTCTTCTGGGACGCACACGCGTTGCATTGGTTGGAGAAGTGGAAAGCGAAACAAGGACATAACGTACAGCGCTGGTTCGATGGTTTGGGGCAATGGGAAGCGCTTTGTGCACTGGGGAAACTGGCCTTCGATGAACCGGGTTGGGTTTACCCAACGGTGTACTTAGCCAGTGAGTCGGAGCCTACAATTATCGCAGGTACCAACGTTGGGCATCCGCTATTAGGGATCGAACGAGTGCGTAGCGATGTGAAGGTCGGTCCACCGGGCACGGTGTTGCTGGTTACCGGTTCGAATATGTCAGGAAAAAGCACGCTTCTCCGCAGCCTTGGGGCGAATACGGTGTTGGGACAGATGGGCAGCGTTGTCTGCGCGAACGAATTTCGTCAACCGACGATGCAGATTGAGACCAGTATGAGAATCGCCGATTCGCTGGCCGATGGTGTTTCGTTTTTCATGGCGGAGCTAAAACGGCTGAAGCAAGTCGTTGATGCAGCGGAGACGATCGAGGCCAGTGGCGGGAATCGCCGGATGCTGTTTTTGTTGGATGAGATCCTGCAAGGTACCAATTCGCGCGAGCGCCAGATAGCGGTCAGCCGTGTCGTACGTCGGCTGATTGACCGCAAAGCGATTGGAGCGATCTCTACACACGATTTGGATTTGGCCAAAACGGATGAGCTCGATTCAGCATGCGATCCCGTTTACTTCTCGGAGCAGTTCAAAGAAAACGATGGCAAGAAAGTCATGACCTTTGACTACCAAATGAGAAAAGGCATCGCCGAAACCACCAACGCCTTGAAGTTGCTTGAGCTGGTAGGGTTGGGCGACGACTAGTGGTCTGTCAAAGCTTGATTTTCGGGTTGTAAACATTAGCCGTTTGGGCGTTAGCCCCGGTTTTCTATGCAGCAACCGTGGCTAACGCCAAAAC
>ENA-ORXT01004920-ORXT01004920.1-marine-metagenome-genome-assembly--contig:-NODE-4920-length-13445-cov-8.283588_pt1 | contig 13445 bp, 8 predicted proteins | sample MGYA00237868_ERZ511482 | MGnify/ENA metagenome assembly ERZ511482 | reverse complement strand
GGGGGGGGGGGGGGGCCCCCCCTCCACAATGGGGGGGCCCCGGGGGGGGGGGGGGGGCGTGCCTGTGTGGGCATGTGCTGCCTACGATGCGCTGGAAGCGGCTGCGGCGGTAGGCGGTGGGTGGTGTCCGCCGGCAACTGGAGGGCAAGGCGTCCCGGGGGAGTCCCCGCGCGTCGCCCACGCGCGCCCGAGCGTGATGCCCGCCGTAAGTTCGGACGCTGGTGGAGAGGTTGGGGTGGGCGCGGAGTCAGGGCTGGCGGCGACTGCCGCCACCGGGTCGAGTGCCCGCACCTCTGCGGGCGGCGGGTCTGGGGCGGGGGGCTCGGGAGCGGCCGCCGCCGACGGGGCCGCAGGGCCTACCCCCGCTGGTGGGCAGTGGTGAGCGGCACGCTGTGTTTTGGTGGCCGCCCGTCCTCCGGTCGAGACGACGGCACGGCGGACGCGCTCGGCGGTGCGGCCACGGCGGCTGCCGCGGCACGCAGCCGGTGGTCGCCGCCATTGTGCCGTTCACCACCGACGTTCCATGTCTTATTGGGGCAAAGAACGCATCCACCGCTTGGCGGGAAGACCACAGCGTTACCTGGAGTCACTGCTCTGGTAGCCACGGGCCGTTGCAGATGCGCGCGAGTGGGCGTGCGCGCGGAAAAGAACCAGCGGGGCTGCGTCGTCAACCGTTGGACCCTGGACATGACTGTCAGGACCGCATCGTAGATTGAATTGCTCCCCGGCAGAGAGTCGCGGCAGGCGGCAGGGCGCGCTCGTCCAGTGTGCTGACGCGGGCGCCAGCCTAGCCAATACCACCCGCAGCTGATGGGCGCGAGCGCGGCGCGACCCCCATCCGGCGGCCGCCCCCCCCCCCTTTTCTCGTCTGCGATTTAGGCGGATCAAAACGCATGGTTCGTCCGTTCCTTGTCACCGCACTCGTCAGCGCCAATGGCTCACACGCGCGCGGCGGCGCCCTCCACGCGCTCGCGCCCGTGGCATTCGCCGCGCAGTGCAACAGGCCCATGGACGGGTGCCGTGCCGCACGCCCCGCGCAGTGGTGCTTAAACCGTGTCCTCCCGCAAATGGCTGTGTGGTCGGTTTTCGGCGCACAAGACCTTGCGGATACCCCATTCACAATGTCGTGGACGCATGTTTTTACGAAAATTGGCCGAGTCGCTTGTAGCGGTCATTTCCATGACCTTGCTTTACACCATCGGAAGCGTCTCGGCGAGACGCACGCGACTGTGCCGGTTGCGTGCAGGGAAATCGTGCGCCAGGGCTCTTCATGAAGCGCCAACAAAGAAGGGTCTTGCGGGCCGCAAAAACGCGCGGTGGGACGTGCCGCAAGCGCAAAGATTTGTCCCGCTCGCGCTCTAGGTGGAAAAATCTCCCCACGGTAAGCATGCGGGAACCGGGACAATCCCGTAGGTGTGCGTACTGACTACTGACGTGGTTTGACACAGGGGGCGAAGGCGCACGTCCAGAAACATGAGCACACGTCCAGAAACATGTGTAGGTGCAGCTGCACGTGCCCACACTTCGGTGGCAGACAACCACATAGTACACCCCCGCGTGCCTGCCCCCGCGTGTTGCACGTGGTGCTTGTGGCCACCAAAGCAGACGACGCCGACACCGCGGGCGCCCTCCGTTTCACCGCCACCACCGTCGTCGCCGGCGCTACCGCCGGCACTGCCGCATTGAAAAAAAAAAGCACGTCCAAGACGTGATAGGAGCAGCTATGATACGAGGAGACGCAGAGCCGTGCACAATCAGGCAACCGTCCCACCATCGGCAGCTCTCGCCAACACCCCAACCAAAGAGTTCTCTACGCGCTCCGCGGCAAGCGCCACATCGCGGAGGAGCACACCATCGCGACTAGCCCACGTCAAAAGCGAAGGCGTCCGCAAACGCTCCTGGAAAAGCTGCAGCATCATGATGTTTTCTGCAGCACTCGCCCTAATGTCCGTAGTTGGAGCCATGAGCATGGGGCGAACAGCCCCAAGCACAGTGTCGACCAGGTCCGCCGACGGTAGCACCTTGGCCACAGCGTCGTCACCAGTTGCCGCTTGCATCAAAAACTCGGCATGGCTCTGCGTCTCGACGCCGCTGGCACTGCCGAGGGGAAAGTGTGAGTCATCGCCGTCCATGGCTGGGTCCTCGTCACTATCGGCTCGCGCCAGGTCCGCGTCGTCGAGACCGTAAAAGCGGTCGCCCTCCGCGGGCGCGTCGCCGTGGTCTTCGTCGTCCGACGCGCCTGACACCGGGACATCTTCCCCGTTGTCACCGTCGTAGACTTCAAAGTCGTCGTCTCCATCTGACTCGACATCGGAGCTGCGCTTGCCGCCGACGGCGCCCGCCAGGTCGTCAGCCGTCGTGCCAACTGACGCGGCGATGGGCACCTGGTTCCCGTGCGCCGCGCTGGCGGCCGGGCTACCTGCCTTGTTCGTGCCGGCCGCCTCCTCCTCAGCGACTGCTGAGGCATCCGCGGCCTTCAACCCGGCCTCCAAGGCCTTGGTGCTCGCGTCTCGGCCGCTCAAGGAGCCGCACATGCAGACAGCGAGATGCCGCTGCGCGCGCCGCAGGTGCTGCTGCAGGGACTGCTCCACGCTGGCGGGGGCGCCCGGCTCTGGCGTCTTGATCTGATCAGGGGTGGTGCCGAGGTGGATAGTGATTGGCGCCTCACCAACGAGAGCCTCAAGAGCGGCCTGCTCCACAACGGCCGCCTGTACAGCAGCGGCGTCGGCCTCTTTGACAGCGACAGCCGCACTGGCCACGGCCGCCGCCACATGTGTCGACGTGGCCGGCGGCGAACAAGACACCGCGGCCGCAGCAGCTGTTCTGGACGACGTCGCCGTCGCCACCGCTGCCGACGTCATCGCCGCCGACGCCACCCCCGCCGCGGCCGCAGCGGCCGCCGCGGCGGCCGCCGCGGTTGCCGACAGCGCAGTGGCGACTAAAGCGGCGGCCTCTTCGGTCTGCTCCAAGTCGGACACTGGCAAGTTGTCAATGGAGATGGAGAGGGTGGGCTCCCTGCACGCGAATCGCACGATGGCCTTGTACTCATCCAGCACAGAAGGACCCAAGCGCACAAGGCACGGACACAGCACAAGCTTCTCGGTGAGGATGAGCAGCTCTGCGGCGGAGCGCCCCTTTGGCTCGTTGAACTCCAGTGGCGCCATGGCCTGCATGTTGATCAGGGACTGTCCGCGAGAGACATTGTTTGTCCGCTTGGTGAAGTACTTGTTCAGCATCGCGATGGTGCCTTCAATGTTGTCATCACAAACGTGGTTGAGCGTCGGGTACGCCTCGCCGACAGTTGAGCGGACGTGAGCCAACGCCGTGTGAAGATAGAGCTTGAAGACGCCCGCCTTCTTGGTGACGGGGTCTAGCGGCTTGAGCGAAGAGTATATTGGGGCGAGTACGGCCGCCGTTAGCTGCAGTGCTGCCGCCGCGCGCTCCCGCTCGGTGGCCGGCTTGGTGCTTATGGCCCGCCGCCACGCCGCGGTCAGCAGCTGGCTGAGCTGGAGCATGACAAGGGCACCGCCATCGATGACCACTTCCTCCTCCTTGTCGTCCTTCCCACCACCCGCGCTCGTAGAGGCCGGCCCCTTGCGCGTCTTGATCCTGTTGAGCACCCCCGGCAAGGCGACCACAAGTGCCGCCAGGCGCCCAAACTCACGCAAGTACATGCCTCCCATATTAGACCTGCCCATCAACAGGTAGATCTTGTTGCGGGCTGTTGTGCGCATAGTGAGCGGCATAATGGCAAGCAGGAAGAACATGAGCCCCTTACTAATCTTGCCCGTGCAATGCAGCACGGGCGCGATGATCCTGAACGGGATGTCGCCGAGCAGGGGATACCCGCGCGTCCCTCCTAACCGCCGACGCAGCTGCAGATAAATCTTAGAAAGGGGCGTGTACGCAATCTGCGGCAGCAACGGTGCCTGAGGCTCTTCGAACATCGGGCAGCTGGTTGATGAGCAAGCCAGCACTGCTACCGACGACGACAAAGCCACCATGTCTCGGCGGCAACCGCGGCAAGACCACAGGACACGCCCGCCATGCGCACGCCAGTTGCCGTCTCGAAGCGTACACCAACGGGCCAACGCCCAAACTGCGAGCTCCCACTGGTTTGAGAGGAAGGGCCCATCACGGGGGGCCGCTCGCCCTCGGTCGAGGATGAGCGCAGACAGGTAACTCGCCGGCATGCACGGCCACAACTACGGGCAGCGGTTCACATCGCCACACCCCGTCAGGGTGAGCAGGTGGGAGATCATAGCAAAGTCCCCGCACACGTGGATGAAGAAAGGCAGGGACTTGGCTGCGGTGGACCGGGGGATCTGACCCCGCTTCAGGACGGCGTCGGGTGCGACGGGCACGATGTAGGTGGTGCGCAGGGCGACCTTGAGCCGCTCGCGCAACCGCTCGCCGACCGCCGAGTGAACGGTCTGCTCCCCGCCCAGAAGGAACAGGATGGGAATGAGGGGCGTGCGGCCCGATGGAAACAGCGGCGACGACGCCGTGAGCGTGAATACCGTCATCGCGCATCGTCTCACGGGGCCACCATCGCCAGCTAGTGTCACCGCCACTGGCGCCCGCTTGATGTCGGCCATCGACGTCGGCTTGCATCCGTGGCGAAACGCGTTACGTAGAGCGAGCACCGGGTCGAACTCGACCGCGACGACAAGCTCTCTCCCGCTGCGCTCCCCTGCATTGCCGTCCACCCCGTCCGCCGCCTCAACTTCGGCACTTTCCCCCGCCATTGCCGCTCGTTGCATCGCCCTGGGAGTACCACTGACGTCCACAACGTCCTCCAGGTAGGTGGAGCGCGTGATTTGGAAGGTCTCCAACAGCTCGGGATCGACCGCCGAGTTGGCACTCGCGTCGACACCGCCCGAGTCAGCCACAGCGACGCGCGGCAAGATGCCGGCACCGGCGACGCCGTCCGGGAAGAATCCGAACCCATGCGCGCCGTCCGCTTCTGTACCTACGGGGAAGCCCATTGCGCCCGTTGCCGATTCCGTTGGTTGTGGGCCGGGCTCTGCTGGTGGCCGACGAGGTCGACGGTGGTAGGGGGCGGCAAGGCGCTTGCGAGTGCCATCGTCCATCCTGTACCAGCGCGTACCTTTCGTGGCAGAGCCGACCTCGTACCGCCAGACGCGTAAAGTCCCGCCCGCACCGAGAGTAAGCAACACGTGCGGAGTCTGACCAGGCACATCGACCGCCTCACGCACGAGCGTGCGCACCTCATCCGGCGTCGGAAAGACCTTAGGCATGGTCATGCCACGAAGCAGCTTGCGACGTCTCTTGCGCCGCCGCGGAGCTCCAATCTCCACCCCATCCTCCACCAGCTCCTCGCCGTCCGTCGAGTGTTGGTGCTCAAGAAGTGTGCGGAGAAGGGCGATGCTGCGTGCCGGTCCAATCGCGGCCACCTCCATTCGCCGCTTTAGCGGCAGGACCTTGAACTTGGCATTATTCCGGAGCTTCTTGCCAAAGGCGTTGACTTTCTGGCGGTCGCGGACCGCCAGGGAGTTCCTGTACCACGGGTGTGCAACCGCGCTGGCCGCCACCGAGTCGACCGTGACGTCTCCTTTGTTCACCTTGCGATAAGTGCGGAGCACTGTCGCCGCGGCGCGGCGCAGCACGATGCGACACTGCGCGACAGACAGGTCTCCCGTTGTCGGAATGCCCGCCCACGACGGCTCCTCGCTACCATCATCGTCGCTCAAACGGGGTGTACGCGCGAGGAGGCGGATGGAATGGTGCACCGCCGAGTAGGAGTCGTACTTCTTACGATTGATGAGCTTGATGGCGGCGCGAGCAAACACCTCGCGCCCGGTCAGGCGGCGGAGCGCCGTAACGCGAGCGGAAAAAGTGAAGGAGCCGGCGTTGACGTCATTGGGCGTCCTCACTTCCCTTCCCAAACCAGGCAAGGGCATGACGACCCCGACAATCGACCACGTCCGAACGTCTCCGAGGTCGCCTGCGGGAGCACAAACGCGCCGGTCGCGCTTATCACGCAGGTGGACGACAGCAGCTTCATTGGCACCTGGAAGACCTTCCTCCGTCGCGCCACCGACGCGTGACCGAGGCAGCGGCGTGCAAGGAGCCCCCACCGTTGGCGACACCGCGCGGCCGGCGGCCGCTGCAGCCGCTGCAGCGTCGGCCACTCCGCCAGTCGCCAGTTCCGTATACGGAGACGTGTCAACGTCCGGCGTGATCGGCGGCGGCGGCGGCGGCAACGGTGGCGGCGTCGGCGGTAAGGAAGAGGGCGCCATGCTCGCCGACAGCGCCGCATCCTCGGCGACCTCAGCCGCCGCGAGTGGCACGACCTCCGCCCGCGGCGGCGGCGGCGGCGGGGGCGGCGGCGGCGGCGGGGGCGGCGGCGGCGGCGGCAGCGGCAGCGGCGGCGGCAACGGCGGCGGCGGCGGCGGCGGCGATGTAGAGGGCGCCATTCTCGCCGACAGCGCAGCATCCTTGGCGGCAGCAGCCGCCACGAGTGGCACAACCGGTGGCCTCGGCGGCCCTTGATCGTCATGCGGCACGTTACCGGCCACCCCCCGAGAAGGAGGCTCGCCCGACACCATCTTGCGCGCCGCCGCCAGCGGCGGCGTCGCGCCGTCGGGCACGACTCGAGGCAGCGCGCGCGCCGTCTAAAAGAGGAAGGTGGGCGGAGCCACGACAACGGGGGAGGGAAGCCCAGCGCCAACCGCGAGTGACAACCGGCAGCGGCGCAGCCGAGGACCTCGTCCTTTTGAGCGGGCCCCAGGAGGGGATGGAGCGTGTGGCGGAGGGAGGGAGGTCATTCGAGGTAACCCGCAGGACACCCGACAGACATACCTGGCGGTTCACTGAATCGAGGGAGGGTTACCACGAGTGGTGAGAACACATAGCCACGTAAAGGGGCCGGGAGAGACGCAAAGCGGGGTCAGCGACAGACGACACGCAAGTGGACAGACAGGGGAACAGGCTCGCCGTGGTGGATGAGGCACAGTCAGGCAGGCAGACACGCGGCGGCCTGGCGAGCATTGTGGTCAGTCATGCCCAGATTGACGCCCGACAGCTGGACTCATGAGGTCGAACGGTGGGCAGTCTGAACCTATTTGTCAAATCGCGTCAAATGTCATATAATATGACAGGGAGAGAGAGTTAAGTCCGTTGAAATATTCAGTTAGAGGGTCAAATGTTTCGTTTGTCTTTCATATAGCAGCTAGTAGGGCTCGTTTCAATCTAAAAAAGGGGTACCACTATATAGTGTCTCGGTTTGCATTTTACTCATTGCGTTCGACGAAAAACGTGGCAGAATGGCAGATTCCCTAAGGCGCTGACTGCTGAGTTGGCAGCGTCACGTCTTTCGCGCCTCCTTCCGCGTGCCGCCGAGTCCCCGAATCACATCGTCCCGCCGTTGCGAGCCTCCTTTCGTTCCTCTCCTTCTCCACTCCTCGATAGCCCCATCGCGGGTAGGCCACACAGCGCTGCTTGGCTCGCTCTCGCCAGCGGACCCCCCGCCCAGACTGAATGCCCTGGCGGAAGTCGTCGCTGCGACGTTGACACCTCGGCCTCGGACGGCGAATGAGAAGTTGCCATCTCCCCCTTCGATGGTGGACCGGGCTGGCGTGGCGTTGTCATCTCTTTCCCACTCCTCCGCCAGCTCACCGAGGTCGATTCACCGAGGTCGATTCGCTCTGACGCTGTTTGTCTTCAGACGGGGCTGTCAGTGCTCTGCAAGCAGCGCCCCCTTGCCTTGCTGCTGCTGTTTGACCAAAGCCACCCTGCTGCAGCTGAAGATCGGTGTCCGCTGCCGGTGGTGCGCGTGCGGTGTCCCTTGACGGGGTGGGTTCTTGAATCCGTGGAATGAGGGCGCTACGTGGAGGTGGGTGCCGAGTCAATCGTCACGGCCTGCTTCGTGCAACAGGTACGTGTGCGCGTCTCGCTGCCCCGCTTGCAATATCCTGTCGCTTTCATTTTCCTACATCGTCATTCCTTGCTGTTTGTTGTGGACACCGTGCTTTTACCGGTCGACTGACAACCAACCCACGCTACCTGACGCTTCCCAAATCACTCCCGCTCTCTTCCATGTCCTCAACGATGTCCCACTTGATCTGCCCATTGTGGACAATGTTCGCACCGGCGACAGTAACGCGAAGGAAGTGCATCACCCGGGCCTCGGCAGCTTGGACGACGCGAGCCCGGTCACTATCCGCTTGGTCGCGATTTGCAGCAGACTCGGCGCTTCTGGCGTCGGCAGCCGCCTTTCTGACCACCATCTCTTCACGAGCGGCTGCATCGTGCCGCCCTGCGGCCGCGACAACGAAGGCAGCTGCCGATGCTGTCGACGTCGCTGCCACCTTGACTGCTGCCACAGCGGCGACTGCCGTGACCATGGCTTCGGTAGCTTGAGTAGCAGCCGCCGCTGCCATCTCCAAGGTGCGATTGGAAGCGGCCATTGCGGCGCCCGCCTTTGCCAGGTCCTCTGCTGCCACCGCGGCCTTGTCCACGGCCACCGCGACCGCCCCGTCGGCGGAAGCCTGCAGCACGTTGGCGGCGCGGTTGGCGACCCCCGCAGCCCCCCGGCCCCCGAGCAGACCGGCGGTCGTCGCGCCGTCGGAGGCCAGCAGCGCGTTGAAGGCATGGTCGACGTCCATCGCGACGGCTCGATCACCCAGCTGCGCGTCGGTCACCCCATCGGCGGCTACCGCGGCCTCATCGATGGCCGCCGCGGCCTGGTCCGCGGCCTGGTCTACGGCCACCGGAACCGCCCTGTCGGTGGACGCCGGCAGCACGTCGGCGGCACGGTCTGCGGCGACAGCCTCCCCCCGGTCCGCCGCGGCCCCCCGGTCGCCGAGTGGCATGGACGTCGCCACGCGGGCGGACGCCGGCTGCGGCAGCGCGTCGGCGGCACGATCGGAGGCCACATCGCCCTTCCGGTCACCCTGCAGCACTGCAGCTTCCCTGTGGGCGGGCGCCTGCGGTGCATCGGCGGCACGGTCGGCTGTCATCAGGCTGTTCAGCGGACAGCAGTCGCCGGACGACGCCTGGCCTTCGGAGGCCGCCTTGCCACCAGTGGTCGTGCTGTCGTTGGAGGGGTCCTGCTTGTCGGTGGAGCCCTTTTCTTTGGCTGCCGTCCGGTCGCAGGGCGCGGCCGCGTCGCCGTCCCGCGTCGCCGCGACTGCCGCCCTGCCGTCGTTGGCATCCCGATCGCCGGCGGACGCGTCGAAATCGGCCGCCTGGTCGCCGGCAGCCGCCGAGGGCGAAGGGGGAGGTGACGCTGGCCACGGGAGCAGAGCTCCCCCTGGCGGTGATGGCCACAACAGCACGCCTGGAGGCGGCCACATCCACGGCACGTGATCCTCGCTGGTGTGCTTTTTGGACGTCTCTGCTTCGACTGGCACCTCCGACGTACGCTTGGCATCCCGGGCCGAGCGAACGGGCGGCTTTCCCGATGATGGCGGCCTGAACTCGACTTGTATCGGCTGTGCCTCCCTGGCCGGTGAAGATGCATGCCGCTTTGTCGACGGTGGGGGCGGCCGTGTCGATGAAGGGGGCGCCCGTGGCGGCGGTGGCCTCGGAGGCGGTGATTCCACCGACGGGGGCAAAGAGGGCTCGGCCTCCGACGGTACTCCTTGTGATGGCACGAGCGGTGAGCGAGCCGGCGTCCCTTCCGTGCGTCGCTGCTTCCTATGCAGCGCGTCCAGCACGGCGGAAGAGCCATCTTTGACCAGCGCTGGCGCCGCCGGCCTCTTGTCCGCGATAGTCGACTTGCGTTTGCGTGCGTTGAGAACAACCACTGGTGCAGGCGGCTCGCGCCGTCCCGGCCTTCCATAGTCGCACGACGTAGCCTTCTTGGGCAGGGAGGCGTCGTGCATTAGCGCATTGACGGACGCGTCCTGCTCGTCGCCGTGGTTGACGACCGTCGCCCACTCATCGTTCACCTCGATGCTGCCAAGCGCCGCATGGGGTGTGGTAGTTGGGCGTGCGATTGTCGCTTTGTCGGCGGCGGCCATGGTATCGTCCGTGGCAGGTCGTAAGCGGGATTGAGCAGGGGGGACGTTGGTCGGCTGGAGGATGCGGGGGAGGCGTTGGAGGCGGTAGGGTCGTCGGTGGCGTCCTTGGAAGCTTGGACGGCATGGGTGCTGCTGTGCGACTCGTGAGCACTGGGGCGTGGCCAGGAAGGAGCGGCTGCGGCGGCGGCACCGGGCCCTCTTATTCCCTTTTGAGGTGCCAACCGCGGCAGTTGTAGTAGCGGCCGGGGGGCGACGGCGCCACAACGCCGCCGTGATGGTGACGGCGGCGGCCACCGTGGCAATGGCGCTACACCGCGGCGACCGCTCTACGCAGTGTACGGGCCCTCTGGTGGGCGCACCAGCTGCGACCGTGCGGGCGTACGCATGGCGCTACCGCTGCAGCTCGCTGACGCGGCATGGCAGCGCAAGGCCCTACGCACCCGCGCGGCGCCACCCATGCGATGGCAGCGTGGCACACCAACTGTGGCGCAACTACGTCGTGCCTGCGGCTGTCCTATGTGGCGTGCCTGGTCGGCCGGCGGACCTATCCTGCGGCTCCTAGACCCACTGACGCTGCGTGGGGCCGCCAGGTAAACGGGCGTGGCACCGTGGCACCGCCAGGGAAGCTGGCTCGCGGGCAAGCAGGCGTGGCACTGCCAGGTGAGCTGCAGCCAGCTGGCTGGGCCTGCAGCTGCAGGCGGCGCGGCGCCGCGGCCGCGCCGCTGCCACCGCCGGGTACCGTGGCACCGCCCGGGTACGCTGGTGTGGCCCCAGCGTACCCGGGCGTGTACGTACCCGGGAGGGTACGCTGGCGTGGTACCGCCATGTAAGCTCGCTGCGCCTGAAGGCTCCGCGGCCGCGGCGTTGCCACGCGGCGTCATGTGGCGGCGCCGCCTGCTCTAGCTGCAGCCACAGCTACAGTTGCCAGAAGGTGTGCAACGACGTGGGGCGTCAGTCGTCCCTCTCCGTCAGGAGAGCCAAACCCACGTTCTTTGCGTGGAGTTTCCAGGGACAAACGTCATCCATCTTCAGGCTGTGACAAGGGGGATTGTCAGATGACAATCAAGATCCAAACTTTGTACCACTGTCATCCGTCACGCCCTATCACCGAGGTGACAAACGTGGCTCCCGCACGACAGTACGTTCACCCGTGGGCGAGTCTCGAGAGAGTTTGAGTGAATGCCACGCGTTCGGCGTGGAGCTGGTGGCCGTGGCCGACTTTGGCGTGGTGTCATCTTCTGCCCACGGCTCTTGGGTGCACGTACGGCTTGGCACTTCTGGGCACTGCTCGTACGGCTGAGCGCTGCCGAGCACTGCTGGTCAGACCGGCCCGCGCGCACGCGTCTGCGCGCGTGGGAGGACGAGGAGGGGTGAGCGGACAGCTCGCGTTGGGCCGAAAAAAGGAGCGGCGTGGCAGTACAAGAGAGACGTCTGTTCAGTCTGTTCTAGGCGTTTTGATCCCCATCCGCCACACGCTAACGCGCACACGCCGACGGCCCGTCCTTCTAGTTTCCGGGCTGCCCCCCGTTCTGTGGAGGTACAGTGGTGGTGGTGTTGAGTGCCCGCCCTCCCCCCCCCGCCTTCGGACCCTGTTTCCCGTTCCGCGTGCGTCCACCTTCCCGGCGGTCGTTCGCTTCCTTGCGCCGCGCCCCCTGCCCGACGGCGCGTGCTCCTGCCGCTGCTTGCCGCGTGGTCCTGGTGCTTCTTCATCCCGCCGCAGCCGTCGACATGAACCGCTGTGCATCAGCTTCCAAGACCGGCTTCAAGAGGTCGCCGGGCGTCAAGAAGAACAGCGGCCACGGGCGGCGCGTGACGCGATCTGTCCGCGGCGTCATTGGTGGTGTGATGGCGGGCCTTCGTCTACGGAACGGCACCGTTGTCACGGGCCTTAGCCTCAGCTTAGGCCGTCCGACTGCCCCCCTGCCACGCCCGGCTGGGTCGCTGGCGGGCGGGCCGTCCTCACTCGTTGCCTCTGCCAGCGCCGCACACGTCGTCACCCCGGCAGTGTTCGCCCCCGGCGTCGTCTCCTTCGTTGCCACGACAATTGGTGTGACGCCCGTCGCGTGCGCACTGCCTGGAACACTAGAGACTTCCGCTCCGCTGTCGGGCGCGCCGCTGTCGGGCGCGCCGCTGTCGGGCGCGCCGCTGTCGGGCGCGCCGCTGTCGGGCGCGCCGCTGTCGGGGGCGCCGTTGTCGGGGGCGCCGTTGTCGGGCGCGCCCTCGTCGAGCGCGCCGTTGTCGGGCGCGTTGCCGTCCAGCGCGCCGCGGACGCCCGTCACTGGCGCAATGTCTGGAGCACTGGCGCCTGCCGCGCCGCTTTCGGGCGCGCCGCCGTCGGGCGCGCCGTTGTCAGGCGCGCCACTGTCGGGCGCGCCACTATCGGGCGTACCGTTTTCGGGTGCGCCGTTTTCAGGCGCGCCGCCGTCGGGCGTGCCGTTTTCGGGTGCGCCGTTTTCAGGCGCGCCGCCGTCGGGCGCGCCGCCAACGGGCGCGCCGCCGTCGGGCGCGCAGCCGTCTGGTGGTGCACCGGCTTGCTCTCTTGTGGCCGGCAAGGCCGGCATCGCGGTCGGTGGCGCGCCAGCTGGTGCTGCTGCTGGTACAGCCGAAGCCATCGCTGCCCCGGCGGTCGGCGCCGTGGTCGCCCCGGCCTGTGGCGTGGCGCCCCCCTCTGCGGATCTTTTCGTTGTCTATTCAGACGTGACCTGTCGCGTGTCGAGTAAGGCAATGGCGGAGGACGGTTTGGCCGTGCTGTGGGAGGATGTGGTGTTGGAGACATAGTGCCCCGTCGGCATGTTCGTGGAGGGGGAAGGGACGCGGCCGACGCGGCGGCGTCGGGCGACGACGCGGCGGGTGGGCGGGCGGGGACGCAGCGGCCGCCGCCGCCGCCGACGGCGATTGGGGCGCGCCGCGGCAGCAGCAGTGGTGAGTGGGGGCGGGCAGAGGGGGGGACGACGCGTCGGGCGAGGACGGGGCGAGGACGCGGCGGGTGGGCGGGAACGCAGCGGCCGCCGCCGCCGCCGACGGCGATTGGGGCGCGCCGCGGCAGCAGCAGTGGTGGGTGGGGGCGGGCAGAGGGGGGGACGACGCCGACCCGTCGACAGTGGGGCCGCCGTCACCATCTCCCTCAACCTGGTAGGTGCAGACGTTTTGATCAGCCGCGCTTGTTCCCAAGTTGATCTCCAATCGATGGGATGTCGCTAGACCATTGGCTCGATGACTGTCCCACACACCATGAATCCTGTGGTATCTATCTGTTCAATCACTACACCCGATTGTGTTCGGTCTCAATGTCCCTCTCCGCACTCGCCCCGCCCACTCGCCATTCGCCGCCCTCGGCGTCCATGCCGTCGCTGTGGCCGTCGACTGTCTCCCCTCACCCCATCTGCCACGCGCCCCTCCCCCGCACTTGTGGCCGTTGACTGTCTCCCCTCCTCCCATCCGCCACGCCTTCCGCCA
>ENA-ORXT01004918-ORXT01004918.1-marine-metagenome-genome-assembly--contig:-NODE-4918-length-13446-cov-9.606926_pt1 | contig 13446 bp, 7 predicted proteins | sample MGYA00237868_ERZ511482 | MGnify/ENA metagenome assembly ERZ511482 | reverse complement strand
TATATAATTTATTTTTCTTTACAAAGCAGCGTATTTAAATCCTCCTCCGTTATAGAGGTAGCTTAATGACTTAAAATATAAAAGCAGCCCCTTATTTCTCTCACTAGTTTTTAAACGTATGTATGAAACCTTACAATGAGGGGCTGCCTACTTTGCTGTTTTAATCTTCAATTATTGTAAATCCTCTATAACCTATTCCTCTATATTCAGTACTTCAAACAGTTCATCCACTTCATCAAAGGATTTAAAACCCACTTTTTCTTCTTCGCCACCTTTAATACTTAAACCATAAGGCTGCAGTTTTGCTAACAACACTTCTATCTCGGTCGCTTTGCAAGCAATACTTAAGATAATTTGTTGTCGGCGACACAAGGCTTGTAATTGCTCAATAGAAAAAGAGGAATTATTTTGTAAAGCTTCCCATGTAAGTCCATTTTTTTCAAAATCTAGTAAAAAATAGTCTACTACATCAAAATAAGTAGTGATATGCGTATTGAGAGCGGTAAAAGTCATACTCGCATCTATAATGACTTCTTGTATGATCGTGTAATCTTGTAAGCTTTGTAGAAATGGAACAGGCGTAAACATACCCACTTGAATGGCTTCTAGCGACAAGTAATCTATCGTAGATTTAGCCACCTCAAAATCTAATATATCCATTTCGCCCACAATCACAGGCCCTTCTATCCAATCCTTAATCGTTTTTACTGCTTCCAAGGATAGCGGTTGCTCCGCTGAAGCCCGCAAATCTAAGCCCAACCATTTGACAGTCCAAGCTGCATAATACCGAGCATCTGTTAAGTTAGAAATATTACTTGCTTTTATATGCGTTTTTAACATGTTTAATTTAAAGTTTTACCTCTTTCTTTAAGAATGTTGAAGTTGCTGCGCAACTAAGATTTTATTCAACACGGATTACGCTGATTACACAGAATTGTACGGATTTTCTATAGGTCGTGTGCTTAGATATTATATAACGTGTAAGTACACGACCTACAGAAAATCCGCACAATCTGTATAATCAGCGTAATCCGTGTTGAATCACTTGCCATCAGGCAACATTAATCCCTATTGGAGTTTTAGAATACTCCAGTAATCCAACAAAAGCATAAAAAAACCAGAAAGTCATCGCCCCCACTTGAAAATTAAGCGGTGCATCCAATAAAAACACAAAGGTATAAAAAGCAAAAACGGAATAAGCCAAAATACGAGTCCAATAATCTTTGGAGCGAAGTAAACAGTACAACCAATATCCCCATACTAACAAAAATAGTCCGATTCCCAATATACCCGCACAAGTCCAATAATATAGGAGTTGACTGTGGGTATTAACCGGGAAACCCAATTGGTCTTGTTGATAAACTGCCTCCATTTCCGCCCCATAGTCCCCTATACCGACCCCTAACAGGGGCTGTTCTTTGATAAGCTGCCAACTATTTCGCCAAGATAACAAACGCCTAATACTTGTAAAATAAATATATTCATACTTTTGAAAAGTGTTATTTTGAAATGTACCAATTTCCCACTGTAATTGATCATAGCGCATTTTTACTACAGGTACATTCTTATAAATTACCAAAGGCAAACAGCAAGTTGTTAGCAATAAACCTATACTTAGCATACTGTAGGAGGCTATGCGGCCTACTTTATTTTTTAAGATAGGATGTACATAATATAGATAAATACCGATTAACCATACACTACTACCCAAAATAAACCCTAATTGTGCCCCTCTTGCGCCTAAAATTAATAGACATAAGCAAGGAACTAGTAGATAAACATAATCACCAATGGACCTAGCTATATTTGGCAATTTTAATAATCGCCAAAAAGCTAAAAAGAAAGCCCCGCTTAACAAATAGCTAAACTGCAAGCGGTCTAAAAATGGGCTATAAGCACCAAAAGCGTAAGCTTTTTCGTGTACAATATAATCTTTTAAAGGCGGAATAGTTGTTGCGATAGCAGCAACTACTTTCGGTGGCAGCAAAAAAAATAGGAAAGTAATCAATGCGGCTATGCTTGCAGCTCGGATAAAAAACAATAAATAGCTTTCTCTTTTTTGTTGTAATAAATCAAAATTCACAAAAAAAATAAAAGGAATGCCCAGCATTTTGCTTTGACTAATAAGCAATCGAATGCCTGCTTGCTGGTCACTGCTGTATAAAAGACTGAACAACAAAGCTATAAAAAGGAATAAGGGAGCAATTAAGCTTTTTTTGCTGCCAAAAGAATATTTTTTTGTTAGTGTTGCCTGTTGTATTTTTAGCGTTTGAAAAAAAATATTTTTTAAAAATAATTTCCAACAAGAAAGCACTACTAATAACACATAAGCCGCCGCAGCTGCCCCTTTTGAAAAAGGAAGCATTCCGATAAAAAGGTAAAATAAAAACGAAAATAATATGGAATAAGACAAGCGCTGCATAGTTCAAAGGTAGGACTTGTTCAAAAGAAATCCAATCTCTATTCTGGTCTTTAGCTATTGGTCTTTAGTCTTTATTGGCAGCCTGCCAAGTGCTAGGTTGTTATCGTAATACTTATTTTACCCTCGTCTTTTTTATTCGAAGAGGAGCGTAGCTTCGACAACGTCTGTAGGAATAGGGTATGGAACCACGTCAGAGGAGCGTAGCTACGCAGGCTGACCGAGAATAGTAACGATATGCCAAATTTTCAGAATTTGGCATATCTAAATGCTAGATTATTAGCGATTTACGCAAAAGTTAAATTTGCCAAATTCTGAAAATTTGGCAAATTAGCCCACTACGTTCCTCTGACGTGATTCCATACCCCATTCCTACAGACACTGTCGTAGCTACGCTCCTATTTGTCCCCAAAAAGATGAGAAGTATCAATAGAATTTCTCATAATCTTTTAACTTAAAAGGGTGATTTGAGATGAGGAAATAAATAACCTACCCATCTAAATCCGCTGCCACCATCCGCTACCACCATCCGTTGCCATCATCCGCTACCACCATCCGTTGCCATCATCCGCTGCCATCATCCACTGCCATCATCCACTGCCATCATCCGCTACCACCATCCGCTGCCATCATCCGCTACCATCATCCACTGCCATCATCCGCTACCACCATCCGTTACCATCATCCACTGCCATCATCCGCTGCCACCATCCGCTACCACCATCCGCTGCCACCATCCGTTGCCATCATCCACTGCCATCATCCGCTACCACCATCCGCTACCACCATCCGCTGCCATCATCCGCTGCCATCATCCGCTGCCAACATCCGTTGCCATCATCCGCTACCACCATCCGCTGCCACCATCCGCTGCCATCATCCGCTGCCATCATCCGCTGCCATCATCCGCTGCCAACATCCGCTGCCAACAAGCTCAATAGCAACCGATTTAGATGGGTAGATTATTTATTTTCTACTTAATTAAATTCAAAGACAATGGAAATTTATCTCCCAATACCACTTCCAATTGAGTGTATACCAAGACGATGGTCGGAAGTAGCTTTAGCAATTTCGCAGAAATCTACTAATGCGCTACCTGCTACGTCCCACCTATCATTTCACAAAAAAATCTATTAATCTTATATTTGCCACATTCATCATTTATCATTTATCACATGCCGCATTTAGTTTTATTTTTCCTTTGTATTTTATTCCTCCTTCCAACAGTACAAGCCCAAGAAGTTGATTCCAATAAATTGGTTATAAAACCAGTTTTGGCAATGCAGATGTGGTCCACTTATACGACAGACCAACGACTCTACAATGCAGATAATCAACAATATGAAGCAGTCGATAATCGCTTAAACTTCTTATTGCATCGTTCAAGAATAGGCTTGAAAGGAAGTTATGGCAGTCAGTGGGCGTATGACTTTACTGGTTCTTTAGATTTTGTTGGTCAAGATGTTTTAGCAGGAACAGTAGGCGGTACGAACAATAGTGCTTCTCCCAGATTTAGAATTTGGAATGCCGATGTGCAGTATAAAGCTTTTAAACAATCAGAAGGTTTATATTTTTCAATGGGTTACAATACACCGCAATTAAGTCGAGAAAGTATCACGAGCCCTTTTTCTGTTAATTCTTTTGAAAAGGCATGGTCACAAAATTATATCCGCCGTCATGTAACAGGTACAGGGCCGGGCAGGATAATTGGTTTAAATATAGGTGGTTTAACAGATACAGAAACTACCCAATTTGCATTAAATTATGATGTAGGTATTTACAATCCAAGATATACAGATTTTGGAGGTAATTCTTCAGGTATAGAACACAATGTTTTATTGACCTATCGCTTAGGTATTCACTTTGGAGACCCAGAATTTACCAAATATTCCAGGGGTCATAAATTTAATTACAAAGGGCAGCGTAAGGGCATTACCTTAGCTATGTCAGGAAGCTATGAAGGGGCAACAGATGTGCGACCTAAAAATACTTCTTTCGGCGTCGATTTATTAGCAAATTTTGGCGATTTTAATCTAGCAGGGGAATGGATGCAATTGGATCGAGATAGAGATCAATTTCAATCTACCGCAAGTACTGGATTTATTAGGCTTGGTTATTACACAGAGGTCGAGCAGAAAGGACTAGAACCTGTTATTGCCTACGTTTTTTTTTCAGGCCCTACGGACTTAGCGGAGCAAACAGAAGCACTGGCACTAGGCGCTTTTTCTGGTACAGACAATTATTTAGAATTAACACTTAACTACTACATCAGCGCAAAGAGTCGCTTGAGCCTTTCTTATACTTTGCGAAATGGAGATGCAGGGGATGCTGATCCGACTACTGTTCTTAATAATTATTTTCAGCAAGACGGCGTAGGGGCTATCAATAAAGGGGATTATTTAGGGTTTGGTTTGCTTTTTACTTTGTAATTGCCAAATTTATTGGGACTGTAAATTATCTGAATCAGCTTATGTTATCGTTTTTTTTGTTGGCATATAGGAGCGTAGCTCCGACCACGTCTGTAGAAATGGAATATGGAACTATGTCAAAGGAGCGTAGCTTCGGCAACGTAAAATCGTGCGGCATACGTTGCCGAAGCTACGCTCCTTTGACGTGGTTCCATATTCCATTTCTACAGACGTGGTCGGAGCTACGCTCCTATATTTCACAAAAAAAGAGATGGTCATCAATAAGGTGAAAAATGACCCAAAATATATTTGATCCAGATATTTTACAGTCCCAATTTATTTGGCAGATTCCACTCGTTTTACTTGTGTCTTAGAACAAAATTTGGCATATTTTGAATCTGCCAAATAAATTTGGTAATTACGTGGGACGCAAATACACGTAGGTATCAGTTTTTTAGCTGACGCTCTAAAGTTTTGTAATTTGATGATTGTCAACGGCTAATAAGAATAATAAATAAATAATCAATCAATTAAGAATTAAATCAACCCTTATTTCGCCAATATAGTTAGCTTTTTAAAGTAGAAAAACTTATCTTTGCGCCCACAAATTGAAAAAAACATTTATTCAAAATATTATTTATGATTATTATTGATGTACAGGATAGAGAATCCATCGATAAGGCGCTAAGAAGATATAAGAGAAAGAGTCAACAAATTGGCGTCATCAAAGAATTAAGAAAACGTAAGAATTTTGTAAAGCCATCTGTTGAGCGGCGGAAAGAAATAATGAAAGCAGCTTATCGACTTAAGAAGTTCGGAGATCAATAAAAATGATTGTTTGTTTAGGTAGTAGTTTATTTGTTTATCCGTATCGCTAGTAGGCTAATAACTACCAAAACAAATAAACAAAATAGATACTTTTTCCTTTTGGAACGTCTTGTATCTGGACTGTTCGAAAACATTGTTGCCCTAATTGATGACTAAGCTCTCAATTAGGGCATTCCTGTTTGTTACCCACTCTCGCCCGTTGTTTTCTATCACAGAATTTCCCTATTTTTTCTTAGTAGTGTATTAAAGCCGTGGATAATATTTTAAGTTAATTGTCCAAAGTCTATATTTACAAAGGTTTTCAATCAGCTAATCATATAAAATCAACGGCTTTCACCCACTACCATTTTCCCATTGCCTTACGTTTCGATAAGCCTAGCCTTGAATCGTTTTTTAGAGAGAGCAAATTGGTTTTGTTTTTTTGTATAAAAACAAAACCAATTTGCTCTCTCTAAAGAGAAATATTAAATATATTTTTTACCAGAAGCCAAGCTGAAATTGTTAAATCATCGAAAAAATGATTTTTGGTTTTTAAATTTAATTTCAACAAAATGTAAGTATTGCTACATTTTTATCAAAAAAAATAAATTCGTATAAGAATATTTTTTTTTCATAAAAATCTTTTAAGCAAGTGTTTATGATTTAAAGAATTTTAATACTTCATTTTTAATATTATTTAATTTTCTTTTTGGCTAATACCTCATTATATTAGCACTAGACTTATTGATTGAAGGTAGATCAATAGGTGCAAAATTTTTAAGAAAATTAAGACATACACACAAAACCCCTCTTTTACCATACGATATCAAAGGAAGATTTAGAAATGTAGATGTAATATTTTATATATATTAGAAAGTCTACCTCTTCAAATTTTCTTTCGTTTCAAAAAACAGAAATACATGAGAAAATTATTATTTTTATTCGCTGTGAGTACACTTTCCTTTTCTTCTCTTTCTGCACAATGTTCCACCGCTAGTAGAGCAGGTATTCATGTGGTTCAATATGGAGAAACACTGTATCGGATTTCTAAGTTGTATAATGCAAGCATTGATGATTTAAGATCATGGAATGGCATGAAATTCAACCAACTATTATCTATCTGTCAAGAATTGATGATTGTTCCACCCAATAACTTTGCTACTACAAGAACCTATTCGACCCCTGCTAGTACTCCTGTAAGAGAAGTCATGGTGACTCGTGCTCCATTCCCTACTGTATCCTCTGCTACTACTCCTGTGAACCTTTACCAAAGACAACAAGGAGGAAAACACATTGTACAACAAGGAGAAAGCATAGCTAATATAGCTCGATTATATGGTTATACAGAAGCGCGTTTCAGAGAATTTAATGTATTACATCCAGGTCAAGAACCAACACCCGGTTCGGTCATGCTTACGACTGATTGTTCTTGTGATAGAGTCTCCTATTCTGCAAATGCCAATGGTTTATTTAATGGGCAATGGAACCAACAATTAATTCCTCAATCCCAGAATGGATATTACCATAAAGCGTATGAACCTAATACCACTAATACCAATACCTATAATAACAACTATTATACACCTCCTGGTAGCAATCCCACCTATAACCCTCCTACTACTTATAATCCTCCGACAGATAGGGTGAACACTACAAATAATAATAGGGGCGCAGCTACTGCTTGGGGGAATGTACCTACTAGTAGACCATCTACAGGTTATACGGGCAACAACAACAACAATAATCAGGGCGCAACAAATACACAAGGGAATACCTGGAAAAGAAACCAAGGTACTGCTGCTACAACCACGAATAACCGCAATCAAACAACGCCTGCTCCATATAATAATGAGCCTAGCGCAAGTTCCTATATGACGAATGAGGAAACGGCTATGATAGATGAAATTAATTTAATTCGCTCTAATCCTGCGGGCTATGTTCGATATGTAGAAGAATATGTACAGGATATACGAAGTGGAAAAGCATTTGGTAGTTCTACTACGGCTGCTTATGAATTAATTGAAGAACTCAAAAGAACGAGACCATTATCTGTGTTAAAACCATTAGAATGTTTATATAGAGCGGCTCAAAAACATGGACAAGAGGCCATCAGAAAAGGAAGTTCGGATCATCAAGGTTTAGATGGGTCTTGGCCGTGGGATCGAGCGAAAAGAGCTTGTCCTCAAATGGAAGATGGTAATGAGAATTTGGTCGGTGGTCCAGCTAATGTGAGAGAGGCGGTTATGTTATTATTAGTGGATGACGGCATCTCTAATCGAGGGCATAGAAAGACCTTGTTGCAGAAAGATTGGCAATATGTGGCTTGTTATAAATCAGGTCAAGTTGGGCGAATGCCTAATAGTTGGGTACAGATGTTTGGGAAGTAAATGGTCAAAATAGCTATATTGTTTTATGGCTATATTGTTTTATGGTTTTCTGATTAGACGCTGGCAATCAGCAATAAAGCCATAAAACAATAAAGCCATATTGACCATTTACTTACTTATCTTGAAGTTTAAAATTATACAATTTGCTCAACAAACAATTCATCTTTGATAGCAACGACCGTCCAAGCTTGCAATGTTTTTAACTGCTTAAATTTATTAGAACCAGCAATATATTTAGCCAATTGAGTTTTAGCTTGTTCCTGTTTGGATTTCAATTGCTTAGCATCTTCTTTTTTTAGGTATTTTAATTCAAATAAATACTCATGGTTTACCTTAACCGCAGGATGTTTAGTAAAAGACAAATCTATATAGCCATCTGGTAATTCTCGCTCACTTTCAATATAATAAGCATTCGCTAATTTCATGGAAGACAATTTCAGCGTTTTTTATCCGACATTCCAAGTCGGCTGCATGTGCCAATAGGTTCTTGCGTAAATAAGCTATCATTAGGCATCGCTTTTACTGTCTTGTTGGACAAACCCACCTGAACCTTACCCGTATGTTTATCCCCCCTCGGCTAGTTTCTTAGACGGAAAAAGATATTTCTAAAGCACCCGTTTAATTAGCACAACCTACTTAATTAAATATTTAATGTGTTAAATTTAATTCCTATTCGGAATCTATAAAAATGAAATCATACTGTTAAAATTACCGTTAACCTTGGAATATGAACCGTTCACCGAAAAACAAGATGTACGCTTTTTGTTTGTTTTCAAAATGTTAGGAAACAAACAAAAAAGAATATACCTTGTCAATTAGCAAAAATTAAGGAACGGTGTAAGAATAAATAGTACATCTAATATTACATCTTGGGTTGGTTATCTTGTTCTTAGTTTTTTCAGCGTCAAATTTTAGGAATCAAGGTAATTACAGAATATGTTAAAATATAAAATTTGAATTCAAATAAAGACGCACCGATAGCAGACTCAAAAGATCAAGGACTTAGCTGGTTGGAACAATTGAATCAATTGCTCTTAGATAATATTTCTGATAATTCCTTGACCAATGATTGGTTAGCGCAAGAACTAAATATTAGTGAGCGAAGCTTGTATCGAAAAGTGTTGGAGCGAACAGGATTCTCTCCTTCACGCTACATACGTGCTGTTCGAATGCATAAAGCGATGGAATTGCTAGAATCTGGGAGGTACACCAACGTGAAACAGGTAGTAGCAGCAGTAGGATTTATAAAAAGCACCTATTTCTCTAAATTGTTTAAAGAGGCGTTTGGGAGAAATCCAAGTGAAGTGCTGCATAAAAAACGGGACTAGATAACAGTATGTTTTTATGTTTGGCAGGAGTGGGGTAGTAGGTTGTCTGAAATGGGGTAGTAGATTGGCAGAAATGGGTAGCCTCTTATTTTTTATCACTCTTATTATTTGGATTGTTAAATATAAATAAATAGATTTGTCCTTGAACAGCTAAATATACAGAAGAGTCTACTAAGTAATTTAGAAAGTATAAGGGAGTAAGATAAATTCTCTTACCTCTAATTTATATTCGTTGGATTAGCTCTCTTTATCAAAATACCACTCTTCCTTGCTCACAAAAACTGAGTTATAAAACATTTCAATTTCCGATTTTTGTAAAGGTTAATTTACTTTTTTAGTGATAAAAAGTAGAAAGCTATATGTCAAATGGCCTATTAGATCCTATTTGGGTTTATATACTGTATAGTAAGCAGTTATTTGCATATCTATAGTATTTAGGAAGCGATCTATGCAGTAATAAAAAAGTCCTGTTTTGAACAGGACTCAATAATTTGGATAAACTACTTGCCTATGGCAAAGTAGATAAAAGCATTTTTTTCCCTTTTATTTACCTGCCTTAGGAATTTAGTAGTAAAGAAAAATTTTAGGAGTTGAGATTGTATTTATTTTGTATGTATTCACACAAAATATACATAAAATTAATACTAATTCAGCAGTATTCCAACCATGTAAGTACAAATTGTGCTATGGCGTAGCTATGTAATTTATGTCGTTTTTAGCGATTCGCATAGCATCACTCTTATAGATTTTTGACCGATTGTAAGTATTTAAGTAACGAAGAAACAATAAAATGTACATTTTATTTTTAAAAAACCTCTCCACCAGCATTTTATAAAAGCAAAATGACGGAGTTATTTTTTAATCGTTACTAAGTTTGACTTTACTACTTTATAAATTATAAGTGGGGGTCTAGTCCCCCCTAAAACAGAAATATGTTATTGATTTTCAGTTATTTATAAAATAATAAAATTATTTATTGAAAATGGATTACAAACTGTTGATATGTACTCTCAATAACCCTTATTAATAATTGATTTCAATAAATTCATAAGTCCAATAAAAATAAGGACTTAAGAAATCTAACAACTGGATAAAAAGTAGTAAAGTCAAACTAAGGAATATTTAGTTGGTAGTGTCAAACGTAGACTACCAGCCCTGTCAGTTGACACCTGTACAGCTAGAAAACACATAGGTTTTGCCAAAAATAATAACAAAAAATTATAAATCATGCATTTAAACATTTACAAAAAAACATTCCTATTGCTGCTCCTACTGCTCACAAGTATAACGAGCCATGTAGTTGCGCAATCATCGAAACAACAAACCTCTAATACTACAGTGACTCTTTTAGGTGTCGATTTTATAGATGCTATGACTGGTTGGGCAGCAGGTGGTGAGGGTACCATAATTCATACTACTGACGGAGGAACCACTTGGACCGCACAAACTTCTAATACTACTGAAGGCCTAGACGGTGTCGAGTTTGTAGATGCTATGACTGGTTGGATAGTTGGTCAGGATGGTACTATATTGCATACTACTGACGGAGGAACTACTTGGACCGCACAAACTTCTAATACTACTCAAGACCTGAATCGTATGCATTTTCTAGATGCTACGACTGGTTGGATAGTAGGTGAAACTGGTACTATATTGCATACTACTGACGGAGGAACTACTTGGACCGCACAAACTTCTAATACTAGTCTACGCCTGAGTGATATAGCTTTTGGAGATGCCAATAATGGGTGGATTGTTGGATTTAACGGAACCCTATTATACACAACAGATGGAGGGGCAAATTGGAACACATCAACTTCAGTTGATAATTTTTTCTATAGTACGAGTGTCCAACCTGGTACAACAACTACCGGTTGGGCTACTGGTTTCGGCGGCAAGATATATAAAACAACAGATGGCGGGCTCAATTGGACACTACAAGCTGATCTCCCTACTATCAGGGATAACGCCATAGAATTCTTGGATGCCAATAATGGCTTTGTAGCTGGATACAATGGAATAGCTTTTACGACAGATGGAGGAGATACTTGGGAAAGAATGTGTCGACCTAATACTGATTTCTTATGGGGCATGCATGTCGAGAGTACTACAGAATTTTGGGGAGTTGGGAGTAATGGTAACATATTGACATATGAACCTTGTAATATGACTAGCCTTACGGTGACTAATCTATCAGATTTCACAGATTGTAATGCCGATGGAACTTTCACGGCAGACGTGACGGTAAACTTTACCTCACCGCGCACTACGGGTAATTTGATTTTAACAAAAGATGCGAGTGCATCAATACCTGCTAGTAGCTTGCCTAGTGGTGCTACTTCCTATACATTTACAGGAGTATCAATGTCAGCTAATGGAGGGACTATCGATATACAGGCGACCTTCAGCGATTGTCCCTGTTGTACAGTTACCAATGCCGTTGCAGGTACAGCAGCGCCCTTGATAGATTGTACCCCTATGATTCCTGGTCCTGGTCTTAGTTTCCCCAATAACAGAACCAGTCTAAATTCAACTTCAGCACCTATGACTCAAACATTCACATCAACTTACACAGGGACTATCGACAGAATTGAACTTACAGCTTATTCAGAGTCTGCTCAAAATGTCTCCTTAACTATCGATGGTGCAACGGTAAGTACTCTATCTGTTCCAGCCAGCCCATTTGCCGACTCTCAAACATTTTTCGACCCTCAAACATTTGTCTTTCCTTTAAGTACCCCATTAGCTGTTACTGCTGGGACCACTTACACGCTAGGTATTGCGGCTACAGGTACCCCAAATACCGGAGATTTTAATCTTTACTTTGATTCTAATAATCCCTATGCGGGTGGTAAGTCAGACCAAAGTGACGATTGGGATTTTGATTTTCTTATTGTTGGTAGTAACCCAATAACGTTTAGTTATTCAAGCACTAGTTGTGAGACTGCGCTTACACCGACCGTCACAGGTGTTACGACCGGTACGTATAGTAGTACTACAGGTTTGAGTATTAATGGGACTACAGGGGCGATAGATGTAGCAGGGAGTACGCCAGGCACTTATACCGTTACTTATTCAACTGGAGGAAGTTGCGCTTGTACGGAGACTGTAAATGTGACAATCGAATCTTGTGTTACTTGTCCAACATTCACTACAGCTGCCCCCAAAGTAGTAGTCTCTTCAGAAAGTACGTGTTCTGTGATTGGTGGTACACCAGATGGAGGCGCAATAGCAGCACCCACAACAGCTTGTCCAGTAGGAAGTAGGCTAATGTATTCTACTAATGGTACTGATTTTTCTACCACTTTACCTGAATATGACAATGAAAATTTTATCATCGTTACTACTCGTTGTGATTGTGAAACAGATGTAGGTATGAGCAGCCTTACTTCTGAGGTAACTACTATTCCGGGGGCTTGTCCGACTTGTCCAATTCTTACTGAGACACCAACCTTTGACGAAATAGACCCCTTATGTATAGGAGCGACTGCACCAATTTTACCAGCGATGTCCACAAATGATATAGCAGGGACGTGGAACCCTGCGACTATTACTACAACTGCTGCGGGACCTACTAGCTATACGTTTACTCCATCAGCAACGGAATGTGCGACTACTGCTATAATAATGGTAGAGGTGAATACAGAAGCTTGTGCAGGAGCTTTTACCACAGACAACACAGGCGGAACCGATATGTTTTCCGCAGAAGACCCTTGTACATGTAATGGTGACCAAGTACTAAATGTAGATGGCACGATAGTAACAACAGGTACTTTTTCAGAAACCGTTACGGTGGAAGGCCCAGCAGGTTTTTTAGTTCGGATAAAAAGCGGAACAGGTATTGATGCCAGCTTACCTCTAGCTTTAACGGAAACAAGTGCGGGTACTTATGAAGTAACGTTCAATCATACAGATAGAATCGGCTACAGCATTAGCGAGTTTGAGTTTTCTACGACAGGTGGTCCACCTTATAGTGTGATTACCGAATTAGATGGCCTTACTCCAATAGCTATTTCAAATGTATGTGCCTATCCACAGATTGCCTGTGCAACAACGCTTCCAGCGACCTTGTTAACTTCAGATGCCCCGATAGCATT
>ENA-ORXT01004915-ORXT01004915.1-marine-metagenome-genome-assembly--contig:-NODE-4915-length-13455-cov-4.788010_pt1 | contig 13455 bp, 3 predicted proteins | sample MGYA00237868_ERZ511482 | MGnify/ENA metagenome assembly ERZ511482 | reverse complement strand
ACCCCATGTGATGATGCTTCATTTAGCAATCTTGGTTTGATCCAAGCAGCTGTTCTTGGTTTGACTGATGCAACTTATGCAAATACCAACATCGAATTCATTCCTAATATGGATGGTTTCCCGAATGGTCGTCGTTTAGAAGATGATGTTACAAGAATTGAATTACAAGCAGTAGCTGGTGTTGTATTAGCAGCTGTTGGTTTGTGGTACGATGATTATGATGCAACCGATCCTAACGCTTCTCCAGTTACACAAGATTTATTAAACGTAATTACTTATTCTACTGGTGTTGATGCAAACGATCAGCCTTTCCGTTGTGATTTCCCTTATGAGGCTGCTCCTTATTCTGGTGTTGGTGACTGTAGTGGTCAAATTGCATTAAAGAATGCGCCTGTTTCTGCTTGTGTCGATTATAACTTTATTGCAGATGTTATCTGTGGTAATGGTACGTACAGCGTAATCGTTTCTATTGGTGGAGGAACTGCTCCTTATACATTGACAGATGACATTACTGGCGGATCTATTACGGTTACTGAAGATATGGCAACGGTTGCTTTTGGTCCTTATACCATCGGTACAGGTTACTCTATATCTAGCTTTGATGCTGCAGGTTGTTCTGGTAGTTCTTCATCTATATTGGTAGATTGCTCTACAACTGCTGTTGAATTGGTTGCTTTCTCTGGTAGAGTAGTTGGCGAAGTCAATGAGTTGACTTGGACGACTGCTAGTGAAACAGACAGTAAGCACTTTATTTTACAGAGAGCTGCTGATGGTGTTAACTTTAAAAACATCGGTATCGTTGAAGCTGCTGGTCAATCTAATACTAAGATTGAGTACAACTTTACAGATAAGCAACCGCTTGCTTTGGGTTATTACAGATTAGTAGAATTAGGATTGTCTGGTGCTGAAACCATTCACGGGGTAATTTCTTTGGAAAGAACTACGGAAGGTGAATTCGGATTGACGGACATCTACCCTATTCCTGCTCAAGATGATTTAAATATAGACTTTACAACTAGTGTTGGTAGTGAAGTACTTGTAGAAATGTTTGATTTAACAGGAAAAACCATTCTTGTTAGAAACATCAATCCACAAATTGGCTTGAACAGCATTAACCTTGATATTAAAGAGTTGCCATTGGGTACCATCATTATCAAGCTTACGCAAGATCAACAATTGATTTCTAAGCAAATCATTAAGATTTAATACCCCCTTCGTTATTAACGATTGAACATAATAAGAAGAAGGGCTCTTCGGAGTTCTTCTTCTTTTCTTTAAAAGACTGTAGATTTAACCCAATTCAAAACTTAATCTTAGTCTTCTCTTCAATCAACTTTTTATCCCATTCAATTTACTGTTACTAATCCCATTTTAATCAAATAACATGATACCTACGTCTTTAAATAAAATTCTTTTTCTAGCATTAATCATCGTTTGGTCTGCTTGTGCAAATACCGAACAAACAACACAAAAAGAAAATGCTTCTTCAACTAAAAGTTCTGAGACGCTTGTTACGTTTGCAGAAAACATTCCTCCACTAAAACAAAGAGAAGGAAAATTGGCAGATGCGCCCGAATGGTCAAGTATCTGGGAAGAAGGTCAAAATTTATATCAAAAAGTAAGAATGACTGGTGATGCTAAGTCGGCTTTATTGTTGGCGGCTGTTTATATGCAGGAAGCAAGAATCACTGGCGATCACCCGTATTATTACAATGCTGCTTTAGATGTTCTGAATGTTGTTGGCGAACAGCCGCAAAGAGATAAAATATTAAATTATCAAGCATTGACCAGCAAAGGATCTGTTTATCTTTCTCAACACCAATTTGATAAGGCGTTGGCGATAGGAAAAGATGCTTTAAAAATTGAAACAAAAGATGCTCAAGTATATGGCGTTTTGTGTGATGCCAACCTGGAGTTGGGCAATTATGAAGAAGCTGTAAAAATGGCCGATAAAATGGTCAGCATCAAACCTGATTTGCGCTCTTATGCTCGCATTTCTTATTTAAGAGAATTGTTCGGTGATTATGAAGGTGCAGTAGATGCTTTGGAATTGGCGATTGCTGCAGGGATTCCTGGTCATGAGAACACAGCTTGGGCAAGACATACATTGGCAAACCTAATGTTGGATTATGGTAAAACAGCTCAAGCCAAAGAACAATTAGAAGGGTGCTTAAAAGAACGTCCTACTTATGCTTTTGCCATTGCTACTTTAGCAGACATTGCTTTAAAAGAAAACAATATAGCGGAAGCGGAAAAATTAACGGACAAAGCTTGTGCATTGATGCCTGAGTTTTCGTTCTTTGTTACCAAAGCTAAAATTCAAAAAGCAAAGGGTGAAATGGCTGCTTTTGATAAAACAAGAAATGAATTGTTGGTGATGATGAAGGAAGATACCGAAAGTGGTCACAATATGAATTTAGAAACAGCCAGCATCTACTTAGATTTATTTGAAGATACTGATAAAGCAATGGCTTATGCTGAACAAGAATATAAAAAACGTCCTGGGAACATTGAAGTCAATAAATTGATGGGAGAAATTTTATTTGAATCAGAAAAGTATGATCAAGCCATCGGCTACTTCGATATTGCTTCTAAAACAAAATGGAGTGCTCCTGACTTGCTTTGCCTTTCGGGCTTATCGCTTTGTAAAAAAGGTGATATGGTAAAGGGTAAAGAAAAATTAGCTTTGGCTTTAAAATATGAAGATTCTTTGGAAAAAGAATTGGTCGAGCAAAGTAAAAAGTTTATGACTTTATAAAACAAAGTATATTACCAGATTGTGTTTGTTTAGCGTGGTATCTCATTTTTTTGAGAATACCACGCTTTTTTTATGTCTATTACTTTTAAAACTCTTTCGCAGCTCTTACATATGCACTATCGCTTTTATAGTCTCCATCATGAAAGTCATCCAAAAAACGCTTATGCCAAGAACCAATCTTTCCATATAAACTATCAATACCTGATAATAATATTTTCAGGAGAAATTCCAGCATCTAAAATTGATTGAATATTCGAGATGTCTAAAGTATTTATCTCCAAATCGGTAACTTATTATTCACTGATTCCTAAGTACAACGACTCACAACCAATCTTTCAACTATTTCACAACATTAAACAGATAGCCATTTAAGTCGCAACATCTCGACATCTACTCTATTGCTTAACAATTTTATGATAAAACACCTCCGTTTCCGTTTCCACTTTCATTAAATAAACACCCGAAGGCTGCTGTCTGATATCAACACTAGTCGTTTCATCTAACAACCTAAAAGGAGCAACAATCAATTGACCTTTAACATCGTAAAGACTGACGACCATATTACCAGCGGTAGTTTTTTTCTGAATGCTGAAAACACCTTGAGTCGGATTCGGATAAACACCTATCTGCGTCAATGGCAATGAAGAAATACCAACAGCAGTATAGCTGATTGATTCGGTGATTGTTCCAGAACAACCATTGGCATCAAAAGTTGTTAATGTTACTTCATATATACCCGATTGCTCATAAATATGAGCGACTTCTCTTGAATTAGAAGTTGTTCCATCGCCAAAATCCCAAAGCCAGCTTTCACCTTCTTCTGAAATTCCACTAAATAAAACAGCCCCGTCCTCTAAGGGGTCTGTATAATTCAGAGAGACATTTAAAATAGATAAATCTATATCAACAGTCAATATATACTCTGAAAAAAGGAGATTACTGCCTGCTGTTAAGACGACTTCATAACTACCACTCTCTTCATAAGTATGCAGCGGGTTTTGTTGAATAGAAGCATTTCCATCTCCAAAATCCCAAAACCAAGTATCTATTTCCGCAGGAGAAACATCGGTAAACTGAATAGTTCCTGCACACTCATTCGGTTGATTGTATTCAAAAGAAGTACAAGGCGCCTCTATGGCATTGACGTTTACTGGAATAGAAACGGTAGGAGAGTTGGGGTCGTTTGAATTTATAGACAATACAAATTCAAAGGAGCCTGGTTGTAGTTCTTCTGTGTTAAAAACCAAATTAACAATGGTAGAATCCCCAGGCTCAACACTCTCTTCCGATACTTCTACACTTACAATACCACTCAAATTAGGCAACATAATTTCAACAAAATTTTCAAACACATTTTGAAAAATAACATCGCTTACAAATTCATTACCACCATTGGTCGCAAATAAAATATAGTAAATCCTATCGGTATTGTCGAGATTAGCGACTTGGTGATTCTCTGTTCCAGTACCGTTGATTATAGACACCTCTATCTCGTCATTAGTAGGCACAATGATTAAATGATTGATACTCGGATCTCCACTATTGTATACTCGACTTATATAACCTGTATACGTTTCATTCAAACTAGAATTATAAGCCAAGGTCGCACTTTCTTTTGTGCCAGATCCGTCGGCTCCTAGGTTTCCTGTAATGCTAAATCCTGACACATCATCCAAATCGGCTGCCATCAAAAACATACTTGGAATCTTACTGGTAAAATATTGTCCTGCTGTTCCAAATTCACCATTGCCCTGTATGATGTCTGCTGTATACCCAATACTATTGGCAAAATTGGTGTTTAGGAAGTTTCCTCCATCGTACATATCGCCTCCACCATCAGAGATGTTGTTTCCAAATTCACCTCCAGAAAAACCATATATATTTGGAACCAAATCTGTTAATAAAGACCCATTTTCAAGCCAGCGATTGAGCAGCGTATCCAAGGTCAAATCGCTGTTAAAGACATCAGTGGGGTTAAATGTAAGGGTAGACGCTCCTGTATTATAAATGAGCACCTCTGTTTCTACGGTCTCTACACAAAAATTAAGATTAATGTCCAATTCATCTGGTGTCACACTAATAGCAGGTGCTGGTAGACCTTCGCCAGAAATACAAATACTCTCTGTCCCTTCTGATGTTACAATGCTGAGGGTTTCTTCATAAACCCCTGTTGTCACTGGTGAAAATGACAACATTATCCAACTTCCTGTATCCTGAGGGGTTGTTTCTGAATAAGATAAAACGGTGTAAACAGGATTAGGTACGATCATAGAAGAAACATCTAACGGAGCACAGCCTTCGTTTTCTATAAATATACTATCGACTAAAGTTATGCCATTAAAAACAGATCCAAAATCAAAACAATTAGGACCATTATAGGTGAAATCGGATGCCCCATTAATCTGTAAAGAAACTGGAACAACCAGCTGCGGTTGTGTAGGATCATTGGTCTCTACAAAGATTTCATAGGTATAAGTACCTGTATTCAAATCGCTGGTGTTTATGGTAAAATCTATGGTGGTTTCATCATCAATCATAGCGGTTCCATTTTCAGGTGAAAATTCAAAATCAGCATTACCTGCATTCAATGACAAATCGTCAATCAACCATATATCGGTGGCAAATCCGTCGTTAGAGAACTGAATGATGCGGAAGCCGACTTGTTGCCCAATTAAGAACTCTGGTATCTCTATGTTTACCAAATTCCAATTTTCATAAGCATCAATGTCATTGAGTGTCACTATATTTGTCCAATTACCAATTCCATTATTGGAGTATTGAATAGTAACCCCTTCACCATTGTTTAAAAGTTCACAATCGGATCCTCCACCTGTACCATATTTCAAGTAAAATTCAAAATTGGTTGCGGCGGTAACATTAATAGGAGAAGAGGTAATGGAACGTTGTCCACTACCAAAAAACCGAAGAGATTGTTGTCCATTATAAGGACTACAAAGGTCTGAATTTTCACCGCCTGTACTTGTCCAAGTATCGTTGTCAAAAATTGGTTCTTCAAAATCAACAACACTGTTTGTAAACAAACTCCATTCTAAAACTTCATTTCCAGTATTGGTAAAATCTATACTGCCTTGTACTTCGTCAGGACAATTGTTTCCTACCAAATCTATGCTTTCTACTGCCAAAGTAATTTCAGCTGCAGGCAATACCGTTCGGGTAAAACATTTTTGAACTGCTACGCCATCGGATTCAAAATCTATGTTGCCAGTATAGTCGCCAAACAAATCAGGTATGTGATTTAAAAAGACAAAAAGTGAATCGGAAGGCAATAAGTTCACATCAACCTGACTGATAAAAACCATTCCATCTGAACTGCTAAAATTAGTCAAACTCAGTGGAGCACATCCAGTATTAGTAATCATAAAACTATCTACCGCAGTGGTGTTTTCTAATATGGGTAAAAGAGCTAGGCAATCGGTATTCATAGACAGTTCACCATCTCCTTCAATAGTGATGTCAACGAGCAACTCAAAAGTAGGTTGCGTTGGGTCGTTGGTCGGTATAACAATTGTTTCTTCATAATCACCCGCTACATTATTGTTTCTTAGATAAGTAAAAGGAATAACCAGAGAGTCGTTTTCTGTGATTGTTCCACTCTCGGCTTCCAGTATAAAACTGTCCGAGTTTCCATTGTATCGAATGTCGTCTATTGCCCAATAATCTGAAAAAAAACCTGAATGACTGGGCTGTCTCCATCTCAAAAGAGTATTGGGCGATGCTGCTGCTATAGGAATGATTTCTGTTATTTCTGTAAAAGCATAGTAGTCTGACAAATTTTCATAAGCACCAATAATGTTCCAATCAAATCCATTGATGCTGTACTCCAACACAATATGCTCACCAAAGTCCACTTCTTCGCAACTACCGCCGCTTCCATATTTCAAGAAAAAAGAAACCGTTGATTGACTTGATAAATTTATAGGAGAAGTCTCTAAAGCTCTAGTTCCATCAAAATAAAAATAACATGCAAAACTTCCTGAATTGCTTCCACATGGAACATTTCCTACTTCGCCTCCACTAAGGTCCCACATATTAAAGTCTAAGCCATTTTCAAAATCTTCAACCGTTTCACTTTGAAGAGAAAATTCCAAAGGACCATTACCAGTATTGTACAAGGTAACAGAACCTTGTATGGAATCTTGACAGTCTATTAACGCCAATTCCAATATTTCGGGATTAGAAGAAATGAGTGGTGCACCCAAAGAGGTAGCTTCTAGGCATATTGTTTCTTGTAGTCCACCATCATAAGTAATCGTCAATGTTTCACTATAATCGTCATATGTTTGTGGGCTAAACACCGTATTTATAACCAATGAGTCGTTTGGTATTATTTCATTTCCTGTATAATTTATTATAAAATCAGGATGCGAAGCAGTGATGCTTTCTATCGCTATAATACCACAGCCACTATTGTGTAAAACGATGTCTCGTTCGTTGGTCGTAAACTCTTGAATCGTATCAAATACAATACAATTTTGAGGGAAGCCTAAGATTCCTTCTCCTTCTATTGTCAAATCAATGGGGTATGATACAATGGGCAACCCTAGAATATTGGTTAAAATCAAAAAAGAATTGTCGTACATTCCTTCTATTCTGTTGGCTCTATTAATCGTAAAACTAACAATAGAACTACCTCCTGCAGCAATATTTACACTGCTTGGCGAAAACTCCATTTGAGCCGATGATACTTTGACTTCAAAATCATCTATAGACCAATTGTCTGTACCTGATCCTGACTGAAATGGCTGGTTGATTCTAAATTGAGTGGGTGTATTTACAAAGTCGCTGGTGGGCAATATGGTTATTTGATTAAAAGAATAATAATTGGATAAATCTTCAAAGCTTTCAAGGGTTGTCCAGTTGGTTGTACCTTCTACTCTATATGAAATTTCAACATGCTCGTCAATATCTACTTCCTCACAAGTTCCTCCACCTGATCCATATTTTAAGTAAAAACTCAAAGAGTCATTGGCTGTTAAGGTAAAAGAATTCGTAATGGCTTCTCTATTTGTTTCATCATTAAAATAAAGTGCTCCATTGCCTGTATTTACCCCACAATTATTGGAAACAACACCTGTTACCGATTCCCATATATCCTGATTGATTACGCCACCTTCGAATGAGTCAGCCAAGGGTTCACTGCCTCCATTAAAATCCAACAACAAATCGCCTTGACCTGGGTTTAAAATCACAAAACTGGACGTCACAGCATCGCCACAATCAAGGATAGACAAACTCTGGGATTCTGGCAACAATGACATTTCTGCCGACTGTTGTACATCTAAATATATGGTATCGTATTCTGTATAATCACAATTGAATGCTTCTAATAAAATGGTTTTAGGACCACTACTCAAATAAGAATGGGTAGGGTTTTGTATGGTACTTGTATTTCCATCTCCAAAGTTCCAAAGCCAACCATTTGCCAAATCAGCAGAACCATCAAAAAACTGGATGGTTTCTCCCAATGCTGGATTGCTGTTGTCTGTTGTTACATTTAAACTAAATGGCTCAGAAGCAAATACATCGGCATTCCAATGAATTTCAAAACCTGGTCGAGTCACAGAACCATCAGAGTCAAATAAGACAAACATTTCTGGTCCAGTTGAAGAAAGGGGTGGAAAATCTTGTGTGCCAGCAAAACTTCCCAGCAAGGGTGCACTGTCATTGACTCCATCATAAACTCTTACATAATCATATCCATTTTCTGTGTTGAAGAATGGAAACGTTAGTGTAATGGAATTCGCACACGCTGGCGAAATCAGTAGCGTACAAAAAGCGTTGTTTGAGTAATTGCCACTTTCACCTCCAGGATCATAAAAAATCCCTGATGGAGAATCCGTTACACTAATATCACACATATCAAAAGTATTGACCACATTGATATAGTCTGGAATAAATAAAGTATCATTTCCATACTGATTGAAAACAATTAATGTCACATCATAAGTACCTAAGTTCGGATAAGAAACACTGACATTTTTATCGGTAGATGTTGTAATATTTGCTCCAGGGAATTCCCAAGACCAATTGGTTGGTGCATTCAAACTTTGATCTTGAAATAAAATAGGTTCATTGGTCAAAGCAACAGTCAAACTAGATAAAAAATCGGCATCTGGTGGCAATGTGTTTTCGGTTACAACAATCGCATAATCTTCTACTTGACCAATTTCACTGGTAGAACAAAAATCATCGGTAATATAATTGGCAACTCGTAAACGGATACCTGTATCATAAGTCGATACGGCTGGAACAATCCAATTGAAACTATGAAAAGTTGACGCTTCTGTAGATTGGTAGGTCAATTCGTTGTTGGTAAAACCTCCATCACTGTTCCCATCCAACCATACGGAAATATTTGCGGCACCATTCAATGAAATTTGCATTGGATAAGCTGTCCCTTCTAATACTGTTTCATAAAAATCACAGCTAAAATCCTGATAATTAACATCGGTAAAATCGTTTCCATTGTTTATACTCAACAAATCAAAAGAAACAATAACGGCTTCCAATGATGGATTGGTAGGAATACAGTTTGCCGCAACAACACCGTCAGAATCATCAACGGTAATAGCATTTGCCAGCGTTAGGGTATCAGCACTGTTGCAAAGAGTGCTTCCTTGTAATGTCAATGAGACAGTATAGGTTCCTGCATCGGTATAGGTATGAGTTGGTGAAGGATCGGTACTGGTATTCCCATCTCCAAAGTCCCATAAATAAGAATCTCCGTTGGAAGAATTATCTGTAAAAGCTATTGTAGCTGGAATAGTACATGCATAATTAGAAGAGGGCTGAAAAGCAGCCGATACTGCATCATTATAAACGTCTCCTACCCCAACCGCATGCCAAGCATCGGTCACTGCAATTACTTCGGGTGAACAAGCACCATAAATATCTTCTGCCGACATAATAGAGAAAAAGCGAGCATCGTCATAATTAGAAAACTGATTGAGATAAACGGTCAATGTCCTAAAAGCAATGAGTTCTGCTGCTTGAATTCCAATGGGTGAAACCGAAAAGTTATCGCCATTGTCGTTGGTCCCATTGTCTCCATCTGTTATTAAATAAAACCAATAGTTTTGTACGCCACTGTTTGTATGTACGCCTCCATTGTCTCCAAAACCAGTCTGCCAAAAATCCCCAAAATAAGTATCTGGATCTTCGAATTGATTTGGATCACTCATACTCCTAATGGCATCTCCATTAGAGAAAATTTCATTACCATTTAGCCAACTAAATTCTTCTGGCTTTGCATAATATTCTACACAAGCACCAAAAATATCGCTAAAAGATTCGTTCAACGCTCCCGATTCATCTTGATATTCTAAATCAGCTGAAAACTCAGTTACCCCATGTGCAAACTCGTGGGCATAAATATCAATACAGGTCAAAGGACTGCTTTCGCCAGGATTTCCATCACCAAATGTCAAGCGCTCACCATCCCAAAAAGCATTCACGTTGGAGAAAAAACCAAAGTCAACCAAACTAAAGTGGACGTAACTGTTTACAGCAGTACCACTGTTGTCAAAAGAGGACCAGTTGTGGGTTGTCTGAAAGTAATCGTAATTTTGCTCTCCTCCCCAATGGGCATCCAAGATGGCATCTGCTGTTTGATTGGGATAATCCCAATCGTTGCTGGTGCTGGTGGGAATGGCGGCATTCAAATAACTATCGGTATCAAAACAATCGAAGGTTTTTACGCCGTTGCCATAGGTGAGGTTTTGTAGTTCATAAGGAGCAGTATCATTGGGACGGTGGGTTGTAATATCTCTTTGTCCACTATACGCCGTTTGGGCGGTTCCAGGCTCATCTATATGATGAATTTTACTTGATTCAAAAAGAATGGCTCCCGTTACAGCATCAATGACCAACTCTTTCTTTGCCAGAGGTTCTTTGGCATATATTTCTATAATATAAGCGGCTTTTAAATGAGTAGAACCCAGTTTGGGGTAATTGTTGGGAAAATAAACCGCTTCAATGACTGGAAAATGAGTTGCATTGGGGTCGTTTTTTTCTTTTTTAATAAAAGCTTCCATTGCTTCAACTTCCCACATATAGGTTTTAGCGCCCATACATTCTTTGGCAATTGCTAAAATGTCTTCTGTTGAAAAAGAAGAATTGGTAAAAGTATTAAAGGGCAACATCCCCAACAAAGGACCACTTACGGCTTCTATTTTCCCGTTCTGTTGGTGCAAGCTTATTGAAGAACCATAAATAGGGGTCTCTTGAATGTGCTGAACCACTCTTTGGTGTTCCCAATTCAATTTATCCCGATAAGCATGGTTTTTATCCACCAATTGTAGATCGGGATGTAGTTTAAATGCTTGTTGTAATAAGCTTATCAACTCACTTCTATCCACTCCTTCTGACAGCTCTATGTGCCTGACCTCTTGAGTATTTTCAATAAAATGAGTGCGTTTGATGATCGCAGTATCGATGGGTTTGGCGGCAAAAAGCACGATAAGCCCAACCAATAAAATGCATAATAAAAGAGGACTCTGGTTAAAGTTCTTCATTGTATGATTATTTTATTAGAATTAAACTATAAGAAATTCCACAATACCAAATAAATCAGAATACATTAAGGAATCAGTGAAGGACAGCGTTGGTGTAAAGCTTTTTAAGTATTAAAAAAAATAGTATTTTGAAGAATTTACTGAAGTATTGTTACTATAAAGATAAAAATATATTCATTCAATACAAACTGTTGCTTGTTTTTTTACATAAAAAGGAATATTGCTGGTTTAAAACAACTGTTCAAACACTCAACTTTCCTTATTAATTTGCCTTTTTTGAATGTGCTACTTGTTCTGTGGGGACAATGTGTTAATTGACATCTAAGTGGTCATATATACATTTAAAAATAGGATAATTAGATTTTTATAAACACTCTATTACGCTTGTTGGTTAACCCGTCTAAAGTTGCCCAATACTCTTACAAATTCACCCCAATCTTCCCATTGGTGGTCTCCAAGATTTTTGAAGGCTTGTAGCCTATACCATTTTTAAAAACAGTTTCTACATTTCGGATAATAGCAGGATTTGTATTCAACAAACCATCTAAGACAACCAAGTCTGCATTTTTTCCAATTTCAATAGAACCAATATTGGGCAACTCTAAAATCTGTGCACCATTATGGGTCATAATTTGAATGGCTTCTTCTACTGTAAAACCAGCTTCTCTTAAGAGTTCAAAATTTCGTTGATCGCCAAAACCTGGAAGATTGTGTCTACCTGCATCGGCACCACAACCTAAAAGTCCACCCAATTGATAAAACTGATACTCAAACTCCATAATTTTTTTGAGCCTTTTCTCTCGTTTTAAATCGTTTTCTCTTTGATCAAAGTTCGCTCGCCTTTCATCATATTGATTTTTCAAAAAAGGCGACATCGCACGAAGTGTCCTTTTATCGGCAAAGGCTCTATTGGGTACGCTTGTTTCATAAATAGCCAACGTTGAATTAACAAACACATTACTATCAATTATGAGTTGTTGAAGGTCTTTTACTTTTTTGCTGTTTATAATCAATTCATCCATATATTCTCGACTACCATTACAAACGCCGTAGTCTTTATTCTTCCTAAAATCACTCGCACTGTTTAAGCCATGTTCTATTCCATCAATACCTATTTTGATTGCTTCCGCAAAAGTGATAGAACAAAAATGACCAGTTACTTTACAATTGTGCTTATGGGCTTCATCAACAATAATTTCCAAATCATCTGGCTTGGTATGACGATAAACCTTAAACCAAGAAATCCCTTTTTGAATCCAATGCTGCATCGTATCTCGAATGTGTTTCTCATTTCGGGGAATTATCATAGCCTGACTACCACCTTCACCAGTAAAGTAAGGTCCACTTGCCACAATATATGGTCCCAATTGCTCCATTGCCTGAATACTGCTCGCAAGTTCCAGTTCCTTGTCAGAAGAAGCCGAACCACAAGTTTGAATGGTCGTTACTCCCGAAGCCAAATACATTTTACTCGCCACTTCTCCAATAAATGGAAAGTGAGGAATGTGCAAATGATTGTGTACGCCTACAATACCAGGAATGATGGTTTTTCCTTCAACATTTATTACTTCATAAGTATCAGGAATAATTATATCCGCACCAATAGATACAATCTTACCATTATCTAGTAAAACACTTTGGTTTGCCTTCCCTGCTTGCCCTGTTCCATCAACCACATAGGCATTTACCAAGGCAATCTGTTTTTGATCAAACGATACAAATTCTTTTAACGAATCATTGATCTCGTAGTGTTCAATGTTTAAAGCTCCCCTTTCTTGAGAGTTAACAGTCCCACAAGATTTAAGCAGTAATAACAAAAGACATAAAAGAATCAGTCTTTGCATTTTTATTGAATTCAATAAAAGTAAATAATTTTCAATTAACACTTTGTTATAAAAAGTTATTTTCAATATTCACATCTTGGGCTTCGCCCGATGAACCTCCATGATTTTTTCTCAAATCAAAATTGGAAAAATATTAGGCAACTTTAGACAGGTAACCGACAATCTATCATTCATTTCCTTAGGAGCCAAATGGTTTTCGTCAACCACCTCAACCAAAGACTTCAAAAAATCTGATTGATCATTGGTCGTTTCCTGAGTACAACTATAACAACCAATAGCATATAAAGAAAGCAAACAAAAGAATTGATATATTTTATTA
>ENA-ORXT01004912-ORXT01004912.1-marine-metagenome-genome-assembly--contig:-NODE-4912-length-13461-cov-3.550956_pt1 | contig 13461 bp, 13 predicted proteins | sample MGYA00237868_ERZ511482 | MGnify/ENA metagenome assembly ERZ511482 | reverse complement strand
CTGAGCAAATTATTGACTGATGGAGACATTGTAGCTGGTGGTGAAACTCAGCAAAGCGATCGCTATATTGCCCCAACCGTCATCGATAATGTCAACCTTGATGCACATATTATGCAGGAGGAGATATTTGGTCCTATCTTACCAATCCTCGAATATGAAACCTTAGACGATGCAATTGCAATTATTAACCATAAATCCAAACCCCTAGCTCTTTATATCTTCTCCAACAACAAAAATATACAGCAACAAGTATTACAATCTACCTCTTCTGGTGGTGTCTGTATCAACGACACAGTGATGCAAGTCGGAATCAATGAATTACCCTTTGGGGGCGTAGGTGATAGCGGTATTGGTAGCTATCATGGAGTCGCCAGTTTTGATACCTTTTCTCATCACAAAAGCGTTTTGAAAAAATCTTTTCGTTTCGATCTCAATTGGCGATATGCACCCTATGCAGAGAAGATAGAACAGTTTAAGAAAATGTTCACCAGCTAGCCAAGGATACATCTTTGAATATCATTATGCAGAAAATATATTACTTTTGTGCTTTAGTACAATACTTGCTCTACGAGCTAGATTGATTGCAGTTAGCTGATTTTTGAAAATCTCTGGAATTGTTATCGGTTTTATAGGCTGTCAAAATAATCTCACCATCTTCTATTTCAACTCCTTGAGCCTCAATAGTAATATTACCTCCTGTACCTGCGCTAGAGAAAGCAAAAATATCGTTACCATTACCTTGGTTTTGACTGGGAAACGCAATCACAAAACCATTCTCGGCATTAATAAATATATTCCCGCCACTAGCATCAGTTCCAGAGGCTTGGGCTGTAATCGTACTGTTTCCATCCAGAGTAAGGCGATCGCTTATATTGAAAATTAAGTTACCACCGTTTCCTTGCCCTAAAGTACTGGCAAAAATACTCGCATTATTTCTAAGAATCAAAGAATTGCTGGTGATGTTTATACTGCCTGCATTACCAACATTGTTATCATTTTCACTTGTTGAAGCAGAACCAATCAGGCTATTGATTAGGGTAGTATCCTCAGCTATTTCAATTCTTATATTTCCTGCATTTCCCGCTCCACCAATAGTACCACTATCAATTAAGCCTACATCTTGCAAAGAAAGTGCTTTGGCAGTTATTAAAATATCTCCAGCATCCCCACTGCTGTCTGTTGAACTAGAGATTGCACCAGAGAAACTTATAACTTCGTTGCCTTCTGATATATCTTCAAAAATAATATCTGCTCCTTCACCATTAATCCTAATATTACCTGCATCTCCTTCACCACCCGTAAGGGCAGTCAAAGCTGAACCTCTACTCAACGTCAATGATTGTGAAACATTTAGTTCAATATTTCCTGCCTGTATTTGTTCTGAACTGACCGCTTCACCTTGAGCAATTGTTGCCGTAGTAATCAATGAACCTTCAGATAGTGAAATAGATTGACCAGTAAGAGTAATTTCACCACCGACACCTACGGCTGAACTTTGAACGGTACTGCCTATAGAACCATCGACTAATTCCAAATTATTAAAAATGATATTGATATTTCCTGCATTTCCTTCTCCATTCGTACTACTTGAAAGATTGGCATTATTTATAGTTGAGGAAGCAGCATTAATTTCAATATTTCCTGCATTTCCTTGACCAGCAGATGTACTGCTATTTAAGAATGCTCCTTCATTTAAGGAGAAAGAATTTGCGCTGATGATAATGTTACCCGCATTTCCTTCCGCTCCCGATTCTACATCCGTGAAAATTGCACTGCTGAAACCATCTTGGTCACTTCCAGCAATTAAGACATCTTCTTCTACAGAAATAATTACATTCCCTGCATTTCCTTTACCCCCAGATGGTTCTTCATTTCCTCCGAATACAGAGTTTTGTATTTGCGAACCATCTGTGATTGATAAAGATTTAGCATTAAGGTTAATATCTCCAGCCTGAGCATCAACAGAAGTCGAATCTGCTGTTATTCCTGCTCTAAAAGTGCTGTTACCAAATTCTTCTCCGCCCGATATTTCTAGGTTATTGGCGTTAACAGAAATACTGCCTCCACTTCCTACGACATCGAGATCAGCAGCGTCGGTAAAAGAAAGATTCGCTTTGGCTACGCTTTCAGGAAAGATTAGACTACCATCTGACTCGATAGTTACAGTACCAGCATCAGCTAATCCCCCAAGCTCAATTTGCCCTCCTGATGCAGTGATTTCACCAGCTTCAAAGTTGATATTTCCACCTACTAAACCAATAGTATTGCCTGATAATATTTCTAAGCCGACAAATTCTCCAGCACTATTTTCGGCGAACGATCTATTAATAATGGGACTAGAATTATCTCTTAAATTTAAGCCGATAGGTGCATTAATTGTTAGTATTGGCGCGTCTAAATTATTAACTGCGCTAAATTCTCCATCTTCAAATAGAATGCTGTCAGCAGTGCTGCCATAAAATGAGCCACCAACGTCGAGCCTTGCATTATTACCAAAAATAATCCCCGCAGGATTAATTAGAAATAAGTTTGCACTACCATTGGCACGAATCAAACCATCTATGTTAGATATATTGCCCCCCGTAACCCTAGACAATATATTATCCACATCAGCAGCATTATTAAAAGAAGCCGAACCACCATTAGGAACAGAAAAATCTTGAAAGCTATGGAATAAATTACTACCGTTTCTTATGCCGTCGTTAATCTCGAAGTTGTTGCCATCACCATTAACTGTAGTTCCTGTAGTCCCATCAGAGATGACTTGAGCTAAGACGAAATTAATTTGAAATAAGCTACCAATTAGATAAATAACTATAGATAGTGGTAGAAACAAATATTGTTTTGAATTCATACTTCCTGAACAAGAGAGATAGAGAAAATTAAAACACGATATAAATATATTGCAATACAAAATAACTACAAAAAACTTTATACAAAACTTTTTATAGCTCAGGGAATACGTCAATATTTATGCTCTGTATTATAAATGAATAGTGCCAACGTAGATAGTGTTTAGTAAAGCATTATGCTTTATAAAACTCTACTGTTGTTCCTGCTAGGTCGGCTACTTTGTCAATCAAATTCTGACGCTGTTGTTCGTCCATTGCGACAAAAGAATTAGCCAGGTCTATTTTTTCCTGCATCTGTTCGGGGTTGTTAGCACCTGTTACCAAAACGCTGACGGGCATTGACCAAGCAAAGTTGATTGCTTCTGGGATGCTGACTCGATCGGGAACAATTTTAGGGTTATCTCCGTGTCGTCCGTGAGTTGAACCGCCAAAAAAGCCACCGTTAGCCAAAGTTTTCATGGCAATTACAGCAATATTACGCTCAACTAGCTGGGGCATTACTTGCTTGATAAAGCTAGAATAACTAGGATCTGCAAGATTGACGGGCATTTGACAAGCATCAAAAATATCTGACTGTTCTAATACTTTTAAAAAGGCATCGGGTTGGCGATGACCAGTAAAACCAATATGTCGGACTTTTCCCGATGCTTTGGCTTGGGTCATCACCTCAAATACTCCATTAGTAATGCGATCGCTCACGTCATCAGGACTATTGACGCTGTGTACCTGCCACAGATCGAGATAATCTGTATTTAACCTCTTTAATGAATCTTCTAGATCCCGTTGAGCATCTTTGGCATTACGGGCGGTAGTTTTGCTCATTAGATATATATCATCTCGATATTTGGGAGTCAGCAGTTTACCCATACGAGTTTCGCTACCTCCAGACTGATACATCTCGGCTGTACCAAAGAAACGTACACCACCCTGTAGAGCGATTTCAATGGTTTCTTGGGCATCTCTTTCACTCATTCCTCCTAGATGCGCTCCTCCCACACCTAGCATAGTCACCGCTTCTCCTGTACGTCCTAAAGTTCTTAAAGGTAATAGTTTACCCAAGCGATCTGCTTGAGGTTTACCTTTGGCATTGGATTTAGAAGCCAAGATTAGCCCTGCGGTAAAGCTTCCTAACCATTTAAGTAATGAACGACGATCCATAATTTTTGAATGTTTTAAATATGTATATTTAGGTCAATGAGAAACTACCATCCCCTGAAGTTACCCGACCAATTTGGGATGCGATGATGTTTTTGTCTTTAAACCATGCCAATGTAGCATCAGCTTGAGTCGGGGGAATAATAATTACAAAACCAATACCCATATTAAAGGTATTAAACATTGCTTCTGCTTCGACTTTTCCTGCCTCAGCTAGCCACCAAAATATTGGCGGAATTGTCCAGTTCTGCTTAATTTCTATAGACTGATTTTCTTTTAAACAACGAGGTAAGTTTTCTGGTAAACCGCCTCCTGTAATGTGTGCCATGCTATGAACTTCGATATCACTCTTTAAGAATTCTAAGATAGGCTTAACGTAAATCTGCGTTGGCGTAATTAATTCTGCACCCAGACTATTACCACCCAATATATCGGGCATATCCGACCATGAATGATTGCCCGTTTCCATAATTTTCCGCACCAGACTAAAACCGTTACTATGGACTCCTGCACTCTTTAGTCCAATAGCTACATCTCCTACTTCCACCTTTGAACCATCCATAAGCTGGCTTTTCTCTACCACTCCCACACAAAAACCAGCCAAATCATATTCTCCTAGCTGATAGAAACCAGGCATCTCAGCAGTTTCTCCTCCAAGTAGGGCGCAACCACTTTGGCGACAACCTTCAGCAATTCCTTCAACTACCCCTGCTAATTGTTGAGAGTTGAGTTTTCCTGTAGCTAAATAGTCCAAAAAGAATAGTGGTTCGGCACCAGAGGTCAAAATATCATTAACACACATTGCTACTAAATCTATGCCTACGGTGTCGTGGCGGTTTAATTCCTGAGCAATCTTGAGCTTAGTGCCGACTCCATCCGTCCCAGAAACTAAAACAGGCTTTTCATAACCAGAAGGCATTTCAAAATAGCCTCCAAAGCCTCCTAATCCCCCCAAAACACCAGGTCGCTTGGTACTTTCGACACAGTCACGAATTTGCGTCACAAAAGAGCGTCCTGCTTCAACGTCAACACCAGCTTCTTTATAGTCCATAAGTAATATCGTGCAAATGAAAGTAACTACTAAATTTAATCTGAGTAATATCTGTCAGGAGGTATGGTTATTTTGTTCCTCTTATTTAATCAAAGCGATCGCCCTTAATATAGGTCAAATACTGTGCTTTACTATACTTGAGTCCGATTCAACTACTAAATTCATCTAATCATATAATTCGCGATCGCTATTTTATACTTAAGTTTAATTAACCAATAATCCCCTGGTCATTTTACTTATTTTTTGGGCATTTAGAATTTTTATTGTTAAATATTCCCATTCTTATTTCTTAAAATTTCAAGTTCGATTTAAGTATTTACACAATTCTCTAATCGCTTTTACCTATCCTATGATTGATGCAGACAAGAATTAAAGATAGTAAACAATTTATCTTAATAAATAGGCTTTAGATAATATGAATATTAGTTATTTTAAAAATAGTAAATTATTAATTATTTCAGCTTTATTAAGCACTCTTGGTGTTGGCATCTTAGCTAATACTGCTCAAGCAAAGCCAATTAATAAGGCTCTTAAGACAAAGTTAAAAGTTTCTTCTCTAAAAGCTCAAGATAATCAATCTCTCGACTTACATTTAGACTTATCTCGTGGTATTGCCAATACTCAAGATCCTCTCAAGCTGTTAAAAAAAGAACAGATAATTCCTTTATCTGACCAATCTTTGATCGCCAACTCCTTCGGTGGAGAAGCATCTTGGTATGGCCCCGGTTTTCATGGTCGTCTTACTGCTAACGGAGAAGTTTACGATCAGAATGCGATGACTGCTGCTCATCCTAGCTTGAGATTTGGTACGAGAGTCAAGGTGACTAATCTTAATAATGGTCGCTCTGTAATAGTTAGAATTAACGATCGCGGTCCCTATGCCAACGGTAGGGTAATTGATGTTTCTGCTGCTGCTGCCCGTTCTTTGGGCATGATTAAATCGGGAGTTGCACGAGTGAAAGTTACTATTTTAAGTAGATGATTTAATTGCCGATCATTTTGACAATTAATCAAGGAAAGAATAGTTGGGATCACACTAATTATCCCAATTATTTTCTAGTTTAGGGAATAAGATATTTCTGCAATACTATGAAATTTACATTCCTATTTTATAAAAATAATCTATTCGCCATAGTTCCCATTATTATCATGGGTTGGATCTTAATATCTGACCCACAATCTGCCCAAGCAAGTGAATGTCCCTACAGCAATTTTATGATTATGGATGGGGAATGTGTCAATTTAGATCCGCAAATGAAAACTAAAAAAAGAAGCAAAATATCTAATCCTGTTTCTGAATTAGATGAATTAACTGGATCTACTCTTGCAACCTATAGTTCATTACTGTCCTTGGTAGGAGGTAGCGCACTAGGATATAAGTTTTTAGTTCGCCGATAAAAAGTTGAAATGAAGCTGACAGCCCAATTCTAACTTTGAGAAAGACGTTTAACAGGTGCGCCACCAAGAATGCGGTCTGTTTCCGTCAGCAATTTGGGAATTTCTTGTTTGTATGGACTATTGGATAAACAAGAATTAAAATCAAACCGATTTATTTTGTCAGCCTTTCCCCCAGGAAACCAATGACCAGCGTTAGTTAACAAGTTATATCTTGCTTGACCATATTCGATCATGTCATAAGCCAAAGCTAGATTACGTAGCCATAAAATAACCTTGATATTGACATTGTTGGGAGCTTTTTCGTAACTGGGTAGACCAACTTTCCAATTCTCCAGCCAATCTTTTCCCAATACAGCGATCGCTTCTTTTTCCAAACGCTCCAAAATAGGCGGCAATATTTCATCTGCCCTATCTAACAAAGATAGTACCTCAAGATGCTCGTCAAAATCTGATGGTTGAGCCGCACCCAAGCTTAGAGTATGTACTTGGGGGTGGGACAAACAAAACAAATCATTAAATACCATTGGACTGAGAGGTTGGCACAACTCAACTAACTTTTGTGGTGGGTTATAAAGGTGTCCCCCTTTATCAGAAGGAGAAATAATAAATACTCCCATATCATGTCTTTTGGCTGCTTCTATTGCTGACCAATTCCATTGATTGATGTAGTACCAGTGAAGATTCACATAGTCAAATTCTCCTGTTTCAATAGCTTTGGTAATGATTTCCGTTGAGCCATGAGTGGAAAAACCAATATGCCTGACTTTGCCTTCTGCCTTGAGTTTTTTGGCGACTTCTAAGCATCCCCCTGGACGAATACTATTATGCAACGTCTGTTCGTTATTAATACCGTGTAGCCCTAAAAGATCGACATAGTCTAATTGGGAAAAAGCAAGAGATTGCTTGAATTGACGACGAAATTCTAAAGGATCGCTTTTAGGAGATACTTTTGTTTGAAAGATTAACTTTTCTCTTGGTAGCTGAGGTAGTACCTGTCCCAACTGCATTTCTGAACTTCCATAGCCCCGCGCAGTTTCAATATGATTAATCCCCAAGTCAAACGCGCGATGTATTGTCTTTTCTAAATTGCGTTGATTGGCTTCAGGTATTTCAGACTGTGGCAGATCTTGCCATTTATATTGATATCGCATTCCCCCACAGGAAAAAACGGGCATCTGTAATTCTGTACGACCAAAACGCCGATATTGCATAATCAAACAAGAGATATTTATTTTTCATTCTGACGTTTTCAACCAAGATTATCAAGATAAACCATAGATGAAAATACTTTTAGTCGATGACGAAACCGAATTAAGCGATCCTTTAAGTCGAATTTTATTGCAGGAAGGATATCAGGTAGATATTACTGATAATGGTGCTATGGGGATCGAGTTAGCCTTGAAAAATCAATACGACTTGTTGATTTTGGATTGGATGCTGCCATATAAGTCGGGATTGGAAATCTGTCGCGAAGTGCGATCGCATTCTTTGACAACACCAGTATTATTTTTAACTGCAAAAGATACCATAGACGATCGCGTAGATGGTTTGGATGCAGGGGCGGATGATTACCTGGTTAAGCCTTTTGAACTAAGGGAATTATTAGCCAGAGTTCGAGCTTTATTGCGTCGCTCAACCACCGAAAACAATACAGGCGATCGCCTGAAAGTGGCAGACTTAGAATTAGACCTAGAAAATCAGGTAGCCTATCGTCGCGATCAAGCGATTGACCTTTCAGAAAAGGAAATTAAACTATTAACCTATTTTATGCAACACCGCGATCGACTTTTGACTCATGAAGAAATATACGATTATCTATGGCAAGCAGAGGAACAACCTAGCAGTAATGTATTAGCTGCTTTAGTTCGTTTATTGCGACGCAAGATTGAAGTCAAAGGCGAAGCTCGATTGATTCATACGGTATATGGCAAAGGCTATCGTTTTGGGGATTCCTAGTCCCTCGCTGATGATTCGCAGTAATTAAAGATTTACGATTGATTCGGGCAATCAATAGAACTTCGAGGGATAATCTTCCTGATAGAGAATTAGCAGATCGCTCATTCAAAATGTTACTAATACTACTAATCACTAACAACTAATCCAACCGACTATGAGCGCAATTAGTAACGAACAGCATAAAAAGAAAATGCAGCGTCGTAAAGAGGTTCAAGAAGAACGTCTGGCAGAAAAGAAAGCAGAAAAAGGCTTGATTATTGTCAATACAGGCAATGGTAAGGGAAAAACCACCGCAGCCTTAGGTATGGTAATGCGATCGCTCGGTCATGGTTATAAAGTAGCGATCGTGCAGTTTATCAAAGGTGCATGGGAACCAGCCGAAAAAGCCGTACTAGAAAAGTATTCAGATCAATTAAACTTTCATGCCATGGGTGAAGGATTTACCTGGGAAACCCAAGATAGAGAAAGGGATATAGAAAAAGCGACCGCTGCTTGGTCACAAAGCTTAGAGTATATTCTTAATCCTGAATATAGGTTAGTTTTGCTAGATGAGGTTAACATTGCCCTAAAGCTAGGATACTTGGACGTTAATACCGTGATTGAAGGTCTAAAACAAAAGCCCGAAGATTCCCACGTCATTTTGACAGGACGAGGCGCACCCGCAGAATTAATTGCGATCGCCGACTTAGTAACCGAAATGTCTTTAATCAAACATCCTTTCCGCGAACAAGGAATTAAGGCTCAAGCAGGAATTGAATTTTAGGTTACTGTAAAAATCCTCGTTCCTTTATCCTGTCACTCAATGAGTAGTAAAACTTTAGATATTAAGATACAAGTCTGGCTAGAACGTATACTGTCAGCGGTGTTTCTATTGGGGCAAGTTGTAATTCATATACTTCGAGGCAAAATAAATCGCCGTAATACTCTCGAACAAATGGGAATAGTAGGACCAGATTCCTTGGGGATCGCTTTGATAACAGCGGTTTTTGTCGGTGCAGTGTTTACGATCCAAGTGGCGCGGGAATTTCTTAATTTCGGGGCAGTACAGGCGATCGGTGGAGTTTTAGCACTAGCCTTAAGTAGAGAACTTGCCCCAGTGCTAACCGCAGTAGTAATTGCAGCCAGGGTTGGTTCGGCATTTGCAGCCGAAATTGGCACAATGAAAGTTACCGAACAGATTGATGCACTATATGTGTTGAAAAGCGATCCCATCGATTATTTGGTCGTTCCTCGTGTAATTGCTTGTTGTGTCATGCTGCCAATTTTGACCATGATCTCCTTGGTCATGGGTTCAATTGGCGGTATTTTCGTGGCTAACACCATATACAACATATCCCAAACAACTTTTATTGAATCCATTCAAGATTTCGTTCAAGTATGGGATTTAATCAGTGCCATCATTAAGGCGGTAATCTTTGGCGGATTAATTGCCATTATTGGCTGTAGCTGGGGTTTAACCACCACAGGAGGAGCAAAAGGAGTTGGTCAATCTACTACTACTGCGGTAGTTATGGCTTTAATTGCTATTTTTATTTCCAATTTCTTTCTATCTTGGTTAATGTTTCAAGGTTTGGGTCGTCAATTTTTTAATTAATCAAAAATTAAGCTAGAATTTGTGTCGTTGTAGAATAGATACTATAGACAAGGCAAGGAATTATTAAAAATAAAATATCTAAATGACCACTAATATTACAGTTGACAATTCCCTAGAAGTTGTAGAACTCTCTCCCAATTACAAAATTCCTCTAGCTCTCATCGCGATCGCGATCGCATTGTGTTTTATCTCTTTTTGGCTGGGAGGAATAGTTGCCTTATTGGGTTTGTTCTTGACCATCCAAACAGTTTTGATTAGGCTGCAATTTACTAATGAAGCATTAGTGGTGTTGCGCTCTGGTAAAGCAATTAAGACCTTTCCCTATAGTGAATGGTTAAATTGGGAGATTTTTTGGTCACCTATCCCCATCTTGTTTTACTTTCGCGAAGTCAACAGCATTCATTTTCTACCAATTATTTTCAATTCCCAAACTCTAGTAGACTGTCTGAACAAACACTATCCACGACAGTAAATAGCGATCGTGTACATAAACATATTGATTCAAATCAATAATTTAGTAATTAGTAATCAATAATTTAGTAATTAGTACTCAGTAATTATTTTACCTTGGCATTTTTATGAATTCTGAAGTTCCCTCTAATCCTGAATCTGGTCGTGAAAAAGATTTGCGGTCAGCAAGCCAAAGCAACTCTATTCGCGATATTGATAACCCCAAAACCGAGCCTACAGATTCGGTGGATTTGCCTTTAGAAGAATTATTAGAAGTCGAATCTACATCCGATATTGATGATGCTTGGTCAGTAGAAGATATTATCGATCTTGGTGTTCAGCCTGAGATTGAGTCACAACAAAGCGAGCTAGAATCAGTTGACTTTACTATCGAACCAGACTCATCAGAAATAAATGAGGTAGCAGAATCTACGACCATAGAAACTTACTCAACACAAGACACTGAAATAGTAGATTCACCAACCGTCAAAACAACTACTGTAGATTCGCCAAATGAATCAGAACTGTTTGTAGATAGTTGGTTAGATGAACCCAAATCTGATGTGTTGTCGACCTCTGACTCTGAAGATTCGGTTCAACAAGAAGAAATAGCTAGCCTAGAAGAGCAGAAAGCGACTTTAAATAGTGAAATTGAAGCCTTGAAAACGCAAAAAGAGCAGATGATTTTGCAGCAAGGCCAAGAAATTCAGACAGCCATGGCTGGAATTGTCGAAGAAGGAACGCGGGAATTAAAAGAGCGTAAAACAAGCCTGCAAATCGAAATTGAGAAATTAGAACGTCGCAAGGACAGAATCAATCAAGAAATGCGGTCTAATTTTGCTGGCTCATCTCAAGAATTAGCTGTTAAGGTTCAGGGTTTTAAAGAATACTTAGTTGGCAGCTTGCAAGATTTGGCTCGTGCAGCCGATAAGCTAGACTTAGCTAATAAAACTGATTCTGCTCGAACTCTATCTAGGGTAAGAAATCGAGATGAAGAGATGGCTCAGAATAGAGGAGATAGAAACAGAGATCGAGATGCAGGCAGACTGAACCGAGTCGAAAGAGAGAATAGAGGTAGCAGAGATCGAGATCGAGATACAGGAAGTATTAGAGAAGCTAGAAGCCGTAGAGATCGAGATAATAGAGGTAGTAGAAATCGCAATTCTTCTCCATCTGCTTCTCAGGGTCAATTTTCCGAATCTACTTTTGCCGACCACAGCCGACGTATTCGCCAGCTAATCGATCAATATCGAAATACTCCTGACTATTATGGTTCTCCTTGGCAGCTAAGACGCACCTTTGAACCCGTACATGCCAAAAGAGTACAGGATTGGTTTTTTGTCCAGGGTGGCAGAGGTGCAATTGATAGTATGGGTAGCCGTTTACAAAATATTTTGGTTGCTTCTGCGGCGGTTTCTATTTTGCATAACATTTATGGCGATCGCTGTAGAATTTTGGTATTGACTGATACCCCTGAAAACTTGGGAGAATGGCGCAAAGGTTTACAAGACTGTTTGGGAATATCTCGCAGTAATTTTGGCTCTAATCGTGGGGTAACATTATTTGACTCTCCAGAAGTTGCAGTGCAGCGAGCAGAACGTCTGATTGAAGATAAATTGTTACCTGTGATTATAATAGATGAAACAGAAGAACTATTAAATTTATCGGTTCTTAAGTTTCCTTTGTGGCTTGCATTTGCCTCTAGTGCTAAACCAACATCTTCTAATTACCTATATTAGAAATACTAATTTATTTAGGTATTTTTTTTGTTGCACAAAGCCGCTAAACTGTTTCTAAATATTTAATACACTAAATAAATTATGTTATTTAACTTCGTTATAGGTGGGGTACTCATCTCCACAGCTTACCTATTGGGAGCAATTCCGACTGGATATATGGCTGGGCGTTATTTAAAGGGGATTGATATCAGAGAACAAGGTTCTGGTTCAACAGGTGCAACCAATGTTTTACGGACGGTAGGAAAGCCTGCTGCTTTGGCAGTGTTGGCGATTGATTTATTAAAAGGCTCGATGGCTTTGGCTTTAGTTAATTTGGTTTATAATTTTGCCCCTAATGAATTTTTGCCAGCTGATTGGCATCCCTGGTTAATTGCAGGAACCGCCCTAAGTGCCATGATTGGACATAGTAAGTCCATCTGGCTCAATTTCACAGGAGGCAAGTCCGTTGCAACTACCTTGGGTGTCTTGTTCGTAATGAATCCTCTGGTTGCGTTGGGTACTTTAGCCAGCTTTGGCTTAATATTAGGTGTTTTTCGGATCGTTTCTTTAGGTTCAATTTGTGGCGCGATCGCTGTTAATATTTTAATGATTGCTTTAGGTCAACCCGTCCCCTATCTGATTTTTGCTGCTCTGGCAGGCTCATACGTGATTCTACGTCATAAAACTAATATTCAGCGTTTGATTGCTGGGATTGAGCCAAAAATAGGTCAAGCTTTGTAGTTAGCAGAAGTGATTTTGACTGTTATTTTTAAACATCTATCTAAAGCTTTAACTCTATAGCAGACAGGTATATTAAGGCAAAACCATTGATAATCATCAGAAGTATAAACAGGCAGGCAAGAAAATAGCTAATTGTACCAATGCGAGGCGGGCGGTTAATAAATTCTTCGTCATCAATTGCGCTTCGGGCTTCTCTCATACCTGCCGTGGTATTAATGGGAATAATGGTTGAATACTTTGCCAACTCGTTTTCTAATTGTGCTTTTTTTAGCACTACTCTTCGTCTATATTCAATTCCCTTGATTAGAGTTTTGTACCCAAGCCATGCCACGAGCAAGCCGAGGAGAAATAAAGGTACAGTTAGAAACTCAGCAAATTTAAAGCTTGGTAACCTTAACAAACCACAGGTAGCAGTAATTAAAGCCGAATTCAACAGGACATAAAACTTGCTGCGATCCCAATTCAGATTAATTTGAATTGGGATCGCAGCAAGTTTTATGACCTGTTGAATTCGGCTTTAATTACTGCTACCTGTGGTTTGTTAAG
>ENA-ORXT01004911-ORXT01004911.1-marine-metagenome-genome-assembly--contig:-NODE-4911-length-13467-cov-3.004108_pt1 | contig 13467 bp, 10 predicted proteins | sample MGYA00237868_ERZ511482 | MGnify/ENA metagenome assembly ERZ511482 | reverse complement strand
CACCCTCTGTAATGCAATAGTTATATATTAAGCTTGCCAAATTAAGGGCACTAATCTCTATGCCTTCTCCTCTTTTAAAGAATGATCGTTACCTACGCGCATTACTGAAACAACCCGTCGATACCACACCTGTCTGGATCATGCGTCAGGCCGGACGCTATTTGCCGGAGTATCGTGAACTGCGAAAGCAGGCCGGTAGCTTTATGGATCTGTGCACTAATCCTGAGCTGGCCTGCGAGGTTACCCTCCAACCATTGCGTCGATTTGACTTAGATGCGGCTATTCTGTTTTCGGATATATTAACGATTCCTGATGCTATGGGTTTGGGTTTATATTTCGCGGAGGGGGAAGGTCCGAAATTTGAAAGGCCTCTCAGAAGCTTTGCTGATGTGGACAAGTTGGGTGTTCCTGATCCTGAGATATCACTGTCTTATGTCACAGATGCCGTCCGGACAATTCGTAAAGCGCTTGATGGCAGTGTTCCGCTCATTGGTTTCTCGGGTAGTCCCTGGACGCTGGCAACCTATATGGTTGAAGGCGGAACCAGTAAGGATTTTTCTAAAGTCAAAGGCATGCTTTACAGTGAGCCCAAAACACTGCATCTACTGCTCGATAAATTAGCGGATAGCGTCATTTGCTATCTCAATGCACAGATTGCGGCCGGTGCTCAATCAGTGATGGTATTTGATACTTGGGGTGGAGTACTTAGCCCGCATGTTTATCAGGAATTTTCACTGCGTTACATGACGAAAATTGTTGATGGTTTGATGCGTGAAGCCGAGGGCCGACAGGTACCCGTGACGCTATTCACCAAGAACGGTGCGCGCTGGGCAGAGTCCATCGCTGCGACAGGCTGTGATGGTATCGGCGTTGATTGGACAACCGACTTACAAGAGGTTGTGGCCGCAGTAGGCGATAGAGTAACGCTTCAGGGGAATATGGATCCTTCAGTGTTGTACGCTGATGCAGAAACAATTCGTCAGGAAGTCAAACGTGTGTTGAATGACTTCGGCGATAAGCCAACCGGACACGTTTTTAATCTAGGGCATGGAATTCATCAGCATGTTAACCCAGATCATCTGAAGGTCTTGGTTGATAGCGTCCACGAGTATGGCCGTAAAACCTAATTCGAGCTGGTATCGAGGTTCAACAAACGTATCATTTCAAGCAGTTGCTGGTCTTCACTAAGTTTCTGTTGCTGCGTCGCAGCAGGGTCTTGGGCGTTGCCAGGTGTTGCTCGACCGTTTAGACGGGCACGCAGCCTATCTCTTTCCATAAGCTGAGCGAGTGCTTCAGGTACTTCAGGTGGTGGTGCTAGTTGCGGTGGTACATAGCTGCTGCCTATAGACTGAAGTCTGGCTAATTCCTTCTGACGCGCCGCAACCCGCCGATTGTAGTTGTCCAGTTTTTGTTGGTACTCTGCCCGTAAACGTACATTTTGTCGTTGCTGTGCTTTGTCTTGTTCTGTAATAAGAAACTCTTCCGGATGTCGTTCCTTGTAAGCAAGGAGATCTTCTTCGCTAGGGATTTGAGACTTAATGACCTTCTCAGTTAATGTTGCAACAGTTAACTCAGAAGGGGGAAAGCCATTTCTGGCATCAATAGTTATATCTATCATTCCCTTAGGCGGTTTCTGCCATTTAGCAACTGAGCTGCCTTTTAAAGCACTTTCCATGAAGTCTATCCAAAGCGGTAGCGCAGCCCGAGTGGATGTTTCTCCTCTTCCAAGTGGGGCAAGGTCGTCAAACCCCATCCATACAGTGGTTACTTTCCTTGGCGTAAACCCTGCAAACCAAGAGTCGCGTTGATCGTTTGTCGTACCCGTTTTGCCTGCCAGGTCGGTTCGTTTGAGTACTCTGGTTGCTTTAGCCGCCGTGCCTGAACGCGCAACATCCTGCATCATGCTGGTTATTTGATAATGTACATAGGGCTCTATAATACGTTTCGCCACCGGGTTTCCGTTAATCGTGCTTGGCATATTGGGCGCTTCAAGCTCAGTCAGCTTTGGTTTAGGACACTGTGAACAGACTGTGTCGGGTTTATTCTGAAACAAAACGCGGTTATCTTTATCAAGAATTTTGCGGATAAAGTAATTGTTAACCTTAAAGCCACCATTGGCAAAACTGGCATACGCAGTAGCTATCTCAAGTGGTGTTACCGAGCCAGTACCCAAGGATAGGGTAAGATCCTGAGGAATGGCGGCATCTGTAAATCCGAAACGTCGTGCATAATTAGTGGCGTGCTCAATACCAATCTGTTGTAAAAGTTTGATTGATACAATGTTGCGAGATTTTTTCAGAGCGTATCGAAGCAAAGTAGGGCCATGGTATTTCTCATCAAAGTTTTGCGGGGACCAACTACTGCCCGGTATCACAATTTTTTCATCCTCAAGCACGCTTCCGGGTGAGTACTTGCCAGTCGCTAGCGCTGCGCTATAGACGAAAGGTTTAAAGCTAGAACCTGGTTGGCGCTTAGCTTGCAAGGCGCGGTTAAATTTGCTGTAAGTGAAGTCAAATCCGCCCACCATCGCCTCAACTGCGCCATCTTTGGGATTAACAACTGTCAATGCACCGGTTACTTTCGGTAGCTGGCTCAGCTCCCAAGTCTGCTCTTTGTTTTTGCTTACCCAGACAACATCCCCGGGCGATAAGACGTCTTTAACGCGTTTGATCTTTGGGCCTTGTCGGTTTTCATCCCGATACCGACGCGCCCACTTCACTTCCTCTAAGCCTATGGTGATCGGTAGGTTACTGCCGCGTCGCTGCAGTTTAGCTAAGTCTTTATCACTCTCCAGGACGATAGCTGGCATTAGGGCTTGGTAGTTATTATAGGTTTCAAGCTTTTTGCCTCGGCTGGTTTCATCAGCAAATTGACTGAGATCAAGCTTTTCGAGAGGGCCGCGATAACCATGACGTTTACTGTAACTAATCAGGTGTTTTCTTACGGTCTTTAAAGCAAGCTCTTGCTGACGACTGTCTAGAGTAGTGTATATCTTGAGGCCAAGTGTATACATGTTCTCGACACCATATCGCTCCAAAGCATCTGCGCGGGCCATCTCAGCCATATAAGGTGCGTAGGTTTCGGATTCCACCTGATAAACCTTTGCGGAAACATCTTCAGCCACTGCCTGATCGTACTGTTCCTTATCAATATATTTCTGCTCGTACATTCTCTGCAAGATATAGTCGCGACGGATTTTAGCACGCTTCGGTTGCCTGATAGGGTTGTAACGGGAGGGCGCTTTTGGCAGGCCCGCAATCATTGCCATTTGTGCTAATGAAAGATCGTCGAGTTTCTTCGCATAGTAAATCTCGGCGGCTGAGCCAATGCCGTAGGCACGGTTGCCCAGAAAGATCTTGTTTAGGTATAGTTCAAGAATTTCATCTTTAGTGAATTCTTTTTCAATCTTGAAAGCCAAGAACATTTCTCTGAGTTTTCTATCGGCCGTTCGCTCAGACGTTAAAAATAAGTTTCGTGCCAGCTGCATGGTGATTGTACTAGCGCCTTGCGACACGGATCGATCTTTTATAGTGGTGACTGCCGCGCGAATGATGCCTCGCAAATCGACACCGTGATGTTCCCAATAACGCGCATCTTCAATCGCGACAAAGGCATGAACCATGTCTTTAGGAACTTCATCATAAGTAACCGGACGGCGACGAAATTGACCAAATTCAGCAATCAGCTGGTTTTCTTTGCTGTAAACCTGAATGGGTAGTTGTAGTTGAGTGCCGCGGAGCTGCGCAATTCTGGGCAAGTTTGGTTCATAGTAAAAATATAGTGCCGTGAACAGGGTCGCACCGAGTGCAAACAAAACGACTGCGGGTGAAAATATACTTTTAAAAAAGAACAAAAAAAATCTTGAGAAGAGCCCTTTTTTCTTAGTTTTATGTGTCTTAATTAGCGGTGCATTTGGTTTTTTTTTAATATATGACATGATCTGAATCTTGAGGTAACTAGGACTTATTTTGTCGCTTATCTTTTTAACCGTCTGTCTGAGAGTAGTCCACTCAGATGGTTGAGGGTAGACTATTTTTATGGTTGTAGCTACCATTGTTACACAAATATAGATCCCGACACATGTCGAGAACATGAAATAATAAAAATAAGATGGCGGTACCTAATCTGTGTTTTCTTTTAACAAAAAAGGCGGCCTGCTCGGAATTGATATAAGCTCCTCTGCGGTTAAGCTGATCGAACTCTCTCATAAAGGTGGTACGTACCGTGTTGATAGTTACGGTGTGGCATCATTACCAGAAGGTGCGGCCTATGAACGAGACATCGTCGAGGCAGATCCGGTTGGTGAGGCGATTAAGCGAGTGCTCAAGCAAAGCCGCACTAAGACCCGGCGCTGCGCGCTTGGTATTCCTTCTTCTATGGCAATCAATAAAGTGATTGCAATGCCCGCTTCGATCCCAGCTTCAGAAATGGAGGCTCAGGTTACGCTGGAAGCTGAGCAATACATTCCTTATCCCATGGAAGAGGTCAATTTTGATTTTGAAGTGTTAGGGCCATCTGGACAATCTCCTGAGATGGTTGATGTTTTGTTGGCTGCTACCCGAACTGAAAATGTTGAAATCAGACTGGCCGCAGCAGAAATGGCTGGCCTCACGGTTGATGTTATTGATCTTGAGTCACATGCTATCGAATTGTTATTTACAACACTGGTTGATGATGTTGTTAAGCATGACACGGTAGCCTTAGTCGACTTTGGATCTTCCATGACTGGCGTTAACGTATTTGAAAACGGCCGCGTCGTATTCTCACGAGAACAGGCGTTTGGTGGTAAGCAGCTGACTGAAGAAATCATGCAGCGTTATGGCCTCCCTTATTCAGAAGCGGGTTTAGCTAAAAAGAATGGCAATCTTCCAGAAGGGTATATCCCGGAAGTACTCGATCCCTTTCGCGATAACATGGTTAGGCAAGTGCAGCGTTTTCTGCAGTTCTATCATGCATCCACTCAGCAAGGTAATGTCGATAAGATTCTCCTATCCGGCGGTTGCGCAAGTATTCCCGGTATTGATGAGCAAATTCAGGATGCGACAGGTGTCGCGACAACCTTAGCCAACCCATTTTCTAACGTGGTATTAAACTCCCGCGTTAACCCGGCACGTTTCACCAGCGATATACCGGCGATGCTGGTATCAACTGGCTTAGCTCTGAGGGGGATTTTATAATGGCCGGATTAAATTTACTGCCTTGGCGTGATGAAGCGCGAAAAGAGAGTCAAAAGAAGTTTGTCATTATGGTCGTTAGTGCCGTGGCGATTGCAGCAACGGCGGTGTTTGGTGCTTACAGTTTTTATCAAAACCAGATTGGTATGCAAGACACTCGCAACAAGTATTTAGAGTCCGAAATTAAAGACCTCGATAAGACGATTGCGCAAATTAAAAAACTTGATGTCACCCGCAAAGCGCTGCTTGATCGAATTACGATCATTGAAGGGCTTCAATCTACCCGTCCGGGTATCGTTCATTTATTTGATGAGATGGTTAAATCACTTCCTAAAGGAATGTATCTGACTAACCTGGAGCAAAAAGAAGGCAAGATTAAACTTGAAGGTAAAGCCGAGTCTAATGCCCGGGTCTCCAGTTACATGAATCGATTAGATGTGTCACCTTGGCTAAGTTCTTCAGCGCTGAACATTATATCCATCGATACGCGTAAAAAGAACGATCGGCTCAGAAACTTTAGTTTGAGTGTCACACAATTACTCAAGTCCGGTGGCGACGAGGAGAATGACAATGGCAATTGATTTACAGGAACTCAATAGTCTTATTGACGATCCGGCTAACGTTTCGATGCCGGTCAAAGTCTTGGCGATTTTGGCAATCTGCAGCTTAGTTGCATTCATGGGATATAAGCTCATCATTGTGGACAAAATGTCAGAGCTTGATGGGCGAGTGGCTAAAGAGTCGACACTGCGACAGTCTTTTGAAACGAAGCAAGCTCGGGCAAACCAACTGCCAGCTTTTCGGGCACAACTAAAAGAGATGCAACTTTCGTTCGGTTCTTTAATGAAGCAGCTACCAAGTGGCACGGAGATCCCGGGATTGATTCTGGATATTTCTGAAAAAGGGTTGTCAAACGGCTTAGAAATTGAATTATTCCAGCCTAAACCAGAACAGCAAAAAGAGTTCTACGCTGAAAAGCCAATCATGCTGAAGGCGAATGGAACCTATAATCAGCTGGCGGCATTTGTAAGCGATATCTCAGGTTTACCGCGGATTGTAACCATTTCAGATATACGTCTGGCTCCCGAGAAAGTGAACGAAGAAAAGAAGAAAAATACCAAGGTGCCTTTTAGATTGACCATGGAAGCCATGATCAGAACCTATCGTTACCTTGATGAAAATGAAGAAGGTGGCAGCTAATGAATCGCACTAAAATTTCCACTGCTTTAGTCTCTCAAGCACAAAAGGGCGTCGTAGGTTTGACAATGCTTATCGGATTGACTGGTTGTATTAAGGATACATCAGACTTGGATGTATATTTTGATACGCACCGAAATAAGCAAGCCAAAGCGATTGATCCTATTCCGGAAATCAAGCCTTACCTGCGGTATGTCTATCCTGGAAATGAAAAAGATCCATTTGATGTATCTATGTTAGCGCCAAACGAAGTACCAGTTGTCGACTCGGGTATTAAGGTAGACACAACCAGAGTAAAAGAATTTCTTGAAGGTTTCCCTCTTGATAGTCTCAAAATGGTTGGAACAGTGAGTAAGGATAGCAACCTCTGGGCACTAATTAAAATCCCGGATGGTGGTGTACAGAGTGTTAAAGCCGGTAATTATGTTGGGCAAAATTACGGTAAGATCGTCTCCGTTTCAGAGGCTGAGTTAGGGCTCATGGAGACGGTTTCAAATGGCTTAGGTGGTTATAAAGAGCAGGAAAATAGACTGCTTCTCGATCAGTAAGCTGTTTGAGCCTTAGGGCAATACAATAATAATGTGACTATAAGTAATAAAAATAAATGGGTCCGAACATGAAAACTATAATCCGACTAATGACTGTGATAGCACTGCCTATTGGCTTGCTTCTCTCCGCTGAAAGCTTTGCGACTGCGCGTTTGCAGAAGGTTGATGCTGTTAATCAGGGTAACGCCAATACTCAGCTGCGATTTTTCTTCGATTCCGCAGTCAGTGCCCCCAGTAGTTTTGTGCTGACATCGCCTAATCTTGTGGTGCTAGATTTCAATGACGCTGAATCGGGTTTAGGTGTTCGTAAGAAGCTAATCAAATCACCCTATGTCAAGAGCGTTCGTACCGCTAAAGGTAATGGCAAACTACGCGTTATGGTTGCGATGACTCAGCAAGCTCAACATCAAACTCGAGTGAGTGGTGCTCAGGTTTATGTAACATTCAGCCGGCTAGGTGCACAAAACAATCAAGCGGCAAAGCTTAACCGAGCAGGGCCTGCCGTTAGGCAACGAGCTGTATCACAACAGGCACAAGCAGGAAATTATATTCAACGTCCAACTGGTCAGGCGCAAAGAAGACCCGCCCGTAAACAAGCGCATCGTGTTAGAGAATTAGCACCGATTGATTTTCGTAGAGATGGCGATGGCAATGGTATGGCCATTATCCGCCTTCCTCATGCCGCTACCAAAGTAACCGAGTTTAAAAATGGCAATATGGTTACCTTAACGATTAGGGATGCTTCTTCAAAAGAGCCGCGTAAACGCCTTAACGTACTCGACTTTGCTACCCCTGTATCCTATGTTGATATTGAAAGAAAAGGCGCTGATGTTTTAGTCAAGTTGATCGCAAATACGGCTTTTGAACATTCAGTTAGCCGTGAAGGCAATCAATACAAAGTGTCGATGAAACGAGTTAAACGTAAAGTTAAGGCGGTTGATCCGTTGAAGCCAAAACAAAAGAAATACAACGGCAAGCCATTATCTTTAAATTTTCAAGATATTGAAGTACGCTCAGTATTGCAGCTGTTAGCAGACTTTACAGATAAGAACATTGTTGTGAGTGACAGCGTTAAAGGTAATATCACGCTGCGTCTTAAATCAGTCCCTTGGGATCAGGCACTAGACATCGTGCTGGAGTCTAAAGCGCTGGCAATGCGTAGTAACGGTAACGTCATTTGGGTTGCTCCTGCTGTAGAGTTACAAGCTAAAGAGCAGCAAGAACTTCAGGCGTTGCAACGTAAAAAAGCGTTGGAGCCACTAGTCACAGAATATATAGCGGTTAATTTTGCCAAAGCTGACGAAATGTTGTCATTGGTTCAGTCGCAGTCAAGTGGTAAGCGTGGTGGATCAATGCTTTCTGATCGTGGAAGCGTTTCTGTTGATAAGCGAACTAATACATTGCTAGTGCAAGATACTGTTTCTCGTGTAGATGAAGTTCGTAACATGGTTAAGAGTTTGGATGTACCTGTACGCCAAGTTTCGGTTGAAGCAAGAATAGTTATTGCTAGCGACTCATTTGGTAAAGAGTTAGGTGCACGTTTTGGAGTAACCAAAATTGGTAGCAGCGGCGGAATCACTTCAGGATCTGCTGAAGCGACAGGTTCCATAGCAAGTTCACTCGCTAGTGGGTCTGAAGTTGGTGTGCCAAGCTTGAATGATAGATTAAATGTAAACCTTCCTGCGATTGGTGCCGCCGGATCGCTGGGATTCTCGCTACTGGCAAAAGATTATCTGCTGGATCTTGAGTTGTCAGCACTACAGGCCGAAAGCCAGGGTGATATTGTTTCTTCACCTCGTGTAGTAACTGCCGATAAGAAGAAGGCCTTAATCGAGCAAGGTGTCGAGATACCATACTTACAAGCAAGTTCTAGTGGTGCAACGAGCGTGTCGTTTAAAAAGGCCGTATTAAGTCTTGAAGTAACACCTCAGGTAACACCAGATGAACATGTAATTATGGATCTGAAAATTAATCAGGATACTGTCGGCTCTGTGTATTCGGGTGTGCCAAGTATCAATACCAGAGAGATTAATACTCAGGTCTTAGTCGATAATGGTCAGACGGTTGTATTGGGTGGCGTGCACGAGGAGACTAATAATAACGATACGACCAAAGTGCCGGTGCTTAGTGACCTTCCTTATCTTGGAAAATTATTTCAGAAAAACGTCAAAAGTACCAACAAACGCGAATTGTTAATCTTTGTGACACCTAAAATTTTGAACTAATATTCTAAGAAACAATATGTTGTCTGAAAAGGAGCCGATGTGCTCCTTTTTCTTGTTCAGAGTTTCTTGCCTCGAAAAGGCCATGCAATCAGCAGACAGAGGGTTTAGAATAGACGAATAATTATTATTCGATGGCGGATCAGTCCGTGAAGCAAAATATATACTTAGTGGGCCTAATGGGCGCAGGTAAATCGACCGTAGGCAAACAGTTGGCGCGTCGAATGAAACTGGATTTCTATGACTCAGATCGCGTCATTGTTGAACGTACCGGGGTGCCGATTGCTACAATTTTTGAAATTGAAGGCGAGCAGGGTTTTCGTGAGAGAGAAACGCAAGTTTTAGAAGAACTCAGCCAACATTGCGGCTGTGTCATTGCCACGGGTGGTGGTAGCCTGGTTCTTCCGGAGAATGTTGAAATCATAAAACATGCTGGAAAACTGATTTACCTACGGGCATCGGCTGAAAAACTCTATACCAGAATCAAGAATGATAAGGCTCGGCCATTGATGCAAACGGATCATCCACTGCAAACATTACGTGATCTACTCGCAGAGCGTGAGCCAACCTATCTTGATGCTTCGGATATTGTCATTCGTACCGCCAATCAAAAAGTGGGTGTCATATTGCATCGTATTGAACAAGCTTTGAAAAAGGAAAGACGCAATGCAAACGCTGACCGTTGAGTTAGGTGATCGCAGTTACCCCATTTATATTGGAGCCGGTTTGCTCGATCAAGCAGAACTGATGACTCCATTTATTGGTGGTCATAGCACGATAACTGTAAGTAATGAAACGATTGCACCGATCTATCTGGATTCACTGCAGGATAATTTGCAAGGTTTCAAAAATAGCCAAGTCGTGCTTCCCGATGGTGAAAGTCATAAAACCTTGGATGTTTTGAATCAGGTTTTCAGTGGCATGTTGGAAAATGGTTGTGATCGGCGAACCACCTTAATCGCATTAGGTGGTGGTGTAGTGGGTGACATGGGGGGCTTTGCTGCGGCGAGCTACCAGCGTGGTATTAACTTCATTCAAGTACCGACAACTTTATTATCCATGGTCGATTCGTCAGTGGGTGGGAAAACAGGCGTCAATCACTCGCTTGGGAAGAATATGATTGGCGCTTTTCATCAGCCGCAGTGCGTCATCATTGATACCGATACGTTGAGTACATTGAATGATCGTGAGCTGAGTGCTGGTTTGGCAGAAGTTATCAAGTACGGGTTGATTCGAGATAAATATTTTCTGGAATGGTTAACTGATAATATGTTGTTGCTGATGACGCGTGACCCAGAAGCATTGGCCTATGCTATTTATCGTTCCTGCCAGCATAAAGCCGAAGTTGTTGCGGCTGATGAACGAGAGCAGGGGCAGCGTGCGTTATTAAATTTGGGGCATACCTTTGGCCATGCTATTGAAAGTGGTATGGGATACGGCAATTGGTTGCATGGTGAGGCTGTTTCAGCAGGAACAGTGATGGCAGTAGAGCTATCCCAAAAAATGGGTTGGTTGCAGCAGGATGAAGTCGAGCAGGTAAGGCAGTTATTAGCTTCCGCAAATTTGCCAATTGAGCCACCCGCCAGCCTCTCTGTCGCTGAGTACCAGAAATACATGTCGCGAGATAAAAAGGTGCAGGATGGTGTGATGAATTTAGTGCTGCTGAAAAGCATGGGCGAAGCAGTGCTGAGCAATGATTATGATCCAGCGGCGCTTAATGCTGTATTGGAGCGGGAGTGACAGCAAGTTATGCCGCCACTGTAGAAGCTAGTCGGGGGCGTCAGTTTTCTGAGCCTTCGCCCGCGTATCGCACAGAATATCAGCGTGATCGAGACCGCATTATTCACTCAACAGGCTTTCGACGCCTAGAATATAAAACCCAAGTGTTTGTAAATCACGAGGGCGATTTATACCGTACTCGTTTGACACACTCTATTGAAGTCGCACAAATTGCTCGTTCTATTGCTCGTACTTTAGGGCTTAACGAAGATCTCACAGAAGCTATTGCTTTGGCTCATGATTTGGGGCATACGCCTTTTGGTCATGCTGGGCAAGATGCTTTGAATGCCTGCATGAAACCGTATGGTGGTTTCGAACATAACCTTCAATCACTTCGAGTGGTTGATTATCTGGAAAATAAATACGCAGATTTTAAGGGCTTGAATCTAACATTTGAAACACGTGAGGGTGTGCTTAAGCACTGTGCGTTAAAAAATGCTAAAGAGTTAGGTGATGTAGGTAAGCGCTTTATCGATAAAACCCAACCTGGCCTAGAGGCACAGCTGACTAATATTGCAGACCAGGTAGCGTACAATAATCATGATATTGATGATGGCATTCGCTCAGGTTTGATTAATATTGAGCAACTGCGCGAGGTCGACCTGTTTGCCAGTTATTACGATCAGGTTAAATGGAAATACCCTGATTTAGACGATAACAAAAGCGTTCACGAAACCATTCGGCAAATGATTGGTGGGCAGGTGACCGATTTAATTCAGACCAGTCAGCAAAATATTGATGATGCCGGTGTCTCCACTATTGATGATGTCAGGGCGCATTCAAAGACACTAGTCCTTTTTAGTGATGAGATGTTTGTTCAGAGTCGACTAATGAAAAAATTCCTGCGTGATAACTTGTACTTCCACCATCAGGTGTATCGTATGACACGCAAAGCGCATCAAATTATCGATGCGCTGTTTGAAGCATTTATTGATGATTCCAAGTTGCTTCCGCCAGAGCATCAAGCTTATGCAAATGATGCCAAGAAAGAAGCCGGCGAGCTGGTTTATGCCAGAGTTGTTGCCGATTATATCGCAGGGATGACTGATCGATTCGCAATTAAAGAATATGATCGTTTATTTAATGTAAGCAACCAGTTGTTGTAATCTGATCTGTTTCTGAAAATTCGAAGAGTGGAGCTTTTTTCCAGATTGCTGGTTATTTAACTTGCATCAGTAAATTTAAAATGTAATATTATTGACCATAATAAAAACAAGCAGCAAAGAGTCTGAACTCACTGCAATTTGGGGAACACCGTGAATAGATCATACTTTCATACTAAATACTTTACTCTTACTATTAGCAATTCACTAAATTTTATCGCGCACTTTATAAGCGTTGGCGTAGTTAGTGTTGTATTGTTTATGTTTGGTTTTTATGTCATTCCAGTTTTCGGTGATACAAGTTTTCAACTACCGGAGTCGTTTAATCAATCTGATCGTCATGGGTCAACTTCTCACATTAAGCAGGATTTAAAGCATTTGCTTGAAACACCTTCTAAGCGAATTGTATTGCCAAATGCTGATGACGATGGTGATGGAATACCCAATTTTCTTGAAGGGAAAGAAGATTCTGACGGTGATGGTATTGCTAATTATCTAGATTTAGACTCTGATAATGATGGTATCTCTGATCGTGAAGAAATTGGTTTAAGCCTCAAACGCAAAAGCCCGACTGATGAGATAAATGATCTTTTTATAGATCGACACGTCGTTTCGTTTTTAGATAGATCAGTAAAGCGGGTTATTGCAAAAAAAAAATCATTCAAAGCTAAGTCGCTTGCTATAACTAAGACTAAGCAGCCATCTGCTATCAAGACGGCGAGGGTTGCGAAAACAATGCAACCTCGGAAAATTAAGAAAAAAACGAAATCTAGTCAATTTTCTTCTTCTCAAATACAGTCTTTAAGTTCGAGCACAGAAGCGATATTGGCCCAAATGAAGGCGACTTCGCAAGCTAAAGCTGCCCGTGCTGTTAATAAAAATAAAAAACCTGTAAGAGCTGATAAACAAAAAAAGCAGGTCGCAAAATCAGTCGTAATTAAAAAGCCCACCGTTTCAGCGAATCAGGCCAACCTTGATTCTGATAAAGATGGTCTTCCAGATAGTCTTGAATTAGCGCTTGGTACTAACCCTATGAAATGGGACAGCGATGGCGACAGCGTAATCGATTCCGTCGAAGTGGGCACTGATAGAAATAAGCCTTTGGATAGTGATCAGGATGGCATAATCAATGCATTAGATAAAGATGATGATAATGATGGCATTCCCACTAGACAAGAAGATGCTGACAAAAATGGCACAGCAAGAAATGATGATACCGACAGAGATGGCGTGCCTAATTACCAAGATGCCAATGATGATGGCGATAGTTTATTAACGCGTGATGAGGGTGGCGTCAATAAAGATTCTGATAACGATGGCGTTCCAGATTATTTGGATATCAAAGATTCCTCATTAGCTAAGGGCGAAACGCCAGCCGTGGTCGTTCTTTACGATTCGTCGGCAAAGTCTAACATGCAAGGAAAAAAAGACCTCTCAGCTAAAA
>ENA-ORXT01004910-ORXT01004910.1-marine-metagenome-genome-assembly--contig:-NODE-4910-length-13467-cov-3.747050_pt1 | contig 13467 bp, 12 predicted proteins | sample MGYA00237868_ERZ511482 | MGnify/ENA metagenome assembly ERZ511482 | reverse complement strand
CGCTTCGCTTAGGGATTTTGAGACTTCGGGATTTTGAGAGTTCGGGATATCGAGACCTAAGGATTTTTTATTAAATGCCATCATTTTCTTTGGGAGATGATGGCATTTTTAATTTTTGTGTATTTTTGGTGGATAAAATGAAAATGTAATGTTTATAAAACAACTTAAATTAAAGGGTTTTCGTGGATTTGAAAAACTGACACTGGATTTTCCTTTTTATGGAGAGAGTGGTGAAGTAAAACCTGTTCCTGTGGTTTTATTGGGGTTAAATGGTTCTGGTAAAACGAGTGTTTTGGATGCGATAGATAAATTGATTCATACTGTCTATGCTTTTTCCAAAGATATTGATATAACAAAAATACCTGATGACGATATTAATATAAATTCTATTAATTGTGAAATTTCATTGAATTTTGATAATGAAAAACTTATAGCATTCCGTTCAAAAAAAAATAAAAAAATAGATTCTCAAGCAACTGATAATATTGAGATTATAAATGAAATTAGAAACCAATCTATAGTTCTTAAATACTTTGGAACCAACAGAATGTTCTTTTCTACAAAAGATATTTACAAAAGTTCCTCAAATATCTATGGGGATGCATTCAACAACGGCTTAACTGATTTTAAAAGTTTTTTGCGATGGTTTGAAGAAAAAGAGAACCTTGAAAATCAAGATAAAATTTATAAAAAACAACTAGAGTTTACCTTAAAAGATTTAGATGTAGTAAGGTCTGGATTGAATATTTTTTTACAAAACTTAGGAGTAACAGGATTTGACAAATTAAGAATTTTACGTAAGTCCAATGGAAGAGAGTATGATGAGTTAAAAGAACCAGATGTTACTGAAAAACCTCTATATGTAATTGATGTTGAAGTAAATTTAGCGATTGATAAGAATGGTCAGACATATAAATTTCCCCAACTCTCTCATGGTGAACAAATGATGATTTTAGTGGCTTGCGATATTGCCAGAAGACTAACCATCGCCAATCCCAAAATGGAAAACCCATTAGAAGGAAAAGGCATTATTTTAATAGATGAAATCGAACTTCATCTACATCCTACTTGGCAAGGTAAAGTAGTTAATGCATTGTCAGCAACTTTCCCCAATATTCAATTTATTGTAACCACGCATTCTCCTTTGGTGATTAATCATGTAAAGCGTGAAAGTCTTTTTATGCTTGAAAATTTTCAGTTACAACAGTTGAATGGATTTAATAATTATGGGGCTGACATAGAGGAAATTTTATATATGGTTCAAAAAGTTGAAGATGAAAAAATTTACCCTAAAGATTTGGTGAATATGTTCAAACAATATTTTGAAGAAATCGAAAATGGTGAACTTGATAAGGCAAAAGAAACAAAAAGAGTATTGGAAACAATGACAGATTTTCAACATCCAGAAATAATGAAAGGCGATTCTATGATAAAGTTAAAAGAACTAATGGGATAATGATTTATATAGAAAAAACAACAGAACCTAAAGGATTGACTCAATGGAAGGAACAAGAGAAAGAATACTTAGAAGAAAAATATAAGGATGTACATACAAAAGCATCTGTTATTTTTGAGCATTTACAAAATGAACCAAAGTCTGGTGTAAGCGTAACTTATCATAAAAGACTTTTGAAAGCGTGTCTATTAGAAGAGCAGGGATATATCTGCTGTTATTGTGGAGGAAGAATATTGAATAACAATAATACCAGTATTGAGCATTTAATAGACAAAGGCAAGAATAAAAAGCTAACATTTGATTATTTTAATTTATTGGCTTCTTGTTTAGGGGGAACTAAGACTTTTTATCATCTTTTAGAAAAAGGAGATACCTTGAATAGTATTGCTAAAGAGTATGGTGTTACGGAAGAATCTCTCATAATGCTTAATGTGGATTTAATAAATAAGGAAGAACTGGAAAATGAAAGTGCTAAAACGTTAAAAGTAGGGGATCAACTTGTTGTTATTCCTAAAGCTGAAAAAGGTGAAAATCATTGTGATAATAGGAAAGGAAGCAAATCTATTTTAATAACTCCATTACAAGTTGATTGTGAAGCCAAATTTTATTACAAACTTCAAACTGGTGAAATAAAATCGGACGATGTAGATGCAGTAACAACCATTGGTGTTCTTGGATTAAATAACAATTGGACTTTGAAAAAAAGGAGGTTGAATATGATTGATATAATAAGTAGATTACTCCAAATGGTATATGAAAATCCAGCAATAAATCACGAGGAAACCATCTTAGGTTTGGTTGATAAGTTTAAAGAGAAGAATGAAAGAAAGTATCAACCTTATTTTTTTGTAGGAACTAAAATACTTGTAGGAAATAAAAAATAATCGCATATTCATTATTTTGCCAAACATCAACTGATATTTTTAAAGTAGCAAAATGTCCAAGCTAAAAAACATTCGGAAAAAATTCAATTTGACCCAAGAGGAACTAGCCGAAAAATCGGGTGTTTCAGCTAGGACCATTCAACGAATAGAGGCGGGTGTTGAACCCAAAGGGCACACCTTAAAAGTATTGGCGGCGGCTTTGAGTGTGGAGGCGGTTGAGTTATTAAAGGATAAGGAAAAAGAAAAGGAGCCTGCCCTCATTTTAATGTTCATCTCCAAGCAATAAGGCTAAATTTACGCATATTTGGTTAAAAGATAAGGATGATTGGATAGTGAGCAATGTGTTGAGTTATGATCATCAAGATCCTACTAAATAAGGTTGCTATATATAATCCTCGATCACTTTCAGTTGAAAATGGTCGAAGATTTGTTGTTTTTTAGCTGTATTGAAATAAACTAAATTTAGTTTAAATAGAATAACAAATGTTAATAGTAAGTACAAGCTTAAGATTATTTTCTAGATTTAATGAGTGAATTTGTGATGTAGATATTCAACAACTCATCTAAATCAAGAATAATGAGCATATTAAAGGACCTTCCTGAACTAATAAAAGCTGAGGTGATTTCGCAAGAAACGGCGGATAAAATCCAGCATTATTATGAAGATCAAAAGGGCAATTCTAGCAACAAACTGTTTATCGCTTTTGGCGTATTGGGTACCATACTGGTGGGCTTGGGCATCATACTGATTATGGCACACAATTGGGACGAACTTTCTAGAACGACCAAGACCATCTTTTCGTTTGTACCATTAATTATTGGGCAGATTCTCTGTGGATATGTTTTATTACAAAAGCAAAACAACATCGCTTGGCGAGAAAGCACTTCCGCTTTTTTATTTTTTGCAGTAGGAGCGAGTATCGCCTTAATCGGTCAAGTTTACAATATACCAGGAAATGTGAGTTCTTTTTTATTAACTTGGATGTTGTTGTGTTTGCCCTTGATTTATCTGATGAATTCCTCCTTTACTTCACTTCTTTATATAGCTGGAATTACTTATTATATAGTTGTAACGGGTTATTTTTATCCAATGTCGGAACCCTATTTTTATTGGATTTTGTTGTTATTGGTTTTACCGTATTATTATCATTTATTGACTAAAAAGCCAAACAGTAATTTCACTAGTTTTCATAATTGGTTGATTCCATTATCAGTCCTTATTGCCCTTGGAGCTATTAATAACAATATTGATGAATTGATGTTTATAGCCTATTGTAGTCTCTTTGGTGTTTTATATTTAATAGGACATACAAAATATTTTAATGAACAAAAACTAAGAAGCAATGGATATCTAGTGATGGGTTCATTGGGGACCGTTGGTTTGTTATTGAGTTTGAGCTTTGATTGGTTTTGGGAAGATTTGAGAAGGCAAAAACTGACTTTTGATGAAGTATTGATTTCCCCAGAATTTATTGGTGCAATGGTTTTAACTTTATTGGCATTGGTACTTTTAGGAGTTCATCTCAAAAACAAGAGAGTCAAAGCCCTCAAACCCATAGCACCTGTTTTTATACTCTTTATTATTACTTTTATTATAGGCAATTATTCCTCAATTGCAGTAGTGCTGATTAATCTGTTTGTTTTTATTATTGGTGTAATGACGATTAGGGAAGGAGCAAATAAGGATCATTTGGGAATTCTGAATTATGGCTTATTGATTATTACCGCTTTGGTGGCTTGTCGTTTCTTTGATACGGAATTGAGTTTTGTAATAAGAGGTATTTTGTTTGTATTGGTCGGGATCGGATTTTTTGCCACTAATTATTGGATGTTAAAAACTAAGAAACAATGATGAATAAAAAGATATTACTGCCATTGTTTGTGTTAATCGCAATGGCACAATTATATGTTCCTGCTAAGATGATTTTAGATAGGGAAGATGTATTGGCAACTGGAATAGAGTATAAGTTTAGGACCGCCCCTGTTGATCCTTATGACCCTTTTCGAGGAAAATACATTACACTTAGTTTTGTTGATAATAATATAAATGTTGAAAATAGAAAGGATTGGAAAAGTGGGGAACCCGTCTATGTTTTATTAGAGAATGATAAAGAAGGATATGCACAATTTAAGTCTGTTTCTAAGATAAAACCCAATGAAAAAGATTATCTAAAAACAACGGTTAGTTATGTCAATAGTAAAAATACGATGAGGGTTGATTGTCCTTTTAATCGGTTTTATATGGAAGAATCGAAAGCACTTGAAGCAGAGAAAACTTATCGAGCCTCAAGAAGGGATACCACACAAATTGCGTATGCTGTGGTGAGTATAAAAAATGGCGAGGCTGTTTTGAAAGATGTGATGATTAATGGGAGACCAATAAGGGAGATTGTTAAGGAAAAACAGCAAAGTGAGTGATTTGGCTACTCGTTTAAAGTTGGACAGTGCTGATTTGCCAATGATTGCGTTTTACCAAGGCTACCCGTCTAAAGTTGCCGAACTGCTTCGTTGCATGTACCCCTCGATCGTAGCGACGAACCGTACGCTCGGGGTACGATTAGTCCGAACCCCGAGCGTAGCCGAGGGGTGGATTTGGAAAAATATTAGGCAACTTTAGACGGGTAACCTTTACCAAAACATTGATTGGGTTGGAAGATGGAAGTGCCTGTGTTTCGTTCTTCCATCTTCCAACTAAAATTAAAGCACAATCAAGAAAACTAATTCTTCACAAAACCTTTCTTCTTCGCCTGTTTGTCAATCGCATTCAAAATAGAATTCTTTAAATTATTATCTGTTTGCTCCTCAGCATTATTTAAAATATATTCCTCTCTTTGCATATTTGTTTCCATAATTTCTTTTTGAATTCTTTTACGTTCTGCGCTCATTTCCTGAACTTTTAATTCCAGCTCTTCTGTAGATATATTTTGTAATGAATCGACTTTTACATCAACATTTTTTAGAACTTCTTTATCGTCCTTATAGGCATCTACCAAATCCCAATCGGATGATTTGTATGCTCTGGAATTTTTAAAAATAGTACGTTCTACAACATTCGACTTGCTATAGCTGCTCGCATTGTTATCCTGATTTCTTTGATTCTCTTGTTTGCTTATTCCTTCCGATCCATAGGGGATATAAGTTTTATTCAAGTCTTCATTTAATTCAGAAATTGCATCGTCAAAAGGAGTAGAGATGTACGTTGTTTTTTGATTGTGATCGATGTTCATGTATTCTCCATTCGTCATATCTGCACCAGTTTTCCAATTGGTTTGGATACCTTCCTCCCAATTTCCACAAAAAATGGTATTCACTACAATACTTTTACCAGCAGCATCATTACAGGAAGATTTAAAATCTATTGGACCTTGAGTAAAAGGTTCATTTCCTGCAATGAAGATCATTTTTAGGTCATCCTTATCGTCTGCCCAGTTCAATTGGCTTAAAGACTTTCCTATAACGGCACCACAATACTCATCACCACCACTTGTACCAAGTACGAACAATTTTTCAGAGATCAAATCCATATCTGTTGTAAAGGGTGTCAGTTGTTGAATTTGTAATTTGTCCCTAGTAGCGTATGGACTTCCATATTGATATAAGGCGACCTCTAGGACTGTTTCTTTATCATTTTCCTTTTCTGTTTTAGCCAATTGATTTAAAATTTGCCACAACTGAGACTTGGCTTGTTCGATCAGCCCGCTCATAGAACCACTTGTATCTAATAGCAATGCTACTTGAATTTTATTTGACTTAGTATTGGACTTTGGTTTGTCAATATTGGTTACGAGACTTTTCTCTGTTTTTGGAAGTATTTCATTATTATCTTTTACTTGATTTATTGGTGAAACTCGAGAAAAAGAATTCGTCCCATTTGCTTTGTAAGTTCCATAAGAAATAATAGAAGCCAAAAAGATTGCCGATGCAAGCGTAATGAACAATTTTGATTTTATCATCTTTATTGAATTTTGATTTTGTTAATGATTTTTTTAAAAATATATGATAGATCTATGGCTACCCGTCTAAGGTTGCTCAGGACCAATCCTCAAACGATTATGTTTTTACCCAGCAGTTTTTTTTTCGTACGAAGCAGTTCGGTAACTTTAGACGGGTAGCCACCAATATTCTTTATAACATTATATGCTCTTCGAGCATCGTGCAAATCGACAAGACAAATTTCATACGAAAAAACTAAATAAAAAACATAGAGTTTGTTAACAGTCCTTTAGACTTGGTAAAGGGTACTTCTGACTTGGTAAAGACGTGCATATGTTAAAATTTGAGTTGAGGGAGAGAGACATCTAACAAAAAACTATTGTATCTTGAGAGCGATATGACATTAAGAATAATTTTACCATTTTTGATATTGATGTTTGTTTCTCAGGATTCCTTTGGACAAAAGAGAAAATACCTTTCTAGGATATCAGATTGGGAAGTTTTGGAGCAGGCAAAATCAGTCAGAGAAGAAGATCCTTTAGAGGCAATTAAGTTGTTGGATCAAATTATCCAGAGTAAAAAAAGAAAGCGTGATGTTAAATTAGAGTCTGAAGCATTTATATTATTAGGAGATATTTATAAAGACATCGATCAGAATGAGTTGGCAATGGACCGTTATCAAAAAGCCTATCAGGTCCTAAGTACATCAAAATATGTATACGAAAAATATAATTTAGCCTTTCTCATTGGACAATTGTATTTGGATAAAAATGACCTTGAAAATGCCAAAACGCAGTTTCAGCTTTGCAAGGATAGTGGCTTCAAAGATATAAATCAATTGTGCGAAGAGGGATTGATTGAGGTGACAATACAAGAAGGGAATGTGGGAGAATCTTTTTCTCAAATAAACGAATTTGAACAGAATTATACATTGGATAGTCTGTCTACTTCAAGATTGGATGCCAAGAAATCTAGGGTTTATTCACAAGAATATGATTATGACAATGCAAATATTTCATTGAACAATTCTGTAAATAGTTTGCCCAATAATGTTAAGGTAGACAAATCGGATTATGCGGAAATTGAAAAAGCTAAAAATGAAATTTTGAAGTCAGATGTATTAAGTACCGATGAAAAAATAAGTTATTCTTCTAATACATTCACCCCTGAAGATAAGGTAGACGGATTACCTGACATTGTGGTTCGAGAGAACTTAGAAGTCGCCTCTCTTTATGAAGCGAACAACAACTTGCTTGAAGCAGAACATTTCATTGGACTTTCAAAAAAAGCGATAGACGAAAAAACTTCCTCTGAGTATGTAGCAGCAGTTTATAAGAAATCTTCTGAGATCAATGAGAAAAAAGGATCGTTTAATGCAGCATTAGCAGATCTTGAAAAATCCATAGAGGCTAAAGAAAATACAATCAAAGAACTTAAAAATGAATTACAAAAAAATGTATCGATTATAAAGGATCAAAGAAAAATTGATCTTGCTCAAAAAGATTTGGATATAGCAGCCAAAGATGAACAAATACTTCAAAATCAAGTCGTCAACCAAAAATGGATTATAGGTTTGTTGTCGGGTTTACTTGGTGTCTCCCTAATCTTTTTCTATTTTATCAACAATAGTGTAAAAGCAAAACGAAAAGCCAATCAGCTCTTGCTTATAAAATCTTTGCGAACACAAATGAATCCCCACTTCATTTTTAATTCATTAAATTCTGTCAATAATTTTATCGCTAGGAATGACGAAAAAGCCGCCAATAAATTTCTCGCAAATTTCTCGAAACTGATGCGAATGGTCTTGAATCATTCTCAAAAAGACCTGATATCATTTGAAGAAGATATGGAGTTAAATGAACTGTATTTGAATTTAGAACACTTTAGGTTCCGGGATAAATTTGAATATACAATCGAAAATAACATCAAACTTAATACGTATGATCTGAAAATCCCTCCAATGTTGATTCAACCATTTATTGAAAATGCAGTATGGCATGGATTGCGATACAAAGAAGATAAAGGGCAACTAACCGTTTCATTAGATGAGAGCGACAAATTTCTCTCTATCAATATTGAAGACAACGGGATTGGAAGAAATCGTTCCAAAGAATTAAAGACTGCCAACCAAAAGAAATATAAGAGTACTGGGATTGACAATGTATCTCATCGTGTTGCATTGATCAATGAGGTGTACAATAAAAATTACCAAATTGAAGTAAACGATGCAAATAATCAAGCCAAAGATGTTGGAACAGTCGTAACCATCAAAATCCCTCTTAGATGAAGAAAATAACCGCCATAATAATTGATGACGAACAAGACAGTCGTGAAAGCTTACAAAACTATGTGGGAAAGTATTGCCCTGAGATTAGCTTGGTAGGAAGCTGTTCGAATATCCAGGAAGCACAAAAAGCAATTTTAAAACATCACCCCCAACTATTATTTCTCGATATAGAAATGCCAAATGGGAATGCATTTGATTTGTTAGAAGAATGTGGTGAAATCAATTTTGAAATTATTTTCGTCACTGCCTTTAGTCAATATGCTGTACAAGCCTTCAATCTCAGTGCTGCCCATTATTTGTTAAAACCAGTTGATATAGAAGAATTAGAACAAGCGGTCTCAAATGTAAACCAACGTATCCTCAAAAAAGACAAACTGAGTCATGCCAAAATTTTAATCGAAAACATGGCGGCACTCAATGCCCAGAATCGGAAACTAGTCTTGCCCTTATTAGAAGGATTCGATGTAGTCAAAATGTCTGAAGTATTGTATTGTGAAGCACAAGATAATTTCACCTGTTTCTATTTTACAAATGGTAAAAAGTCTTTGATTTGTCGAAATCTTAAGTTTTACGAATCAGCACTCACAGATTATGGGTTTTGTCGCATCCATAGATCTTTTCTTATCAATTTAGAATATGTTGTTCGCTATATCAAAGGGAAAGGAGGGACCGTAATTCTCGAAAATGGGAAAGAGTTAATGGTGTCAAATTCAAAAAAAGCGGAACTGATTGAAAGAATAAAAGCGGGATGATTTACAAGCAATATTGTTTTTTTTAATTTTTATGTATCTTTAAAAATATTTTACAATATGAAAATGTGTGTAAAAATGTATATACTTCAATGCTCACATACTTTCGCACAGTTTTGTCTTTAACTACAAGAACAAAATAGAAACCTCAGTTTAAAATAAGTCTGTCCCTGCAGTAACCAAAAGCTTACTTCTCAAGTACCTTTCCAATCATTGCAGAAAGATAATTACCTGCCCATCTTTCTTGAAAAAGGACGTAAATAATAAGGTTGTTAAGAAACAAATTAGACGTTAATTGTGGTGAAATCCTAAGATTCAAAAATTAAATTATTGGATTAAAGTGGAATTTTATTAGGAGAAATAGGTGAAAATACTTAGCTTCAAGTTTAATTGAAAGTAATAGAATATAGGTTTCTTATTACATTGTAAACATATGAAGAAGCTATGATAAAGATAAGTTCTGAATCTGTTTTAAAATATTTTTAACACTCAAATTTCACAAGCAAAATCCAAAAAATGAAAACAAAAAACGCATCCATTCCTTTAGCTGCACCGAGCCAATTGGTTACAGAAAAACACCATGGCATAGTAGTCGAAGACCATTATCGCAATTTAGAAAAACTTGATGATGTTGAGGTGTAAAATTGGCTTAGGAACGTGTCCGAAATAACTTCGCAGTTTATGCTGCTTCTTTTAATCTTATTTCTCACTTTAATTCAGTCATAGTATGCTACAATACTCCTTAATTAGAGCAATAAATAAAATCAAAATAATCTACCCTAAATTACGAATTTATTTCGTACACGTTCCTTAAAGAACAAAGTGATTATGCAACTGCTGTTTTAAATAAAATTCCTAAAAGACAATTATTAATTGACAAGTAAGCAGTATTTGATAAAAGAAAAGCCCATTCCACTACTTGTTTGTGAATTACAAAAGACAATCATTATTTTTATTTAAAAGAAAACGTCTTTGGTCATACCATAGAAGACAATTACCGATACTTTGAAGACATCAAAAATCCAGTCTTTTTAGATTGGGTTGAAAAGCAGTCTAAAACAACCAGAGATTTTTTAGATGAAGACCATACTTCAAAAAAGATGCGGATATCGAAATGTCGTTTACAATAAAACCGAAAAAATCATAAGATGTTTGATGAGCCAAAAAGAATACAAAAACTATTAGATAGCTATTCTGGAAATTGGATGATTGCAGGAGGATGGGGAATTGATTTGTTTCTGAATAAAGAAACAAGAAATCATCACGATATTGAAATCGCAATACCAAGAAAAGACCAAAACAGAATCAAAGAATATTTAAAGAGTTGGGATATTTATTACATTCAAAAAGGCGAAAAGAAAATATGGAAAGATCATATTGAGTTAATTTTACCAATACATGAAATCCATTGTTATAAAAGAGAAGCCGAAATAGAGATACTTCTTAATGAATTTTCTGATGATAAATGGGTGTTTAGAAGAAATCCAAAGATAGAATATCCAATGGAATCTGTTATACTGAAGTCTGAAATAGGAATACCGATATTGAGTCCAGAAATCATCCTACTTTATAAAGCAAAAAATATTAAAGAAAAGGATAATTTTGATTTTCAAAACATAATATCGAAGTTAGAAACTAAAAAAAGAAATTGGTTGTTTAATTCAATATCAGAAACATATGGATTCAAACATCAATGGATTGAAAAAATAACATAAGAAATGAAAACAAATAATACAAAAAGTTATTTATCACAAGTTAGACAACTTAGGAAAGTTGCTGTTTCTGCGATCAAAAAGTACCCAATCGAGGTTGTTCAATTGAAATTTATCAACCATGGGGAAAACACGACTTATAAAGTAATATCAAAAAAAGGGAATTTCTTACTTCGTATTCACAGAAAGAATTACCACAGTAAAAAGGCTATTCTTGAAGAGTTGGGATGGGTAAAGCAATTGTCGGAAAACACAGATCTTATTCAAAAACCAATACCTTCAATCAATGGATTGTTGTTAGAAGAAATCACCATTGGCGACACCTCAGATTCAAGATTTTGTAGTGTATTAACTTGGATAGATGGAAACATTAGATATCGATCGTTGACTCAAAAAACGATGTTTAATGCAGGGCGACTAGTTGGAAATCTTCATAAAAGCACCTTTAAACAAAAGGTTAAGCATAGAAATTATTGGGATGCTGAAGGATTGTTAGGAGTGAATGCAAAATTTGGAAGCCTTCATAATTTAAAACCTGAAATCAAAAAAGAAGAATACAAAATATTAGAAGAATGCAGAATGATGACACTTAATAAAATTGAGAATTATAACAGCAAAAACCCTCATAAATTGTCAATGATTCATGCTGATTTGCACTTTGGGAACATCATATGGAAAAAAAATGAACCCATACCTATAGATTTTGACGACTGTGGGTTTGGATCTCAAATGTACGATCTTGCCATCACTTTAAATGCATCTAATTATTTATTTAAACTTTCTCAGAAAAAATCCAAACAACTATTTGTTGAGTCTTTATTTGAAGGTTATTCATCAACTCAAAACTTGTCTAAAGAGGACATAGATATTTTACCCTATTTTAAATTAACAAGAAACTTAACAATGCTTGGTTGGGCATATGACCGAAGAGACGTCCCAGATATATATGAGCATTTTAAGAAGACTATTGAAGATAAAATAAAACATTTTGAGAAGGCTCTAAAAGAAGGACCTGATTCTCTTTATTAAATAAATTTATGAAATCATAAGCCAATAGATAAACAAAAAAGCCCGTCATTTCCAATAGGAAACAACGGACTTTTTCTTTTATGGTAAAAATCAAGCATCTCTTAGATGCTAAAATCTATTTATTTAATATCTAGGTGGACGACGATCACCATCTCTACGGTCTCCGCCTCTTCTATCGCCACCGCCTCTGCGGTCTCCGCCACCTCTTCTATCGCCACCGCCTCTGCGGTCACCATCTCTTCTTTCACGAGGAGGACGTTCTACATACCCTTCCGGTTTGTCCAATAAGACTTTTCTAGAAAGTTTGTACTTGCCATTTTTAGGATCGGTACCCAATAATTTAACCTGGATTTCATCTCCTTCAGACATAATGCCATCTAGGGTAGGAATGCGTTCCCAAGCTACTTCAGAGATGTGTAACAATCCTTGTTTGCCTGGCATAAACTCAACAAATGCACCATAAGGCATAATTGATTTTACAACAGCATCATAGGTTTCACCTTCTTCTGGCTCATCACAAATTTCTTTGATGCGATTGTTTGCCTGATCAATGCCTTCTTTTTCAGTACCAAAAATGGTAACAATACCTTGATTGTCCACTTCTTCAATATTGATGGTCGTTCCAGTTTCTTTCTGAAGTTCCTTAATGTGTTTACCGCCAGGACCAATAATGGCTCCAATATATTCTGGCTTAATAGCAAACTTAACAAAACGAGGAGCGTGCTCTTTGAACTCTTCACGAGGCTCACTGATGACAGCATCCATTTGCTCTAAGATGTGTAGACGACCTTTACGAGCTTGCTCTAAAGCTTGTGCCATGATGTCGTAAGAAAGTCCATCAACCTTGATGTCCATCTGACAAGCACAAATTCCTTTTTCAGTTCAGGTTACTTTAAAATCCATATCTCCCAGATGATATTCATCGACTAAAATATCTAATAATATTGCGTATCTATCTTTGTTTTCAAGATAGGCAATCAAACACAATTTGTAGGAAACGGTGTGTACAATAGCAGACTACAGTTTTGGGCATTTCATAAATTAAACCTCATGAAAAGAAAGCAACAAGAAAGGCCTCGCTAGTTAACCTCAGCCTTCACGCTATCTCCTGATTTTTTACTAATTGCAAACTCGTTGGCTGCTTTGATAAATGCACTAAACAGTGGATGAGGATTTTCCACTGTGGACTTATACTCCGGGTGAAATTGCGAAGCCACAAAATAATTGTGTTCAGGAATTTCAATTATCTCAACCAGTTGCGACTGTGGATTTTTACCAATGGCTTTCATACCCGAAGCTTCAAACTCTTTTAGATAATCATTATTAAATTCATACCGATGGCGGTGACGCTCATTTATAAACTTTCTGCCGCCATATATCTCACTAATCTTAGAGTCTGACGTCAACTCACACTCAT
>ENA-ORXT01004909-ORXT01004909.1-marine-metagenome-genome-assembly--contig:-NODE-4909-length-13472-cov-3.172676_pt1 | contig 13472 bp, 8 predicted proteins | sample MGYA00237868_ERZ511482 | MGnify/ENA metagenome assembly ERZ511482 | reverse complement strand
TTCAACGTTTTTGTTTCGGTAATGACAGATCAGGGCTTCCGCTATCTGTTCTACAACCAGCAGAGCATAGATCGGCTTATGCTGAACGGCACAACTAATCACCACGGTCTTGGCAGTGAGTTGATGAACGACCAATGGCACACCGTAGTGCGAGATCTGCAAAGTGACTTGGAGGATGGTGAGCCAGGTATCCAGTTGGTGTCGGTGAACGGGATCAGTATCCGCGGATCGCTGCGTCTGGATGATGTGAGTGTGAGTGACGAAGCGCCGGTCAACAATGACCCGCAAGCACAGGCAGGCTCAGATGTGCAGGTAGCGCAAGGTGCATCAGTGACACTGGATGGTAGCCAGAGTACAGATCCAGATGGCGTCATTACCGGTTGGCAGTGGCAAGATGCTAACGGTTCGCTTATCGGTAGTACTGAGGTCGTCGACTGGACGCCAACTCTGGTAGGAGTGAACTCGGTCACGCTGACCGTGACAGATGACGCTGGTGGTGTTGACACGGATACGCTGGACGTTACGATAGAGTCGAGCTTACCGCCATTCGTAGTGTTGGAGGATGGCGAAGATGGGCAAGTGGACGGCTGGACGGTGTTTGATGCAGATCCTGCGGGCGCTTCGTTCTCTAACGTGACAGATGAACTACTGGATTCTCAAGTGATAGAGACATTTGGTGCGGGGCGAGCAAACGGATACCGGCTCGGTGGTGTTACTGAAGCTACCGGCGGATGGGTATTGTCTGATAGGCGGTATATCAGCTGGCGAATGCGATCGAGCGAGTCTTTCAACGTTTTTGTTTCGGTAATGACAGATCAGGGCTTCCGCTATCTGTTCTACAACCAGCAGAGCATAGATCGGCTGATGCTCAACGGGACAACCAACCACCACGGTCTTGGTAGCGAGTTGATGAACGGCCAGTGGCACACCGTAGTGCGAGATCTGCAAAGTGACTTGGAGGATGGTGAGCCGGGTATCCAGTTGGTGTCGGTGAACGGGATCAGTATCCGCGGATCGCTGCGTCTGGATGATGTGAGTGTGAGTGATGTACCGCCGGTCAACAGTGATCCGCAAGCACAGGCAGGCTCGGATGTGCAGGTAGCGCAAGGTGCATCAGTGACACTGGATGGTAGTCAGAGTACAGACACAGACGGCGTCATCACCGGTTGGCAGTGGCAAGATGGAGCGGGTTCGATGATCGGTAGCACCGAGGTTGTCAGTTGGACACCAACACAGGTGGGAGTGAACACAATTTCGCTGACTGTGACAGATGATGCAGGTGGTGTTGACACCGATACGCTGATAGTTGAATCGCTACCGTCTGCACCTGACTTATCAAATTACACAGTGGTGTTCGAGGACGACTTCACTGGAACCAGTCTGAATCCAGCGAAATGGGATACCTCATTGTTGTGGGGACCATATTTGCCAATCAATGGTGAAGAACAGATGTATATTGATACGCTGGGTATGCACAGTAGCTGGGATTTTTCTCCGTTTTCCTTCACTGGAGATACTCTGAAAATAACCGCAGTACCTGTCAGTTCACAGGATCCTGTTCCACCTCGTCCAGCGGAAAATGATCCGATATGGAAACCACGCTATTACTCTGAGTACGACTACAACGCGCCTGACGGCGATGGGCCAGGTTACAATCCCGATGATGTCAATTACTTGTCAGGAATAATCACCAGTTACGATTCCCTTAAATTCACGCACGGCTATATTGAAACGCGAGTTAAATTGCCCGCAGGTAATGGTCTATGGCCAGCGTTCTGGACGTTGGGTTCTCACTATGTAGAAGACTCGCCGGAAATCGATGTCATGGAATTTCTAGGTGAAGACGTGTCTCAGATTTATCATACGTATCACTACTTTGACACCAAGGACAATTGGAAAGCCTACCGCACACCTTCCTTTGCGACCGTGGCGGATGACTGGACAACAGATTTCCATACATTTGGTATGGAGTGGACACCACGGGAAATAGTCTGGTACGTGGACGGTGCAGAAGTCAGGCGTGTTACTGATGCGGACTACAAAATTTCCAATCAGGCGATGTATTTGTTGGCGAATCTTGCAGTCGGCGGAAGCTGGCCTGTAGATCCAGATGAAACGACACCATTTCCGGCAGTTTATGAAATTGATTACATCAGGGCCTATAAAAGGAATATCGCAGAACCTGTAGATCTTGCTGCAGATTTCCAGCTAATGTTCCAAGACGAGTTTAATGGCTCAACTCTGGATCCTGATAAATGGGCTACTCACTTTCTGTGGGGCCCGTACCTTGAAATTAACAATGAAGAGCAATATTACGTCGACGCGCTGGGTTCAGACGCGGACAAAGGCTACACACCGTTCGAGGTATCCAACGGCACATTGAAGATCAGGGCAGAGGCTGCGTCTGATACTCCAAACACGCTACCTCCGTTAGCAGTACCCGACATAAACGACCCGTTGAGAACCGAGTATCCCACTTGGAACTGGACTGAGGTAGGCGACTACGAACCGGCTAACTACACGTCAGGCATAATTACTTCATACAATTCTTTCAAGTTCGTGAATGGGTATGCGGAGATCAAAGCTCGCATACCGGCAGGTGATGGTCTGTGGCCAGCCTTCTGGCTGTTGAATGGATATTACGTTGGGTGGCTGCCTGAGATTGACATTATGGAAGTACGTGGCGAAAACCCGCAGCAGATCGTGCATTCGTATCATCGCAACTCAGCAACGGGTGTTCAGGAATCAGATTCTTACTTAACAGAGGTTGGAACGTATCCTGTAGGAGCTTCCGATGGTTTTCATACTTACGGTGTGCATTGGCAACCCGGAAAAATAACCTGGTACATAGACGGTGTCGCAGGACCCTCATTGGAAGACCCAAGGGTGGGTTATCAGATCATGTACGTCATTGCTAATTTGGCGGTCGGCGGTGATTTCAATTTTTCACCTGTTGATCCAGCAGCTATTCCAGCAAGCTTTGAAATTGACTATATCCGTGTTTATCAGATGAAAGATTGAATCCTCTCTAAGGATTATCAGCGAGCACAGCACGTCGCACTATTCAGTTGTTTGCCAGCGTCGCAGTGCTCGATAACAACTCACGCTTTATTTTGCCAGCCTGCTTAATATGATTCGATCAGTTTATCACGCGCCAATCGTGCCTGGAAGTCTAGTCTATGGAGTGTTATTTTTTCTTGCCCGCTTAGCTTTTAATCTGGGTTTGATCAAGGTGAATACATCTATTCATTACATTGAATCCGGTGATGCTGCGGTTGTGCTAACGCCGCTAGCTGGGTCATCCTCAATCAGATCTGTTGCAAGCAATGTGAAGTCAGTCAACATGCAATCAGGCACAACGTTATCGGCATCAGAGATCTATGTCCTGGACAGATCTTTCGCTAAACGAATGCAGTCGTTTTTTAACAAGAAGGTGCGTAATCCAACCAATATGGGAAAGATTATTTTGCTGGCCTCCTGCCCACCACTGCATTATCAATCGACAGCTGAAGAGTTCAATCAATATTTAATCTCCAAGCAAGATGTATTGGACAAAGACAAACATCTGTATTCGACTGATCAAGTTGTCGAGGCACTTTCTTCAAGGGTTGGGGCAGTTAAACTATTGACGCTCGCTAATGATAAAGAATTCCTGCAAGAGCTACTCGGAGTCGATCTAAGCAGAAAAGCAATGTCCACCGAGGAAACCGCAACGTTTGCTCCCCCTCTTAAATTCAAGATTGATAGATCTTTGAAAAGTGTTTCTGATGAATAAAATCGCTATCTTCATTGGGCCCAAAAAAACAGGTACTTCGTGGCTGTATAACGTTGTATTCAACAATACCAAGCACAAAGAAATAAGGTATCCCTCCAAAATTGGGAGATCTTATGTCTACAACAAATACGTAAGTGGACAGTCCTTACTGGTATGGCCGTATCTGATCCATGATCGAGAGAGCCTTGATTCGCTTTTGGAGGATCTGAATGCCAGAGGTCAGGACTTCGATCTGTACATGTCTATTAGAAATGAACAATCGTGGCTGGCATCCATGAAAAAATTTACTAAAAAATATGGCGCATCTGACAAGGACAGTGAGGTTGAGATACAGAAAGAAGCCCAATTAGTCTTAAAAAACCTGGCTTACCTGGAATCTTGCCACCCTGTGCACAAGATTCAGATTATCCATCCGGAAGATCATGATCTCGATGCAATGGCATCGGCAACTGGTATTGAACGTGAAAGATTCTCTGCTGCAGCAGATAAACGGGTTTACGAGTCGGTAGAATCGTCAAGAATTTCATCGTCTGCAATCGTGGAAGTTTTTTTTAGAATAAAACCTTTTTTGCCAGACTCCATGCAAACAATTACAAGAAACAAGCTTTTGAGAAAGTTGTTTTTTAACTCAGATGTGTCTACCAGATAGTGCACCGTCTGATTGTTAAGCTGTACTCATGAAATTCTCTTTTCTACGTCAGGCTGCAATACGTGTGTTTGCACTGTCGTTGCCGTTGGTAGTGGTAGTTACTGTACGGCAGCTGGGTGATGCCGAGTTTATACCGTTGTTTTTTACGCTCCTTACAGATACTGCTTTGATCGTGGCATTTTGCAAGGTCGGTGTGGACGTTTATTTACCCAGTTGTATCGTCGAGGGGAAAACAGTCGTAGTACAGCGAAATTACAAAGTGTTGTATATCCTTGTTGGTTTGCTAATGATACTCGCTGCCGCGTTGAGCTATGGAACAGATGGGTATTGGCAACTGTTTTTAACCGCCACTGCTGTATTAAGTTGCCTGGGGCTGGCAGAAGTGGGTAGGTTGAGGGGAAACTTCCTACTGTTCTATTTTTTGAAATCACCAGTCCTGTACATTGGTGCTTTGCTCGTTGCTCTTCTAGTGGATCAACGGTTTGCTCTTGTGTTGTTTACGGCACTGATTGGGGTAATTTGGTTCATATTCTCAAAAAGCTTGAAAGGTGAAGACGGTGAGATTTCACGTAGAGCATTGTTTCTCAGCGCTGCAGTGTCTCTCGCAATATTGCTGTTCAGTTGGAAAGAAGCGGCTTTGTCACGCTTTATATTTAATGGAGAAAGTATCGACTCCTTGGTGATGTACAGTCGATTTGTATTGATCGTTACGTTTCCATTTATGCTGCAGAACGCAAGGGTGCCACTATTGCTCCGCAATCTTGACTCCGGTGCTACTGAGTCGATTGTCAAAGCCACATTATCTCACCGCAGACTTATGATGTGCATGTGGGCGATAGTTACCAGCGGTCTCATAGTCGCCTACGCTTTTTACGCTGAAAATGAACTGGCTTTAGGTGTTGGTTATTTAATGGCAGGCGCCTGTGTACTCATTGTGTTTGGCAACATCGGTGCAGCACTGGTGTTCTACCGAAAATATCAGATGCTGCTAGTCAGCTACCTTGGAGGTGCTATCGCTTTTCTGGTAACAGCAGGTGCATTACTGTTGATGGACACAACCGCATCTGTGTTTACCATCGTGTCATTTTCGTCTTTGGTGGCGCAGCTAGGTTTCAGTGTGTTGCTAGTTTACTATTTTTCGTGTTTCTGTCGGCAGGGCGATTTCACATCTGTCGTTCCAAATAGTGGCAGTGCATTGAACTCCAAGCAGTTGGGGGGAGAATCACTATGATAAATCTGTATTCAGAATTGCTTTGGTTCGACCGAAAGATTAGCGGATTTTCTTATGAAGCCTGCACTAGGGATGTTTGACACAGCGTTCACTTGTTCTTAACAGATAATTTGCAGAAGTATACAGTTTGCCGAAATGCTCAATCACATCAGAGTGACAGGAAATTGGCGAGTATTCGTAAAGTATCGCGTTTACAAACTGGTTCACGATATCTAGTCGTCCAGACAGGAATTGTGAGACCAGACAGCTAGTAGTTTTGAGTTGATTGATCTATCCTGCGGCACCTGGTCTGCAATCGAGCAGGCAATATATCTTTTATCCCTATATATAGGATCTGGAAAAGTACATGAACGAATTGGATCTGAGCTCATTGACTCAGTACAGCGGCAAAAAAGTCTTGGTTACCGGTGGGCTGGGGATGATAGGGAGTTTCGCAGCCACAGAAGCTATAAAGTGCGGTGCTGTTGTAACGATACTGGACAATTCATTACCAGATCATGGCGCAAACAAATTCAATCTGGATGGATATCTTCCTCAAATTAGATTGATTGAGGGTGATATTCGAGACTACGACACCGTCGTCGAGGCGGTGAAGGGACAAGACGTCATATTTCATTGCGCAGCACATGTCAGTTACACTGACAGCATGAAAGATCCTTATCTCGACCTGGAAATTAATGCACGTGGTCATCTTAATGTGTTGGAGGCTTGCCGTTATCACAATGCAGATGCGAAGTTGGTGTTTACCAGTTCCAGGATGCGATACGGAAACGTGCAGGGTATCCCTGTAAAAGAGACCCATCCAGTAGCGCCGTTGATGATCTACGGTGCGCACAAGCTGTTAGGTGAGAAATACAACGAAATATACTTCCGGAACTACAATATTAATTATGTGAATCTGGTCGTGCCAAACCCTTATGGGCCAAGGCAGCAGATGATTCATCATAAGTACGGGTTGGTTAACTGGTTTATTCGAGTTGCGATGGAAGGTGGTGAAATCTCGATTTTTGGCGATGGAGAGCAAGTTCGAGATTATATTTTTGTTGAAGATATCTCCAATGCTATTTTGTTAGCAGGCATAAAAGATCAAGCTGTTGGGACAACCATGAACCTAGGCAACGGAGAGGGCACCTCTTTGAAAACCATGGTTGACACGGTAGTAAAAACCGTCGGAAACGGCACGGTAAAGCACGTGGAGTGGCCTGAGAATTACTTTAATATCGAGACAGGAGACTATGTGGCTGATATAAGCAAGGCGAGTTTGCTCGGCTATGCACCAAACGTGAGTTTTGCTGACGGTGTTAAACGTACTTTTGAGTTTTATAAAGAGAATCGCCGCCATTATTGGTGATTGATCGACATGTCAGCTACCAACAATACCGGAAAGAAAATCAGTGTTCTACAGTTCGTCAATACTCTCGAGTTTGGAGGAGCAACTGATTACGCACTAACGCTGTGCGAGAATATCGATGAATCGCGATTTGAGACTCGCTTGGCTACCGGACCAGGTGGTGGTTGGGAAACTCGTGCAGCGAATTGCAACGATGATGTTCTCATGTTGGATATGATGAAGCCAACACATACTGAAGAGACCGACAACACGGTTTGGGGCGATGCTGTTGCCCTTTATCGTCTTTACCGGTATTTGAGGAATCATGACATTGACGTCATTCATTCCCATGGTTCAAAAAGCCGTTTACTCGGTGGTCTAGCAGCCTGGTTTGCAAGAACGCCGATCAGGATTCACAGCGCTCACGGTTTTGCGTTTAACTCAAGAATGCCACGTTGGAAGTTTTTACTGTTTTTGCAACTTGAGAAGCTCATGGGCTGGTTACACCATGATCTGGTCCTGGAGTCTGAACACGACTTGAGAGAAGCGAATCGGTACAAACTAAGCAAGAGGGCGCTTTGCATATACACAGGCATAAATTTTGATGATCCATCAGATTCTGCTGTCATATCAGATCTTCGAGTAAAGTTGGGCATCTCTGAAGAAAAAGTCATGATCCTGATGGTCGGACGACTGACGGAGCAGAAAGATCCTCACACCTTTGTCAAAACTGCGTTACTTGTAAATGAGCAAGTCGATTTCACTGTTTTTGTTGTCGTGGGGGATGGCGATTTGTATGAATCCACCCATCAGTTGGTTGCTGATTCGGATCGCGTGAAAATGCTGGGTAGAAGAGAAGACGTTAAACAACTGATCGATTCCTGTGATGTTTATATGTTGACATCACGGTGGGAGGGCGTTCCGTTGACAATTCTGGCAGCTATGGCTGCTGGAAAGCCGATTATCGCTACGAATAAACTAGGATTGCCGGAAGTTGTGTTGGATGGTGTGACAGGGTTTTTAGCCACTGAGGGCGATCCTGTCGATTATGCTGCATCTGCCAAACGTCTGGCAGACGATTCAGACTTACGGCAGGAACTGGGTACGAGGGGCTCTGAATTGGTGCACAGTCGGCACGGGATGTCAGCAATGGTCGATAGTTTTGAAAAGCTCTATTCCAGGCCATAGGAAGTCTCCAGTTTGAATGCAGAGTTTCCTCTACCGTCCACCGAGGTGGATACTCTGATTAGATCGTGTCTTGCTGTGTAGTTGGAGAGCAAGTTTGACAGTACAATCTCGAAGCAGGCCAACCGCGAAGCTAGCATTCATGCGATGTTGAAGGCGTTTTGACGATCCAGCATTAACTTGTACGGCGTCGTCTGTCGGATGTAATATCGAGCGTTCTTGGGCATTGACAAGCTGGCAATGTGGACTTGCTCACTCTTGAATCTGTTGCTTGCTATGATCTTGTCGGTGTCGTACTTCTCTTTTGTATTTACTACGATTTCACTATGCATCAAATCGATAATGCCAAACGTATTCACCTTAGCGGTTGGCGGGTCCGCAGACAGTCTGTTGGTTCTGTTGGTAAGTTGTGTGTCAGTATTCTGGTGTGCTGTATCCAATTGATGACCATTGCCACAGCATTGGGAAGCCAGCAGATAACTTTTGCTGATGTCAGCATAGCGCTAAGCGATACGTTCGAACGATTAACCTATGACGGATACCCTGTGGGCTATCAATCGTCAGATAAGGGAGGATCTTCGAGTAGTAACGCTGTGTTGTTTGAAAACATAGAACAAAGCTATGTAGTTTACTCAGGCAAGGGGTCTCATGCGAGTGTGCAACTACAGGTTGTGGCGAGCTCAAGAAAGAAAACTATTACTCAGATGAAAGTATCGAGCTTCAGTAATGTTGAAACCGGTTCGTTACTTCCTGATCCCACTCTTTACCTAATCGATAATATTCGAGAACTAGGCTCTGCGGACGGTAGCGCCACCGTCTATCCAGATGCGCTAACCCCTTTGACTGAGGTTGAAGGAACGGTCAACTACGATGGTGGTATACGATTCCTGTTCGATTTCCCGATTCCAACATCTTCTTCGGCTGGTAATCATAAGGGAAATGTATCGATTGAGTTTGCAGACGGAACAGGTATTGTTATCCCAATAGAGGTAGTTGTTTGGAATTTCGAACTTCCAGCCTCCCAAAGTGTTGCTATGCAATTGTTCTCTTTGGACACTCGTTCGATAGCGTACTGGTACGGTCTAGATCCTTCAGATCCTGAGTTATTGGAAATACTGAGCGATGGAGCGAAGTTGCTGGTAGATCATCGGTTTGCCCTGTCTTCAGTTATACCGTTCCCTATAGAAGACGAATCCAGACGTCCTGAATTGAGTGAGTCTTCCGATTACTTCATTTTTGACCGTGGAGATACGTTGGAGAAACATGTAGCAACATTTGATCAGCTGGCTAATTCATTCTCTGTAAAAATGCGGGTAGCATTCGATCAGCGCAGTTCAGGTGTATTTCTCAAGCATCAATGGCATAACCGTGAGTCGGGTTACAGGCTGTCTTATGAAAATGGTGGAGTGACATTCGACACTTGGACTCGCGGGGAGTTTGATACGAATACAACTTTGCCAGAACTGTTGTCCTTGACCCAGGTGGTTGATGTTTCAAAGGATGTGCATGATCTAGAGCTCAGCGTGTCTAACGGTCTCTGGGCTCTGACAGTAGACGGTAACGAAGTCACTGAAAATAGACAACAGGCCATTATTCCTGCTGTAGGTGGCTGGGTTTCTATCGGTTCCGGAAAGGCCAGGCTGCGACTTTACAATATCGACTGGACCTTCGCAGAAAGTGCCGGTGACAATGCAGCGCCTACCTTCGAAAGCTGGATTAGCAAGTCGATTAGTGATGGCAAAGCGTCTAGGTCAGGTAGCGATCTTGCCGAGCAGGAATGGTTGCGAGAGTGGGCCAAATTCTCGATAGAATCCACAGGATCTGTGAATGATTTGAAGTCCAGCCCACGTGAGAAAATTGAGACGGTGATGACTACCTACGCATCAATCGAAGATCTTTTAGATGGGAGAACTCCCTATGTCTCTCTCCCTCACGACGAGGTTTATAAAGGTAAAGGTTCAGAGAACAATATTCGTTTTGCGCAACAGCTAAATGACAAGATCCCTGAGCTCGACATATTTCACACTTTCGGTGCCATGCGTGGTGCTGGAACATCAAGGGCTATGAGAGGTGAAGTGTTAGAGAGATTCAGCAAATATGTAAACATCTATTCACTTAGACCAAGCGTTTATTTTGAAAACAAAGAATTCTTCGATAAATATAAGGATGAAAGCGTTTCAGTTTCAATGTACATCCACGACGTAAATATTATAGAGCGGGACGACGTCCTGCTTTTGGGGCGGGGTTTTTTCTGGAATTTGTTCGAGTTGGATGTTAGCAAAGTCAGCTTCTGGAACACGTCTTTGTGGTTCCAGCCTGAAAAACCGGGTAGACCAGCCAGGGTGTTGAAAAAGGTAGATGATGGCTTCGCTGTGACCAAAAGGAACCCATCGGGGATAGGGGCAGGAATGATTTTCTATCCCGGAAAAAATGGTTTGCTGCCGTCATTGCGCTCGATAGCTTGGCGTGATGGATTGGAGGACTTTGAAATGCTGAGAATGGTTGGCTCAATTGCCAAATATTCTGGTACGAGCGAACCACGGATCAGCCACGCCAAAGATGCCGTTGCTTTAAAAAAGCAGTTGGGCGCGCCTATTCATGCTGCCAGGGATTTTCGCAAACTTCCCGGTGATTGGGGTACAAGATTACGAGAGAGCCGGCACGCCTTGGGTGCCTTATTGCATTCGGTGTCTTCCGAAAAATAGCAACGTTTGTTCGTACGTTAGGATGTTATGACGAGTTTTTTATTGCAACATTACTTGAATGTCTGTGCAGCACTCTTGATACCCGCACTAGGTGAAATAGGCGGTTTCCATGTCAACTCGGTTTGTGCTTTGATAGAGCTTATTCTTACTGATTCTGTTAGTTTGGAATAGGTATCAGATTTACCCGTCAATTTCGCTGCCCATTTCAGCCACACGTTCGGTATCTTGATCATTCTGTTCGATACCCTCAGGCCTTCAGAAATTAGCCGTACAGTGTCTTGAAGTGACACTTCTTCATTGTCGGCGACGTTGTATATACCAGAAGCGCTATTTCCCTTTTCGCATACTACTGAAATAAAGTGAGTCAAATTGAATATGGAAACGTAGTTTCTCATGCTCTCGATTGAGCCAAGGGGGATAGGCAGGCGAGTCTTGACAAACCTGGTGAGAGAGGCAAAATTTCCGGGGCAAGACGGTCCGTAAATCATTGGTGTTCGGATGATTACCAGCTCCATGGCGGTATTTTTGCAAAGTTCAGTCAGCTGGATTTCGGCGTACAATTTGGACACTGCGTAGGGTTCTCGGGGGTTACAAGGATAGGACTCGCATGCCGAATGGTTACTCGGTATGTGACCGTATACACCCACTGAGCTGATGAAGATGAAGCGCCTGACGCCCATTGACAGGGCTTTCTCTGCAATGTCGATTGTGGCTTTGCGGTTGAATCTATCGAAATCATCCGCTGCGTTGAGTGCATTGGGTGGTTTGTGTGCTATTCCAGCACAATGAATGACAATGTCTGCATTATCGAGTGCTGATTCCCAGCCTTCGGGCTGATCAAGACCCTTGATATGGGCTATTTCGTGGCAGGATTCGGGTTCCAGTGAGCCAGATCTCAATACGCCTCTGACATTATGCGTGGAGGTGCTGAGTGCTAGACATAATTGGCGGCCTACAAAGCCACTTGCACCCGTGACGACGACAGTTTGTAGTGCTGTACTGTTACACTTGTCCATCTGGCTATTGCTTATTTTCTCGTTGGATTTAACTGTGACACGGCTGGATAGCGCGGCAGGTTCACGGATTGTACAATGTTAGAAGGTTATGATAGCCCAGAGGCAAGATCCGTCATAAAGCGGTCACGATTTACGAGAATGCTTGTTGATATTATTGCAAGAAGGTACGTTGGTTTTGAGGATTGACTTATGTCCTCAGTGTTAAACAATCGTTGAGAGCTTCCGGTGAAATATTTTCTAGCAATTACATACTTTGCAGTCTTTTCGTCGCTTTTGCGTATTTTTGTTCGGTATAACTTCAAAACCTACGCGTTCGGCGTTGTTTGCCTTCTACTCGTCTGTATAGCCTCCGTTCTCAACGACTCCACTGGCTTGATAGAAGAGAAGGTGGCATCCTTTGTGTCCTATGATATGTACAAAGGTTTCGCATTCCAGCTTGGCTTCCTCGTGCAGTACGTTCTTGCCTGGATACCGCTTACGTTGCTGGATGATGAATACGTTGCACATGGTTTGAATATAGGCCTGCAGGCATTTATATTCATGTTAGGCGCGAGGTACATCTTCAATTTGAAGCCGTCTGTAAAGCTTCTTATATTTATGCTTTTTCCTTCGTACTACCACTACGCTATATTCGGTCTGAGAGATCCATTGATCAATCTCGTGGCAACGACCATAGCCATCGGTGCGTTGCACTTGAATAAACGTGATTTCATTCTTTTGTGCTTGTCTATGTCAGTACTGTCAATTGGCATTCGTCCAGAATTTTCATTGATAATAGTGGGTTTTGCTATATTGCGAGAATTCTTCGACTCAACGGGTCGTCGAAGATTTTTTATAGGGTTTTGCGCGCTGGGTGGTCTCTATGCTGCGTTGTCAATAATGCCTATAGCGTTCGGACTTCCATCGTCTGGAAACCCAGTGCAAAATATTGACACTATGACTCAGTTCAACGAGTTGAGGAATGCTAGACGTCTTGGTGAATATGGATCTGGAAGTCATATCTTGAGCGGAACTCTCTACAGCTATCCTTTTCTGGTTCGTTACCCGATACAAGTTGCGGGTTCATTCTTGGCGCCACTTCCAATTGATATAAGAGGGAGCCTTGATCTGATAGCATTCGCGGAATCATTGATATTTTGTGCCGTTGTGCTTTGGGCAATCAAGGTACACACCAAGAATGAGCGAGCCACCTTACTTTTTTGGTGTGGAATGGTGTACATGCTATTACAAGCGATTTTCGCCATAAATTACGGTAACATACTGCGAATTCGCTATCCGAGCCTGGTGTTTTTTTTAACGGCAATAGTCGCGGCAGAGACTCTGAAGGTAATTAGACCAAAAGAATCACAATCGAAAAGGCGCTTAAGCAGATTTGATAGATAGCTCTTTCGCGACTAGAGTTTCAACTCTGGGCATTCTAAATTTTATATTGGTCTAGAAAATCAGTGCTCAATCGTGTGAAGAAACGAGTTACGTCTGTTTAAATTGAATCGTGTTGTGGATACTCGTGAGTGGAGAGTTCGACTAAGCGGCATTGCCAAGATTGTCAGCTCTGTCGGGATCCTGGTTTTCGATAATGAA
>ENA-ORXT01004908-ORXT01004908.1-marine-metagenome-genome-assembly--contig:-NODE-4908-length-13474-cov-4.635739_pt1 | contig 13474 bp, 14 predicted proteins | sample MGYA00237868_ERZ511482 | MGnify/ENA metagenome assembly ERZ511482 | reverse complement strand
ACGTGGCGAAAAAATAACGAAGTAAGACATAATAATGAAGAAATCAAATCGGACAGTAATTAATTCTTTGTCCCTAAAGGCGGCAGACTTATCATGTCTCCATATTATGCTGCCATTTTCTAAGTCCAAACAAATTCTTCACCTGTCATTATATATTATTATCATTAGCTGAAAATTTAGTTTTGTCCCATCTTACAAATTCAGAATTAAAAAGTCTTGACTATTTTATTTCTTTCAAGCTAAGATCCATACAATATATTGTATTCCACCCTCCTACAAAAACACTATTTCCATCAATTAAAAGGGCGAATCTTGCACTAGATCCCCACTGTTTCACTACTGGAAAAGGCTCACCGTTCCCTACTCGATTACAAGCATTTTTATTACTTAAAAATCTTACTCAATTTCAATGCTTTTTTAGTATTTGTAAATATTAATAATTCCTTTTTATTGATTATATAATGTTCTAGACCATTTAAACTAGTCTCTTTATCATTAACCAAAATCTTTTGAATCATTTTACCTTCTTCATCAATTTTAGTAAGTATAATTTTGACTCTTGGAACAACACTATCTCTTGTGATATTTCGACCTTTTTTCTTGTTTAAATTATCTTTATTTGTAAAATAAATCAATATTAAGTCATTATTAAGTATTGCGGAAATATGTCCATTACTATCTTTGGAAATTGTTTGCTTTTTTGGGATTACTTTATACCATAATATCTCTCCAGTTTTGGATAATTTTTTTACCAATATATCCTCAAAATCATCAGGATAATAATCACCTGGACCCGCAAATATCTGTTCCGCTATAAGATATATTGACCCATCTTGAATTGGGTGCAATTTTATAAAATTATGAAAAAAGAAATCAGGTTCTTTTAGAGGTAGTACTTTTTTAGGAAAAAGTGGATTAGGTGTACCTGTAGGTTTGAGAAGGCTTTGATTACTAAATTTGTTTGTAACATTAAACTCCTCTTCGAAATTATTTTTATTGATTCTTATCATATTTAGGAATCAGTAAATAATAACTTTCCTAATTCCTTACTCCTTCTATGTATGGAGAATACTCTTCAGAATAAAATGAAAAAAATAATATTTCTTACAGCTTTATTTTCCTTTCTCAAAACCTTGAATAAATTCTCTAGGAGTTTGAATAGCTAAATTGCTTTTTGAATAATCTTTTACATTTCTGGTTACTAGTATTTTTATTCCATTTGCTTCTGCACAATAATTCTGAATACCATCTTCAAAATCCTTGAATTCAGAATATGCTGCCTTTTCAATTATTTTTCTATCAACAGATAAGATCTCTACCAGCTTCAATAAGCCTTTTACCTTTTCTCTTGACTTTTCTTTATTTTCTATTTTACTAACTACATAATGAATATTATTTATACACAAAGAAGATATATTAACTTCAATTTTCTTGCGATAACTATATTCCATTAGTTTCATAGCTTCTACTTCAAATGGAACTCTTTTGGTCAAAAAATCCATCAAAACATCAGTATCTAAAAACACTTTTTTCATTTCAGATATTTTTTAGATAATTCTTCTGACAATAATGACTTATAATCTCCTTTATCGTTAAGAGCCCCTACTGAACCCCATAAAGATTCTACTAAAGGACTTATTTCAAAATCGCTTTCTTCTTCTTGTGGCTCAACTAGAGATTTCAAGTATTCTTCTATAATATTTGATAAACTTCTTCCATTTGATTTAGCATATATTTTAGCCTCTTTAATAACAGATTTATCAACCGTTAATGTTAATTTAGTACTCATAAATAAGTTACGTATTAATTTTTTTTCAAAAATACGTGTTATTTATGATTTTTGCAAATGAAGTCTCGTTTTTTGTTGTGACTAACGGTTCGTATATGCACTGTGCGACCGTATGAGAGCATTAACTGGTATGCATTGTTACCAGTATTTTTTCTTTTCAACTTATCTGTATTTCTAAATGTTTTCCTAATCCAGCTTCGATTATTTTTTTCAATGTTAACAATTCTATATCAGATTTATTATTCTCAACTCGTGATATATAATATTTACTTGTTCCGCTTCGGCTTGCTAATTCATCCTGTGTTAATCCAGCTTTTTTCCTTTCTTTTCTTATCAAAGCACCCACATTTATTCTTCGCTCTTCATCTAAAGAACTGCTTTCAAACAATGTAGTTGGATCAATATTATAAGGATAAAATTCATCTTCACCATTTAAGTTTTTTGAATAGATGCCAACATTATTCCATCCTATTGTATTGCCTATTATTTCAACTTCATTGAAAGCAGACTTATCTTTTAGCAATTTATAAGCTGGATGCTTTTTGTTCTTGCCATATTTTTTCAAGAAAACTTTAAAGTCGATTATTCTTGATTCACCATTATTGAACAAACAAGAAATCTGATATTCTTCTACCTGGTTGATTTTCAATATTTTTGGTATGCTACGGAGTCCTTTCATGTCATTAAGTATTTGGGTTAAAATCATTCCACTTTTCAATTAAGAAATCTTGATGCTCTTCAGCCCATTCTATAACTCGCTTTCTTTGTCTATTGGGCAATTTACTTCTATAAGTTTCTAATGTGTTTATCTCAATAATTCTTCATGTCCATTGTAAATCGCATGAAAATGAGGTGGAAGATGATCCGCAAAGTATATCAGAATTTTTATTGAGTCAATTATATGTATAGTTGGCATCAGGTATTTTTTTACAAAGACAATCAATGTTTACTAATTAGGCAACTTTTTTTATTACTGGTAACGGTTAAATGAGGAATTTCAGCCAGCTTGCAATTGACTGCTGAACTTTGTTCTACGCATCTTCATCCTTGTGTTCTCCATTAATAAATTAGTTTATCTTATAAAAAAATCTTATTAGCAAATACTTTTATCATTAGTATCGAATTATCTATCAGCTAAATTATTTAAAAATTCAAACAATCAGTTCTTATCATATATTTTTGAAATCTAGACTTTTTGACAAATTCAATAATGGTATTAATCACTTTACATCAGGCTGTTTTTTATATTACATTCATTCTATAATCTGTCCTATCACAAGAAACAGTTTATATTCTCTATTTTTTCAAGCAATTACAAAGTCATTTATAAAAAGATCACAATCATTAAAAAAACTTCTCACCTGCAAGTATTCAAAAATAGAATTTTGAAAAACTAGTACTTGTAACTCATTTATATACCATTACCAATTCATATAACCTAATAGAGATCGGAATTCTAAGCCTGTTGGATTAACTGACATAATTTTCTCGACAATTGATTTGTGAAAAACCTTAATACTTGGACCTTCATAAAGTCGAAAAACCAATCGTTCTTCCAGTGGGATTTCTGCTAACTTTTTTTTACTCAACATTATTGATCCACTCCCAATAGTTACTGGAGATATATCAGCTACTGTTGCTGAATAATCCAAGCACTTCAAAAAATTATACATATGAATCAACCAAAAATCCTCATAAATTTCATCTCCAACATAGGTTTTTGTAGGAATCAATTGAACATTCTTTATTTGTAAGGGAGCAAGTACCTCATAAATTTTTTTTGAAATCACAGCATCCGGAAGTCCAAAATAGTCTGGAAGATGTGGATTTTTTGGTATTTGATTGGCTGTTCCTATCTCAGCAACAAAATCATCAGGCATTGGGTGAGTAACATGAGAGACACTTTGACCTGCATAAGCCATCATTGGTGTTCCTTTAGGAGGAACTGCTTTTATCCAAGCATATTCATTATAACCAAATAATAAGTCATTCATAAAAAGTAATTTTTCAAAAACATCTTCAGCAAATCACAAAAACATTAGTTCCTTTAAAAGAAACTTTTTCCTTATAATAGCTAAATTTGGGTGTTAATTTAAATTTACTATCTTAATAGTCCCTTTCAAAGTCATTTGCTGTTTTTCTAATATCTAAACATATACATTTCAATATATCAATAACACCTAGTTTATTTATAATTGCGTAGAACGTTGCGTGTATTTTTTGTGCGGGAATAGAAAGTCAGCAGACTTTCTATTTAGCTACTCGATTAGCTGTCGTTTTATTATTCACCTAATTATTACAAAATTTCCGTGGAACTTCAATTGTCGGTTCGCAAATTTATAGTATCCCTCATATATATAGACTCCTATTGGTTGTAAATTACCTTTAAATTTTCCATCCCATTCTTCTTGAGGATCATGTGATGAATAAATAATTTGACCCCAACGATTAGATATATTTATTTCATATTCCAATATGTAAACTATATCTCCCAATGCTTTAAATTTATCATTTATCCCATCATTATTTGGTGATATAGCATTGGGAAATAATACATTTAAGCAGGAATTAAATTCAGGATCTAAACTATTTATGCAATTTCCACATTGATCAATCTTATAATCGCCATTGGGAACCCCTAAACAATCTATACAGGACTGATTAAAATTCTGATCATCTGAATTCAAACACTCTCCACATTCATCTATCTCATTTGTTCCATTCAATATTCCCGCACAATCTATACAAGAATTAAAATTCTGATCATCTGAATTTAAACACTCTCCACATTCATCTATCTCATAATTACCATTTGGGACCCCTAAGCAATCAACACATGACTGATTAAAATTCTGATCATCTGGATTCAAACACTCTCCACATTCATCTATCTCATAATTGCCATTTAGAACTCCGAAACAATCAATGCAATTCTCTTTTTGCATTACAATAATTGTATCTGTTTGCATAAAAACACAGCCTTCTAATATTATTTCAGCCCAATATTCTCCTGGTTGATCAATTTCTAGTATTTTTCCATTCTCCCCAGTATTCCAATTAATTTCTGCATTATCAATTTCTAACTCTATTATCAAAACTTCACTGTTACATATTTGTGTATCTAGATTTAGTTCAAATTTCTTATATCCATCAATATATTCAACTCCCAACATTGGATTACTTATAAAACTAAAATCATGTGTTTCACCTATATAAAATAAATTACCTTGTGATAAATCATAATGATAAAATTCAAAGGGAGCAGAAGAAAAAAAAAGCTTATTATCATAACAAACAAAATCTCCAGAAGGATAATAGTTAGATTGATAAATTAACTGTGGGCTAAATGTAGAGCCTAATACAGAAATATCGTGTTTGTAAAAATATGTTTCATTAGGATTTGGTATGCCATCATGAAAATATAAAATATTATCTATAAAATCCATATTGTCTATGTCACTATCTGCTTCTAAATTAATTACTTCAGATATTAAACTGCAAACTCCTGTTGTTCTATCGATTTCTACGAAGAGAGGCGATGAGGATGATCCAGAAATATTAACAGCCCCATACAATTTCCCATCCAGTTTATTTATAGAAAACCCTTCACATCTATAAACATCTATTCCATTATACTTAATGTTTCCTATTACATTAACATTCCCTTCCCAATCAAAACTATATAAAAGTGGTTCTGAATCTTTAAATTTTGAATAAAATAAGCAATCTTGTCTGGAAAACACTAATCCTCTAGAGCCTTCTCCTACCGGAATATTTATTATTGAAATTTGTTCTGTCTCTGCAGTATTTGGGTTTATGCTAACTAGTATATTATCAATCAATCCTATTAATCTATCTTCCCCTTGTGCACTCAATAATGTTGATTTACCAATTATTAGTAAAATCAATATTACTTTCTGTATTTGAAGCATATTCATAATTTTATTAATTTATATAACATATAATTCAATGAATGAAAAAATATAATCGATTCTTTCAACCTTTATCAGTTTTAGCTACTAATTCAATCTTTATAAAAAATAAGTTATCTGTAAGTTTTAGACAATGACAGCTAACGGTTCGTATATGCACCGTGCGACCGTATGAGAGCATTAACTGGTATGCATTGTTGTACTAAACCTAAAGGTAGCTAAAGGACTTGTAACTTCAAAGAAAAGAGACTAGCTTTTAGGATTTACTAAAATAACACAATCATATTAAAAAAACCAATTTAATCGAACGGGCCTGTGAAGAGATTCCGAGCTTCAAAGTACTGTATACATCGCTTTATAAATCGATAAAACTATCTGGCAAAAGTCTTTCTACTTTAAAAAACTATGGAAGATGCTTGGCAAAAATGGCCTTGTATTACCAAACCGACCCCACGTTATTATGCGAAGAGCAAGTCAATGATTATTTGCTTTATTTACAAGAATCATTGCAACCCTCCGAAAGTTATTTTAAGCATACGATTTATGGATTACGTTATGCTCTTCGTTTGAAAGGCGAAGAAATGAAGATCCGTCTACCAGTCATCCATCGAGATAAACAATTACCAAGTGTTCTAAATTACAGAGAATTAAAACAGCTGATTCAAACTCCAAAGCTGCTAAAGCATAAGATTTTATTGGCCTTAATTTATGATGGTGGTTTGCGCATAAAAGAGGTTTCGAATTTGCGAATAAAAGATATTGACCTAGAAAGATGTACGCTCCAGGTGCGTCAAAGCAAGTACAATAAAGATCGCATCGTCCCAATTTCCAAGATGATTGTTCGTGGCTTGCAAACTTATTATTCGGTAAAACGGCCAATTGAATGGGTTTTTAATGGTCGGATTAAATCCTATAAAGCACAGCCCTTAAGCGTCAGAGGCATTCAAGCTGTCGTTCGAGAAACGGTAAAAAAATGTGGCTTTGAAAAGAAAGTAACCTGCCATACTTTGCGCCATAGTTATGCCACCCATTTATTAGAAATGGGCTTGGATTTAGTTTCGATAAAAGAACAATTGGGACATTCCAGTATTCAAACAACGATGATTTATTTACGAGTTGCTCAACTAGATCGTGAAAGAGGATTTTCTCCATTGGATAAATTATATGACCATGAGTAATCGTCTAATCAATGAAGTTTTATGGAAAAATAGCAGATCTATCTTAGCAAGTAAAAAACTAACAAGTCATCAAAAACGTATGTTGTTGGTTTTAGGAAAATGTCGAACGAAATATTTGGGAGGTCGCCAATTATCTTGCACGAATTGTCAATCAAGTCAAATCGTTTACAACAGTTGTCGAAATAGAAATTGTCCACTATGTCAAACGACGAATCGAGAAAAGTGGATTTCAGCTCGTGAAAATGATTTGTTGCCTGTAAAATATTTTCATATGGTTTTTACCATTCCATCAGCATTAAATGATTATGCCCTTAAATATCCGAAATCACTTTATAATTCACTATTTTATGCATTTGGTATACGATAAAAACATTTAGGCGCAAAAATGGGCATGACTTCGATTTTACACACTTGGGGTCAAAACCTATCCTTACATCCTCATCTACACTGTATTGTTCCAGCAGGAGGTTTAACAGAAACCAATAATTGGAAACATACTAAAAGTAAAGGTAAATATCTTTTTCCTGTCAGGGCAATGAGTGTTGTTTTTCGAGCTACTTTTATGTCCGAACTAAGGAGGCGTTTATTACTAGATAATGTAATGATAAATCAAAAAATAGCTAAAGCAATTTTTTCTAAAAACTGGGTTGTTTATGCCAAAAAACCTTTTATGCACCCTAAGAATGTAATCGAATACTTGGGCAGGTATAGTCATAAAGTAGCGATAAGTAATCACAGAATTATTGATTGTAAAGATGGCAAAATACGATTCAATTATAAAGATTATAAACAAGGTGGTAAAAAGAAAATAATGACATTGGACGAGTCCGAATTTATAAGGCGGTTTGCCCAACATATCTTACCCCATAAGTTTATTCGGATAAGACACTATGGTATTTTGAGTTCGGCTTCACAGAAAAAAGCCTTACATCTGCTCGAAAAAGTCTTTATGGATCAGAGCGTTTACAACAGAAAGAATGGATACCCCAAAAGGCGAAAGATTGGCAAGAAATATGCAGAGATCGATTGGGTTTTGATCCAAGGAAATGTCCTAAATGCAAACAGAACACACTAGTAAATAGGGGCGAAGTTGCAGTTGAAAGGGGACCTCCTTTTAGCTAATGTGTAAAATAAATAATGGGCAAAAACAAAGGAAATAGCCTAAGTCAGAAATGGTTTTTTGACCATAATAGAACAGCTATGTCCGCTCTTGTAAAAAAGAATAAAAACCAGGTTTTTATTATACCAATATCTTTACAAAAAACAAATAATCAGCCTTTTTCATAGGCTTAGAGGCTTTTATTAAACCCTTCTTCAAAAAAAACATAGTCGCCATACTACTGGACATTTTATGAATTGATGTGTTTTGAAAATTGAAAAAGGAGCGAAGGCAACGTAACATAGGCTTCATAACACAGGTCTTGACAAAATGTCCAATAGTATACATAGTCGCTATCCCCATAGCGCAAATCCTTGAAAACCTGCATTCTGTGGGCTTGTCTGGCTACCCGCTTGTCTTTCCAAATTTCAATTCTGAGTATCTTATCTGACCAGTTTCGTACAACATGGTGTGAGCTGCTTGGGCTTTACAAGCCGCAGTCACACCTTAGTTATTGTTTACATTTTTTATTTTAACTTATACTTTTCTTTAAAATATCTTTCTACACTTTTCCAGTTTTCAAACTTCTTAGAACCAAAGTGAATAAGTTCTCCTTCAAACTCTTCTTGACCTTTTCCATTTACATTATCATCTATCAGATAATCGCCTTTATTTAATCCTTTATTAGGAGATATTATCAATCTTGCCAACATTTCAAACCCCAAATAATCCTCTATCCATAACCTTTTTTCAGTATAACAAAGTGGATTCATTATAGAAGGAGCTGTTAATATATAAACAGAAAATACTTCAGTCGACTTTAAATATTTAACAGTATCTATTCCATCTTTAATCGGTTCCAAATTTCTAAAAAAACCATATTGGCTTTGTGGATATTTTATCTCAGGATTTTTCAGTATATCTTCTTTGTATGCTTTTGTAAAATCACATAAAACATCATCCATATCAATATATAATATCTTCTTCACTCTTTTAATTATGTTTTAATTACTAGTTTATTTTAAGATGCGATTTTCGACTTTTATTGTACCCAACGGTTTGAGCACCTGCCGTTTGGCATTCCCCTTTCAGATGCTAACGAAGAATTTTCCCATTTTCATTCCAACAACACGAGCGAACGCAAGACAGACCAAAAGATGCGCCAAATGGTCAGGTGCTTATTGTTGGCGGTCTTTTTTTCTTTTTTATCTTAATAAGTATGAGACTTTGAACTTATTATATTGCATCTTTCAAAAGCTGATAAGTAGGCATTACTCCATCAAATACTAATTTAAAATAAACCTCTTCCAATGCTTCTCCATCAGCTCCTTCAAAAACGTTTTCCATAATCATGAATAGATATGGTATTTCATATTCTACTTGTTTCCAGTTTGTAAATCTGGTAGAGATTCGACTTAAATCGATATAATGTTTTTCTGTTAATTTTTTCAGATATTGATTAAAAATCACTTCACTTCGAAATGTATCATCTACACATTCTGCTACTTGGTCACAACCTCTTTGCCCTGGAATGATAGAACAAGCAACAGCCAAATCAATTGCTTCCTCACACCAATCTGAAGCATTTAATACATCTCTTATTACATAATAATGTTCATTCGGATGATTTAAATCGTCTCCTTCCATAAACTTAATTAAATAGTGTATATGTTTAGGATTGTGCTCAGCTAATTTGCCTAATAAGTACATTCCAAAAGGCATTTCGCCATTGAATTCAAAATCACCATCATATTCAGCATAACCCCAATTAACCAATTCTTCAGCTAACTGGACTGCAAGAGGTTCTGTTTCTGGATGATCTTTTAATACTTTAAAGAAAAATCCTCCCTCTCTCCAGGAATCATTTCTTTGTTGAATAACCTTGAAACCTAAATTAACACCATTTTTTTCTTTGGTGAATTCTTGAAATGACTTAATATAGGCTTTAAAAATAGTCTGTGCCATCTCTAAATTTTCATCACTATATTCATAATAAGTAAAATTGGGATTTCGTTCCATAAGATTTTGCTAAATGCGATTTAGTATTATTTTTTTGTAAAAGTTTAATTTTCTTCATTATCATAGAAATTTCACAAAAGCATTTCAAGTGTAACTTCATATTCATTATACTCAATCAATTCGCCAGCATCTTCTATCTTTTCCTTAAGATTATCATCTATTGAAATACTTTGCTCTTCAATTATTTCATTAACAAATCTCAATACCATTTTTTGCTTTAATACTCACCTAATAGTATTTTTTTTCTAATGACCGCCAACACCTCTATATCCACAACTTTCCAATTTTTTATTGCGTATATCGCTTATGTCTTCACTAAATTACCACTTTATATCATAATATCCAAAGGATTTAGCTCTAGCAGTTGATAGCACTTTTAGAATTTCATCTATTTCATTCTTAAGGAATCAGTAAATAATAACTCTGATGATTGAATTCTCAGGAAATGTTTCACATAGATTCAAAGTCCGAATAACCCAATTTTTTAACCTCCGTTTAAATACATTTATAAAACCAATTTTTATTCAAAACTCCCCAATCCCCAACTTCGCTTTATTAACAAACCATTGATCGTAATCGGTCGCCTGAATAATACCATCTAGATTAAAATCTGTCGATTGATAAACATTGATTGCAGCAGGTTGTTGCGACCAAGAATCATAATCGGTCGTTTGAATAACATTGTCTCCATTGGCATTTCCAGCAAAGACTACAGCCTTACCGTTGGAGGTCATTTTTTGTTGATCAACGCCAAATGCCATATCCACATCTGTGGTGAAATCATAAGACATTTGTGGGCTGGCTGTTATTGCTGTATTGGTTAAAACAGAAAGGTGGTTTCTATGGCGAATACCAAAATGATAATCATTCCCTTGAACCAAATTCGTAAAACGTAGTGGTGTGCCATCGGTTCCGACTACGTCTCCCGTTTCCAATAAAATACCCACCAACGTTTCCACTACTGTAGTTCCAGCAGCCCCACTCAGATTAGGTGTTCCAGTCCTAGCTTCTACCAAAATCCAATCAACCATATCCGTAGGTACTGCTGTAAGACTTTCTGTTCCAGAATAGAACCAAGGCGCCATATTATAAGGTTGTGTCATGGGTAATAAATTGGTTAATTCAGTGCGCATATTATTATCTTCATATGCTCCTTCTAGATAAACCTTAATCGATAGTTCCGAAGCAATAGCACCGCTTAAGTTTAGAGACTGTACGCCTTTACTAGAATTTGCCCACCAAAGAGTACCAGCGTTGTCAAATATTATGTCTGATGTGCTAGAGAAAGGAACCTCTGGCAGGTCAGGTATAAGCATTTCACCCAAAACACCATTGGTGATTGTAGTCACTCCATCACTATTGGCAAAATATACAGTTCCATCTGCATCACTTTCAATTGCGTCAACATTCCCATCGCTAATTGCACCACCATTGCCATTCAGGGGTTTACTCCAGTTTGTTCCATCGAATTTAATAACACCATAAGCGTCATCAGCAATCCAAACATTGCCATTTACATCAAAATGAAATGCTCCAACAGTTTTGGTAATGTTTGGATGAGCTGCACTTGAATAAGTGGTCCATGTTCCATCGGGTGCTACTTTGTGTACGTTGTTCACGCCATTTGTGACCCCCAATTCTCTTTCAGCAATCCACAAATTGTCATTGGCATCAACTCCATGTCCTGTAATATTAGAAATAGGATCGATAATAGAATTACTTGCGTTGATTTCGGTCATTGTACCATTATCAAAAATGTAAATAGTGCCATTACCACGTACATAAATTTTACCCTGAGAATCAACAGTAAAACTGCGACAAAACCCTAGTGGATTCAAGGTCCAAGCTGTTCCATCATAATGGTGAAGCCCATTATTAGTTGCCATCCAAATATCATCGGCTGCTAGATAAAGAAAGTCGTATTTGAATTCAAAAAGAGCCAATGTACTTGGATATGGAAGTAATGACCAAGTTCCATCTGGTGCTTTAACCGAAATATTATCATAAGAACCCGTGATGAAAAACAAATGTCCATTGGCACCTTTATGAATATTTTCTACAGCATTGCTTTCTAAGGTGGTTTCAGATATTAAAGTTGATTGAATGGTACCGCCATCATTTACGGTTAAATGAATATTATAGTTTAACCAACGTCTGTCTTGCGCATCAATGTAAAAATAAGAAGCATAGTTAGTACTAAGTAATGTTGTTTCTGCATCTGTTTGTGGGGTCCAAGTAGTACCTATTAGTTTAAAAATACCATCGTTTTGTGTTTGAATATATATATCCCCAGCCTGATCTTCTGTAATGCCTTTGACTTGAGAACCAGTGAAAAAATTGCTTGTTAGTGGTAAACCGCTTAAAGAATATTCTTGCCAAGTGCTTCCATCAAAATGTCCAATTTCATCTAAATCTCCTGCCATATATAAATCGCCATCGCTGGCTATGAATAAATCTGAATGAAGGTAGTTTTGCAAATTACTGCCCAATAAAATATCAAACCATACTCCATTTGAGAATCTAAATAGATCGATTGCGGCTACAAATACATCGCCATTGTCGGCTACAATTACATCCCATGCCTCAAAAAAATCTGCTCCAAATACATTCGTTCCATAGAAATTCCAAGAAGTCCCTTCTTGATGAAAAACACCTTCCTTGGTCGCAAACCAAAAATCACCATTAGGCGCAATATCGAACCCAAATAGCTCGGCATCTGAATCATATTCTGGACTCGCTGGAATGGTCATATCTTGGAAATCTGTTCCATCAAAACGCCATGCAACTGCATTGTGGGTAACGACCCAAATAGCTCCATTGGGTGCTTCAACAATTTGTTCTAGACGGTGATCCAAAATGCTGGTGTTTGTTTTAGTAAAAATTGTTTTTTCTAAGGTCATTTTATTCATTACGACCAAACCTGCATCTGTCACCATTAGCAATTCGGTTCCATTGTCAAGCAATTCGTTGACTTGACTTTGGCTTACATGTGATACCCAGTTTTGTGCAACTAGTGAAATTTGAAGCGAAATTGCCAAAACAAATAAGATGAAAAATTTAGAGAAATTCATAGTTTCGATGTTTGTGAAATTTAATAATGATTTTAAAAGGGTGAATTTTATATTGAAAATTGAACGTATAACAAATTTGTGCCAATCCAATTGTAGAGGCAATTCATGAATTGCCTCTACAATTGGATTGGCACAAATTTGTTGCAAACTTATTTAACTAATAATACCTTCGAAATCGCTTGATCGTTTAATTGTAATTGAATGACATAAAACCCTTTTGGTAAACGCCCCAATTCAACTCTTTCTCGATAATTCCCTTTGTTTAATTCCCCTAAGGACTTACTCGATAATAATTGCCCCATTTGATTGTAAATAAAGACCTTGGCTGTTGTTTTGTCTTCTATGGTAAAATTAAGAATGGTATAATCAACAACTGGATTTGGATA
>ENA-ORXT01004904-ORXT01004904.1-marine-metagenome-genome-assembly--contig:-NODE-4904-length-13484-cov-10.322518_pt1 | contig 13484 bp, 23 predicted proteins | sample MGYA00237868_ERZ511482 | MGnify/ENA metagenome assembly ERZ511482 | reverse complement strand
TCACGCCCGTTTCACGGAATTGTGTTGCAGTTCATGCCCAATCACGTGCACGACGGCCCGCCGTCTAGACAAGGCCTGAGTGGGGCTCGTTGCAGGATCCCCGACGAGGGCGTTTTTTCCCCTCGATCGCTCGTTTTTGGTCGTTGACGAGGGTACTTGTCTCGTCAAAACCTCGTCACTCGGTTATGATATGCCTGATCGAGATCTCGACTTCGACAATAACAGCTCTTGGCCGGTATACTATAGGTCATTTTAAGTACATCGAAGTCTTGGCAAGTAGACAATATAGGGCTACGCGCAAGTTGCGAAAAGTCGTACAAGAGAGAGAAAGAGCCCCACAAGTAGGAGAAAACTATACTGAAGTGCAGCCCAATGACTCACTCAACAGCGCATGATTCCGTCGCACATGGCTTCCTCTTTGTTTTCCCACCAATTCGCAGCGCGGTGGTTGGCAGCCACCAAAAACCATTGAGGCTAAAAAAAGACACAGGTTGCATTGCCTCAGAATTGTCACCGAGTGCTTTTCACAACGACATGGTACGAACACGGTGACGACACGAACACGGGGAACCTGCCCTCGGGGGCCGCCGTGCGGCGTGCCATGCGCGGACCCACTCATCCGCACGCGTCTTAAAGAGGCAAATATCGCCTCTGCCTCCCGTTCAACTACCAACCGGGAAGACCCCGGCACCGCAGACATCCCCGGTGCTGGTCGTGACCTCGTGCCTCCGGGGTCCAGCATCACCCCGTTCTTCAAAGACTGTGGCACCCGCGTCAGCCGGCAATACCTACCAATTGTTGCGGAAGGAACCCCGTCAGATCGAGTAGCGGCAGCGATGGGGCTGCACGGAGGCATTGCGCTGCACATCAACTTGACTCGCTCAACTAACGCGGTGGTGTCGCGTGGAATTCGCGGATTCAGCCGGGGTCACGAGCAGATCGGAACGCACTCTCAGCCCCGTTCTTGGACGTCGGCGACTCGCGTTGTTCGGCTCCGGATGCATCCCGCTCTAGCTCGGTCGATGGGACTGATTAATTCTAAGTTCAGTTGTGTTTCCATTCTTTGACTCCTCAGATCGCTCGTTGACTGGGGCCCTGTTACGGTTGCACAGAGACCTACTTTCACTGAGACTCTGTTGCGCTTGGGAAACGACACACGTTGACTAATGTATTATCGCGGTTGCGGAGCCTACACCTGGACTGAGATGCCGGGACACTTTTGCGAGGACAAACGTTGAATGAGACGGCGTCCTGCGCGTCGAAGTGATTCCGAGTAGCGGGGCTGATGAAGCTCCTGATGCTCCGCCGCCATCCCCAGTTGTCAGTGGTACCCTGTTCGCGAGTGTCTAGACTGCACATGGAGTACGTTGATGTGGATTTCATTCGAGTGTCCGAAGCATGGATGGCACCGACATTATGCATGTATTTCAGTTTTAGAATTCATTCATTGATTAATTCGTAAAATAACTAAATTAATTCATCATATTCGGTCGCATGCATTTAATATGCATTTCATGATTTTATTCGAAGGCCTCCGCTTCCGACGGCAAGGCAAGCGTGACCCGACGAGCTGTCTTGCTCACTACCCCCACACCTTCAATCACGCCCAGTGCAACCCCTCCCGGCCTCTCCCCCCCTTCCCCCCTCCATCGCCGCTTTTCTAGTGGTGTCCGTCTCCTGCTGTCGTCTTCGCCACCGTGTCGGCAGTGGGGGGCGTACAGAACTCGGCGTGAGCCAGGCGGCATGGGGTGGCGCCATCTGCCAGCGTCTCTGATGCGAGCCGCCGTGAGCCTCCGCCCACCCATTTCTTCCCGACCGCAACGCCGAGCGGCCGGGGGCTCTGAGCGGCTAACCGGTCCGCGACGGCGGCCATGTCCGGCGGCGGCATCGTTGACGACGTGCCGGGTCTGGTGCCGCCGCATTCGCTACAAAAATATGCGCGTCCAAAAATGCACAGGAGACGTTGATCAATTGAAAAATGCATGATTTTATTAATTAATTCATATATTAATCATATGGCGATGTAAAAACATTCATCTTTTTTCCATCCATTGTCCGATGTGGTGATGTGTGGGGGGCTGCTGATAACAGGTTGAGGGCAGAGACGCTGGAAGAAAAACATATTTTCAAGGGAAAAAAGATACCATGGTGATACCAATGCATACTTCCACCGTCCCCGCCCAAACGCTGACTGCTGTTCCGGACGGTTCGATCCACTCAGGTAGCGCATGTACGACCTGAAGTCACTCCACCCACCCTTGTCCATGAGCCACGCATCAGACTGGCCCAGCGCCTTGTACAGCTGGCACCCCGACCGCTTCATCGTATGGGTGGCCAACAGCATCGGGTCGAGTACCCCGCATGGCGCGTAAAAGCGGCGCAGAAGGTCCACAAAGCCCGGAGCAGACGCCTGCTGCTCTGGAAAAACCCGTAGCCTGCTCCCGATGACACGGAAGGCGGGAAAGATCCAACCCCGCGCGCCGCCTCGCAGACGCATCCAACTGGCGAAGGCCAGCACGGGGTCAATTCTGTGGGTGCCAACACCAGCAGAGGCAGGTGCGTGCAGTTTTCCAAAACCACGAAGCCAGGGATGCCGCGAGACAGGAGTCAGGATTAGCATGTGATGGCGAAATAAGGAAGCAAACGCAATCCCTATGCCAAAAAGAAAAAAACAGAGAAAAGGTGTCAGGATGATCATGTTACGGCGAAATGAGGTAGCAAACGCAATCCCTACGCAAAAAAGAAAAAAGAAAGAGAAAAAGCTTAATCAAAATGGGGACGTACCGGTGATCCAGCGACAGTGACGTCGGCCACGGCACCAGGTCATACACCTTGCGTTGGAAGCTATTCTTTGTTGAAGCCAGGCTGAAAGTAGGGTGCAGCGCGCCCCCCACCTGCGACTGCCCGAGGTGGTCCGTGTGAAGCCCCGTGAGCTCGTTAAAGCGTACGAGCATCGACATCCCCATCATGGAGCCGGCGTGCAGCATGACCGCAAGTGGGTCACACTCATGGAGGCGGCGACCGCGCAGGTTGGCAGCAAAGAACGCTCGCACGTGAAGAGGCTCAATCACATCCACCGACTCGGGGGTTGCGGTGCCAGCCCGCACCCGCGCCTTGTGGTGGTTTTCCTTCATGGTAGTGACTTTGGAGGAGTTGGCGGGGTTACCCGACGTGAACGACGTCTCGTTCACCCGCACCACCGCCGCCCACTTGTCCTTCCCGCACTCGGTGTTGGCGTCATAGTAGGCCGAGATGGCCGCGATCAGCTGCCCGCCCAGGTCCTCCCCCAACGTGAGCTTCTCGGTCCTGTAGAAGTAATACTTGGCGACAATGGATGCCGCGTTCACATTGAGCGAGAGAGGCGGCACCGCCTGGCCGGCCGTCCACTCCAGCCACCCGCGCTTGCCGGTGATGAAGCGCTTGTACGTCTTAAGCGTGGAATCGGCCTTTGCCAGCTCCTCCGAGTCCGCCAGGTTGACCTCGTCCGCAATGCCCAGCGGGGGGGCACGCTTCTCCGCCTGGCGTGCTGCAGCGGGCATTCCAGCCGCTGCACGCTTGCGAGTCATACTGACAGCGGGGAGTACGGAGAATTGCTCACCATGCGGGGGGGGAAAGCGGCGAGAAAGGTGGCAAAAGGCACGGGGGTGGAGGAATAGGGGTGAGGGTGGGTAGGGACAGATGAGGAGAGGGATGAGCGGGCCAAGTCGTGCACGGCGACGAGCGTGCCGGTCGCGCGCGCACACGGTTGTTCCACTACAGTTTCTACTGATGTCAGCGTGGCGATTTGTTTGGCAATTATATCTCCTCAGTTCATTCAAGTACAATGCCAAGAACAGAAGTGCCCCTCCAGTTTCAGCACGGTGCACTCCATGGAAAAGCGGTGCCGCAGTTGGGCCCTACTCGGATACTGTCATGCTGCCAGGGCGGCGCAACACTCGCAGCCTTCGCTCTCTACGGTGAATCCCGATTCGTTCCGTTTGCATGGACTCTACTGCTCTCACCGGAACAGCCTCGTCGCCTGGTGCTGAGTCTCGGAATCCCATATTGTGTCGCCTTTGAATCAGTTGTCGGACGGCGGCGCGTCTCGTACAGATCTCTCCTATGCGCCTTGAAGCCTCCTTTTGGTGAGCAACGCTTGTGTGCGAGGAGCGTTTGGTCCTTGGGTCATGGAAAGCGTGTGTTCGATCCTCATATGGCACCTGCCAGCGTTTGGCTGGGTTGTGTTTTGGTACCTGCTCGTAGTCGTCAGTTCAGCATCATCTAAAATGAGGCGGGGCACCCATGATTGCTTGTGTCGAATCACGTACTTTATGTCAAGTACTTTCACGGCGATTCGTTTTGTGTACATTTTTTGCTCCTGTCTTTGGCGGGAACACGGGCGCGCGCGCTCTCTGCGGCACATTGGCCTCTTTCCTCGGTCGCGGAGACGCGGCGCTCCTCGATGCTGCTCTACCCAGACTCTTTCCCGCAATATCCTCTCTTTTCCATCATTCCCTGCCCCTACTCCAACTTCACGTCGCTGTCATGTCGTCCGCCGCAGGGGGCAGCGAGCTCATCTACGAGCTGTACGCACGTGCCTACACACCGACGCCGCTCTCCGCTGAGGACTTGGTACTCTTTGAAGAGCAGGCTGCGGCTCCTCTGGACGGCTCGCTGGACTTGTGGATGGACCAGTTGTTCCGCCAGTCTTTTGGAGCAGCTGCCTGTAAAGCTGCTCGCTTGAACACCCTTATCGCCCCTCCTCAGCTGAGCCGCCCGCTGGGGCCCCGCCACCACCCTGCCTCAACGCCTGCATTGGCTGCTGCTGTACTCCCTTGCCCACTGCCCCCTTCCGGCCCATCCAACGCTCCCGTGGAATCGATGCTGCCTGTTGTGCCGCCACGACCTCCACCCGTGTCTTCCGTCGCCCCGCCGCCGCTAGCCGTGACCATCGCCTCGCACCAGCCGCTGAAGAAAACATCGCCAGCCGCCGCCTCTGCGACTTGCGTGTCGCGGCAGATCCTGCCTAAGCGCTTGGTGACGGTGGACCAGTTGCTAGAGGCGTGGGAGAATGGGTCCAACGTGCTCCCTGCCATGAAGCTATTGGTGGGGAACCGTCATCCGGACGCAAGCATCCGGCTTGACCGGCCGAAGCGGAAGCAGCTCGCCGACCACAAGAGGGTGGTTGATGCCGTCGGTCGGCTCGGCCGTGACACGTTCTGGGTACGCTACGAAGTGGATGGCGCCGGCAAATCGCGCAAACTCAGCGTCATCCGACGTATGTTGGAGAAAGAGGCCTCGGCGCTCAAGAAAAAGTAAAGTAGCTGTCGTGCCGCTCTTTCCATGCTTCTCATTTTTTGGCTGCCGTCCGCCCCCGTGGACAAGATCCCAGGAGCGCAGCGGCTCGGCGGGCCGCGCTGCTTGTCCCGCCCCGCGCCACCACAACCCGTCGCCCGACGCCCACTCCCCCCCAAGGTTCCTCTCCCCTCCTCCCCATCCCCTCCCCCCTCATCTGTCCGTGCCCTGCCGCGGATCCCGAAAGCAGCCCCGCGAGGAGTCCGCATGCCGCCTCCACCCCGCCCACACCAAACTTTTGTACTGCGGGCACTGCCTCAAGAGGAACCTTCACGGCCACTGCAGACTTCACACGGCCTTTGACCCCCTGTCCCCCACCCTTGCAGTAGACTGCCGCCGCAAGCGTCCCCGCCCAGCCGCCGAGGCCGTGCCACGTGGCCACGCCGACCCCCGCGTGCTTTTCCTGCCGCGCTGCGCACAGCAGCGCGGCAACAAGAGGGCGACGGGCAGCCCCCTCCCCCCCACAGCCCCCACCACCACCGCCGATACGGTGCGGCGGCTGGCCGGCACGCTCCTCAGCCGCGAGTGCCATGGCGGTAGCAACTATCTTCTTTTGACGGGGGCGCTGAGTTTTAATCTGTGTTCCTTGACTAGGGACGATACCATATGGTCACCCGTATTGCTCATGTCGATGTCCCAGTCGTAGTCGCGGCCGTGCAGAGACATAACCAGAAAAGTGGCGACGAGGTGGGGGTGGAAGATAGGAGAAGGGTGGTTCAGGGAGGAGAAGGAAGAACAGAACCACAAGGGGCGAGATGCAGAGTAAGGCAGCTGCCCGGGATACCACGAGGGGGCGGCCGGCGGTACGGGTGAAGGGCAGCGGTGAAGTGGGTCGATCATCCCCTCCCCGCCATGGCGGCAGTCCCCCGCTTCGGTAAACCCGCGGGTGCGGCGGAGCGGGGACAAGCAGGGTATCTCCTAACACGCACGCCAAACGTCACTGGTGGGACTTGTGGGCCCCCCACCCCCGCCAAACGGAGTATCGTTGGGAGGAGCACCGGGGGCGTCAAATTGTATCCTCTCCACTGAAACCTGCAGACCGCGGCGGGACGCCCCCGCCCAGATAGCGCCAGGCGGCCCGTCTCCCCGCATCCCCACGCCTCCCGAATCGCCGCCGCCCTCAGAGGCACTCGCCCCCCCTCTGTGACGCACGGTCCGAGAAAGCAGGATCGCCCACGACCTCCTTCACTCCACCGGAACGGTCAACCGGAGCCACGGATGACGTCCCGCGCCCTCCTCCCACCCACCCGCCGCGGACGCCACCCGGGCCGCGGCGGCGGCGGTCGCGACGACGGTGGCGCCCGGTAGACGCCGCCCGCGGGGGTGCCGACCGCCGGTCTACGGTGAGTGGGTTGCAGCACTCAGTGGGCGGAGAGGTGGGGCGTGCGGGCGATTCATCGCGCCGCCGACCCACCGTACCCCCAAAATCCCCCCACATTCCCGCTGGCCCCGCCGACACTGGATGGCACGGACAACCGTCGGCCACCATCGGTGGTCCTCGACGGTGCTATGCGCGGCGGCGGGCGGGTGCAACGCACCAGGCAGCGCCGCGCCCGGGCGGGCCGGGAGGGAGGGGTTCTCCACGAACGCAGTCCTTCCCTCGTTGCCGCCGCCCCTCGGCTATCCGTGCAAAAGCCAGCGTGGCAGCACCCATGGCGCTTTCCACTGTTTCTTTCGCTTTCGTCCCCGCCACCCCTATTTGGCAGGTGTGGCCGTTTTCATGGCGCTCTCTGCCGTCTTCCACTGGCCCCCCACCCAACACGCCGTCTAGTCACGTCCCGGGTGCGGGCGACGCTGTGGGGCATTCCGACACTGTGTGCTCCCCCCACCGACCCGTGTCCCGCGGACCCGCAGTAGTGGGGCGCCGTCAACCGGCCGCCTCACCACCCACCACGACGCGACGCGGCCGCGGTACCCACCCCTCTCGCCCGCGGACAGCCGCCCGCGCGGGTCCACCGGCGGCGACAGGGCACCCCGTCCCGCCCCCACCCTCCCCGCGTTCCGCCGCGCTCACCGCACGTCGGCCGCAGAAGCCAACCAACTAGCGCCCTGCTTCCAGTCCCCCCCCCCAGAATCCCCCCCCGACCCCCTCCCTCCGATGCCGTGGCGCAGCGGCGGCGCTCGCTGCCTGAAACCGCTCGTGCAGCCACGAAAAGTGTGCGGCGCGTCCTGCAGAGAGGGGGGGGCAGGGGGGGGCGTGGTGTCCGTGGCCCGCTGGGCGGTCTGCTGCTGCCGCCCTGACGGTAGCGGTGGCAGCAGCGGCAGCCGGCCGGCGTCGGAACGGAGGCGGCGCCAACCTCACCGACACGGACGCGGCGGGCTGGACGAGGCGTTCTCCCCCGCCGCGGACCTTAATCATCCGCCGCCCCGCATGGACCGTTCACGTAGCGGGGCAGCGGGCGCGCTGGTAGCAGAGCGCCAGCTGTCGGCGGGCGTCGGCGGCGGCAGCAGCGCAGAAAGAGCGGGGAACGACCATATGCAGGAGTGGCGCACGAGCAGCAGAAAGGGGTGGTGGGGGGGCGCCGAAAAGAGCCCATCTACCCCTGTAGTGGGCGAGGGCAGCGCCCGCGCCGGGGGGCTCCGCGCCCCCGACCCTCTTCGACCTGCCCAATGAGCCGCCGCCTTGGCCACGCCCCCGATACATTCGTATTGCATTTTTGTAACCCGCCGACGGGACAGTTTCGCTTCCATCGCGTGCCAGCTGGCCCGCGGCAACGGAACCGCGAGGCCTGTCACCGACCACCCGCTGCACGCAACTGGGCAACCGCCCACGCGGGAGGGCGGGCGCCCCACCCCGCCCCTCCCCCCGCGCCGTCGCCCCACGATCTTCGTATCGCAGACAACTTGAACACGGCCTGCTCCACCGCCTTGCCAACGTAGATGGCGGTCACATGCTTGACGGCGCCGTCGGCGGCCCGGCAGTCAACCTCCCCGACAAGGGCGGAGGTGATGACCGCAGGGCCGCCGGTGGAGATGCAGCGGGCGACGGTGGCACGGTGTGTGGGGCATACGCCTGCGCGTGAGGGGGGGGGAGGGGGCCCCTCGAGGTGTCCGAGAAGCGCCCGGGCGGTGGGGGCGGCAGCGGTCGCTCATGGGGGACACTGCTGCGGCGCAGCGCCGCGACGCGAGGGCTGTACTCACGTTCCTCTCGTGTAGCACACGTGTACATCTTTCCCCCCCCCTGCCCCACTCTTTGGCACGCATACACTGGTCTCAGTCGCGCCCCTCCACCCTACGTTGGCACACGTCGACAGGTTTGGTTCTCCTGCCCCCCCCCGCCCCCCCCACACGAGCTGTGGTCGCTGTGCCGCCATTGGCACCTGCCGCATAGGGTGAGGCGGAAAGCGGCGGTGCCGGTGTGGAGTGCTGACGACGAGCGCTGGCAGGGATGAGCCGAGGCGGCGCCCGCATGTCTCTCCATCTCCATTGACGCTGCAGCGGGTGCTGTCCACCCTTACCCCCCTGTCGGCAGTATGCGGCAGGCCACCCCCCCGTTACCCCCCGTCACTGTTAAAGTTCTCGTCTAGGTCCCGATGTCCTCGTTTGCTGTGGCTTTTCCTCCCCCGACACGGGCGCTTTGTGGTGCCCCCCCCCGCCCCCGCACCTGCCACACAGCTTCAGTGTCTTACCACATGGGCGATCGGTTGCTGGTGCGCGCCGCCGCTCGCACCCGCTGTTCTCTCCCACAGTATCCTGTCACCGTCTGGCATCCTTCTCGAGGATGCGCTCGACTGCCTGACGGCACCCACTCCCCGCCCGGGTTTGGTCCCATCTTGCTCTCCCATGTCGCGTTTTACCCACACGTGGCACCCCCCGCGCTGGATGGTCTCTGCCTTCTGAGGGCGGCCACCCGTCCCTGTCTTGCAGCTATCACTGTTTCGGCAGAACTGGCGGGGACGGGAATGCGCACGACTCGTGGGTGGGTGGGGGCGGAGCGCGTACGGAGCGTGCCAGACCTGCTACGAAGCAATATAGAGGGAAGTGGAGCAACGTAGAGAGTAGCACTGATGCCTACAGATGCCTTTTCCATCGGCCAGAGCGTACGCGAATATGCAGATGTGGGGACGGCAGCAGGATTGCGATGTTTTTCTTGAGGGAGGAGTAGACAGGGGCGCGTGGACACGGATGACACTGTTTTCTTGTTGACGAGATACGACGTCAGTGGCCGACGTCGACGCGCGCTTCTGTGGTGCCGCCAACGATCACTCGGAGACGGCCTGTCGTCGCTGTCACTTGCGACACACGCCAAAAAGAACACGAAAGGAGGTATTTATTTCTTTGTGGCATGGTGCGCCCGTGGGGCAATCGCTGGACTTCGGATGGTCGAATGCAAGTGACGTGAAAAGCGGAAAGGGACAATAAAAACAGAGAGACAACCCGCCACCACGGATTTGCCCAAAATCGGCTCCTGCAGGATCGTAGTGGTGCATGTTCCTGGCCTTTCTGGTCCCGCATCCAATATCCCTGCCGTGCAACTTCGTCTGACCGTTTCCAGCTGCCGGCATGCAGCGAGCACAAGCAGAGTTGCATGGTCGATAGAGCGAGTTCTTATGGGACCGAGCCTCCCCCCGCCGCCCCCCCCGCCCCCCTCGCACCCGCCTACCAGTGGAAAAGCAGCTTGGAGCGGGCTCTGTGCCCATGTGCTGATACGTGCAGAAAACAAGACTGCTACAGACATGTCTAGTGCTTTTTTCTCTTCCCACTCAACACGTTCCTATCAGTGTCACCCACGCAACCATCCACGACACGGTCGTGGCTCGCTCACTCGCACCACCCTCACTCCCAGCAGACCGCGTGGCTCGTCCGCCCCACTCCCGTCGTTCCCTCACAATGCCCCCTCTGCTTGTCCACGGCAGCTGTGTGATGCTGCTCAAGCCTGACCGGCAGGAGGAAGTGAGGGATCCAGGATGACATGCCGCCGTCGACGTACATCGCCGGCTCGCGTCGAGCACCAGGAAAGAGACAGGGGACGGAGGAGCTGCACCTCACGTCACGGCGCGATGAGTAACCGCCAACCGAACGCTATCCGACGACGCCCATGCGAATCAATAACAAAATGAGGCAGTGGGGCGTGGATGGGGGGGGGGGACAGTTGTCAAGACCACACGAAAAATCAGACAGGAAAGGACAGGAAGCGCACGAGCGGAACCGGGTGGTAGAAGCAGAGAACACACATGAATCGGTGGGCCGGTGAGAAATCGTCCCTACAGGCGGCGGTGGGGGCGCGATGGTGGGGTGGAGCCGGTCCACAGCACCACATGAATCTTGGGGGGGGGGATGCGAGAGCGCCGGTTGGCACGACCCCCGACGGAAAAAAACCAAATCGAGGACAGTACCAATGCGGGGAGTCTCACAGGGGGCAGCAGGTGCAACAGGAAGGTCCGGTGCACGGGAGGGCTGGAGCCATCATCCACCGCCGCCATGATGGCAGCGGCAGAGGTGCGGAGACAGACTGTGGTGGGCAGCGTGGCAAGCTCGGCCCGGTGTCACGGAACGGCACGGTGGGGGGACAGCTCATGCAAGGATCCAGTCGGAAATCGCTGTTTCGCGGCTGTGCGGGGTGGTGTCAGATCGGTCCCTCTCCGGGAGAAACCCGTCTTACGCCCCCTTTTTCGTCGCTGGGGGACTGTCAGGATCCCAAGGGGACCGTCAGGGGACTGTCAGAGCCGTACTTGATCGTCAGGGTGGGACCGGACAGGAAATCTAACCGTGGTGCGGGTTAGCGCGGCCGCGATCGGGCGAAGCCCGATCGCGGCCGCGCTAACCTGCTCCATCCTTAGATTTCCTGTCCGGTCCCCCTACGCCTATAAGCCAGTTCGGGCCAGGGTATTTGCCCGAACGTGGCTTCAGTCCTTTGGAAGACCATCACGGAATGGATGGTTGGCCCACGCGAACGCAGGGCTTTCTGCGCCGCCAGGACCCCACGCCATCTTCCCCGCCGCCGCCACATCGCGATTCTTCATCGTTCAGGCTTCTTGCATCCGCCCCCCCTCGCGCTACGAGTTTCCCCAAGCGTCACCCCCGCTCTCTTTCCCCTGACTCGAGTGTCATGGCGGTCGACCGGTCGGGCACCAACCGGCTGCCGTGGCCGTCGCTGGCCCGCGTCAGCCCCAACGTGCAGGTCGCTGGCGGCGTGGCCGCCATTATGGGCGCCGCCGCTATCTTGTGGCAGTATCGCCGTCAGGTTGGTACGTTTGTTCTGCCCCTGTGGTTGGTTTATGTCAACGCCTCGCTCGTTTACTGCGACCGCGAGGCGGCGTTGGGGTGCTGAGGGGGTGACGCCAAGCGGATCCGTCGGCGACCCCCGCTGGGTGGAGACGAGGGTGCACCGCGCAAGTTTCTTGCTGGGTGTGTCCTCGCGGAACGTGCTTGATATTGTGCAAGGAGCCGTGTGGGTGGTGCGACGCTAGCGTGTCAGTGGCTGTGGTGCATGAATTTGTGCAGCTGCCTGACACTGTCCATCCATGTTTTTCGTGGTTGCTCCCTCTGGTTTCTCTTGCCTACTGTTTTTTGTTGAACCGCCACCCCCCACCTCACCATGCAGGGACTGTCCCGAGTACCCGCACCGATGAGTGGCGGGCGGCGCGGGCCAAGATGGATATGGCCAAGGAGCGTGTTGCCGGCGAGCCGGTGGAGGTCAACCCCATCCGCCACGCGTCCGCGAAGAAGCTTTGAGAGGCGTGTGTGTCCACACACTCTCGCTGTTGAACAATCCAGTGGCGTGGTTGTGTGGCTGGCTTGATGGATGGGTGGGGTGCTCGCCTGTGGCGGCCGTTGTGGCTGTTTCCAGAAGGTGGCGAGCGAGTGGCCGGATGAGCAGGGTAGGGAACGGTGGTCGGTGCGCCGTGCTGGCGGGTCCGTGCCCATGGAGAACCGGGTTGTGGGCGGCCAACATTGAGTCGAGGCCCGTTCGAGCGCGTGATGGTGTGGCGAGTGCTAGGCTTGCGTGAGCGGTCGGTGTCCATTTTCTCTTTTTCATCGCGCACTAGCATCTGGGCTGGCTGTGCCAATTCGGTGCATGTGTATACCTCTCTTTTTTGCGTCGTCCGTTTGCGCTCTTGTTGCCGTCGCCCGACACCAACGGCCAGGCAACCAGCTGGTCGATGGAAGAGGGGAATGCAGGGCCTCGACACGCTATTGGTTGTGAGAGGGAAAGGCAAGCTGAATAGATAAGACACCATGAACAAAAAAACCCGCACCTGGCAGCATGCGGAAGGAAGCAAACTCACAGACAAACAAGCAAAGCGCCCAGACTCACACTTTAGAGCTCGTCTGGGATATCCGACGAGCTCTTGAGGTAGCCGAAAAAGTCGTCGACCAAGGTCGTGGCCGCTGCGTGAGCGACTAAGAACGCTTCCCAGTCCTTGACCGCGGCGGGTTTGTCCATACTACGGCACCGTTCCATCCCAAAGCCAACAAGTCGAGCGCGACGTTAAAGGCACAAAAAACAAACACAAACGTGTCAGTACGCTTGTAGCTGCGTGGCACTCGCTGCACCCCCACCACCAGGACCGCTAGTGGGAAGCAGAGCTCGTGCTACCTGCATCGCACGCCACGACCGCCAACCTTACACAGCCGCCACCAACCCCACGCGGCCCAGACGCAGCGGCCGTCCCCTGCTCGCCACATGGCCTGCTCCCCAACCCCCCCCCCACGCCTTCTCGCTCACCCCCGAACGTACTCCTTGACGGTCTTACGCAAGGACTTGGCAATGGCCTCGACGGCCTGCTTGCTCTCCTTCCCCCGGCCCTTGCCGAGCGCGACCATATCGTCGCCGACCGAATAGAACTTGCGGAGGTAGGTGCGCACATTGTTCCACTCGGTCGTGTCCATCACCTCATGGCGTTCCTGGACGGTGGCACCAATCGCCTCCCACTGCTTGCGCGCCTTGAGCAAATTGTCCAGCTGCCGCGCGCCGGGCGGCAGCTGCGGGACGTCCTCGTACGCGCCGGCGGGGGGGGGCACGCCCGCCACGCCTGCCATCGATACGGCCGCGGCGGCGGCGACGGCCGCCGCCGCAGATGCGAGGAAGGAGCGTCGAGAAACGGGGGGGGGGGGCGCCGCCGCGGGGGGGGGGGGGGGGGGGGGGGGGGCGGGGCGGCGGGGGCGGCGGGGGGGCCGGACACGGGGGGGGGCCGGGCCGGCCGGGG
>ENA-ORXT01004902-ORXT01004902.1-marine-metagenome-genome-assembly--contig:-NODE-4902-length-13493-cov-3.480844_pt1 | contig 13493 bp, 13 predicted proteins | sample MGYA00237868_ERZ511482 | MGnify/ENA metagenome assembly ERZ511482 | reverse complement strand
TCGAAAATAAATGCTTGACCAGTTTTACCAATTTTGAGACTGTTGAGGAATGAACTAATTTGGGCAATACTCAGGTCTGTAGCTAAAATACCCTGAAATTTTTGATTGCGGTCATAGTAAGGCTGTCCGATGGTGATCGCTAAAGTGGGCGGATTAACCCAAGCATAAATCTCCGTCCACGCAGTACCGTTAGCCTTTTGGGGGACTGTGTACCAAGGCCGATTGCGGGGGTCATAATTAGGAGAAGCTTTGAGAAACTTGTCGCGATCGCCATTTTCCTTGATGGAGTAAGTTCGCAATGTCCCAGTAGATTCTGTTACCTGGTATCGAACTGTTTTGTCGTCATTGATCTCTAGACCGACAAACTCTCCTTTAGAACTCCCAAATTGGATATAGCTAACTTTATCTAAGATTTTGCTCTGCTGTAAAAAATGCTTTTCCATAGTCTGCAAATCATCTAAGTCGAGCTGACCTAGATCGAGCGCGCTTTGGTTGAGCTGATTTATCTGGTCGGGAGTATCTAAATAATCTTTAACGTGCCTATTTATACGACCATCTACCTCCCCCATTAGCTGTCCTGCCAAATCTTGAACTGATTTTTGACCGTTACGTAGGGATAAATATCCAGTAAGTCCTACCGCTGCGAAAATTTGTAGTAAGAAGGGAACAATTAAAATTATTCGTAATGGTAATTTAGAGCCGTTTTTATCTGGGGAAGTGTTATTCATACAAGTTGTCGTCTTTTAAACTGAACTACTAGTAGAGTTCCCAATTCTCAGAGTTTTTATTAAGCTTACTGCTTGAAGCGTTTTATATTTAATTCCACCTAGCTACTTATCATCTATTTCTTTCCTTTTTGTTTAATAGTTTAGTAGCGATTTCATACCAAACTTCTCTATAGGTTTGATGCTCTACTGTTTCTGTTAGCTGAACTCCTTTTAATTCGGGATATTTCTGATGAAATATAGTGTCTACCTGTTTATAAAAAGCACTTGCATCAATATCTAGGGATTTAACTCTTTGATAGATATCTAGCTGTAAGTTTTTTTCTGTTTTAGCAAGAGCTGAATCTTTAGTGTTTTGATTAAAATTAAAAGGAAAATTATGGGTTATTTTGGTATTGATTACGGCAAAACTGATTAATCCTGGAACTAAAAAGACTCCTGCACTAATTATTCCCCATTGCCAAGGCTTGACCTTTTTAAAATCTTCTTTTTTGGGTATGTGGGTATTTTGTCTAGAGATATTAGTAGCTTTGGTGCTTATATTGGGAGTAGCACTATACAATTTGGAAGTAAAACTACTAGAAGCATCGGAATTTTCAGAGTTTGCTGGTGCAATAACTAAAGTTTTAATTCGGGAAATAAAACTATTAACTATCTGCGCAGCAGAATCTTTTTCTTTAGTCAAAACTTGACGGACTTTGGCAGCAGATTGATAGCGATCGCTTGGCTTATATGCCAACATTTTGTTAAGTACTTTTCTTAAATTAGGACTGACTTTTGCCTGAGATTCCCAGTCCCATTCTCCTTTATGGCTATCATAAAGCTCGTCAGGTTGTTTGCCTGTTAATAATACTATTGCCGTGGCTGCTAAAGAATATAGGTCGCTACAGGGAAAGGCTTGACCACGACGTAATTGCTCATCAGGAGAGTAGCCTTTTTTGCCGATTAAAGTAATAGATTGTCCCGTCGATTTGGAAACAGCATTAGCAGCTATTTTTACACAACCAAAATCAATTAAAACTGTCTTGTCATCACTTTCGCGACGGATTAAGTTGTCAGGAGAAATATCGCGGTGAATCAAATCGGCGTTGTGAATATGTTCCAATACAGGAAGCAATTCCCAAATCATATTGGTGACTTCCGCTTCAGTTAATTTGCCGTGGCGTTTTAACAATTCCCAGTAACTTTCCCCTTCAACATATTCCTGAACGATGAAAAGCGACTGTTTACCATCGATGCGAGTTTGTAATAAGGCTTCAAACTTGGGAATTTGAGAATGCTTTAGTTTGTAGAGGATGCCTGATTCTCGTTCAAATAAATCTTCTGCTTTATCCAATTCGCGATCGCTTTCTACTTGAGGAGCAAATTCTTTCAGGACACATAATTCGCGATAGCGATGAATATCTTCAGCTAGATAGGCTCTACCAAAGCCACCTTGACCTATCTGCTTCACAATTCGGTAGCGATTATTTAAAATAATTCCATCGCGCAATATTGCAGACAGTCTAGCCATATACCTTAGCCTTTCAATTCCATAAAATACGGCTATTGTAACAACGGTTTTTTAAAATCAACAAGATTGATTGTTAGAGATAAGACATGCCTTGTCTGTACAGTGGTTAGTGGTCAATTATAGGTTGTAAAAATGGCTCAAGTTAGCTTACAGGGAATTACTCGCATCTTTGGCAATGTTACTGCTATTAAAGATATTACCTTTGAGATTAGCGATCGCGAATTTTGGGTATTGGTTGGGCCATCGGGCTGCGGGAAATCGACTATACTGAGAACGATCGCGGGACTAGAATCTATCTCTAGTGGTAATTTGTATATTGGCGATCGCTTGGTAAATAACGTACCTGCAAGACAGCGAGACGTGGCAATGGTGTTTCAAAACTATGCTCTTTATCCTCACATGAGCGTAGCGGAAAATTTAGCTTTTGGTTTAAAGATGCGGGGAGAAAATAAGCCAGCAATTGCTAGAAGAGTGCAGGAAGTTGCTTTATCTTTAGATATCGAGCATTTGCTTAAACGTAAGCCAAAGCAGCTATCGGGGGGGCAGCAGCAGCGAGTGGCACTAGGTCGAGCGATCGCTCGTAAACCCCAGGTATTTTTATTAGATGAGCCTTTATCTAACCTAGATGCTCAATTACGGGATGATACTAGAGCAGAATTAAAACAACTCCATCAAAAGGTTGGTATCACTACAGTTTATGTTACCCATGACCAAGTAGAAGCGATGACGCTAGCAGACAAAGTAGTAGTTTTAGACGATGGCAAAGTACAGCAAATAGGTAGCCCCCAAGGGATTTATGCTCATCCGATTAATAGCATGGTGGCAGGTTTTTTAGGTAATCCGCCGATGAATATATTACCTGCCACCTATAGTGATGGACGACTGGTTATCTTTAATAATCAGTCGATTAATTTAAATTTCGCAACTTTACAGCAGTTACAGCCAACGGAGGGGCAAAAATTTGACTTGGGTATTCGTCCCGAACATATTACCCTTAATGATGCAGAAGAAAATAACGATCGCAATCTAATACTTCAGGTAAACTTAGTTGAGCCTTTGGGTAGAGAAACACTAATCAAAGCTACCGCACCTGAGTCTAGTCTTAATCTTAATTTAATTGCAGATGCAGCTTGGCAAGGTAAAAAAGGCGATCGCATTTTAGTTAAATTAGATCTAGCAAAAATATTTATATTTGATGCTAATAACGGCAATACTTTAATACCTAACAACTATGGAAGCAACTAAAACTCGCACTTCTAAAAATTTCAAAAAGCTCCAGGCGCGGTTGCGGGGACAGGTAGGTAAGGCGATCGCCGATTATAATATGATTGAAGAGGGCGATCGAGTAATGGTGTGTCTGTCTGGGGGTAAAGATTCCTACACAATGCTGGATGTGCTGTTGAGTTTACAGCGCAAAGCACCGATTAAATTTGAGTTGTTAGCCGTCAATCTCGATCAAAAACAGCCTGGCTTTCCACAACATGTATTGCCTGAATATTTAGCCTCTTTGAATGTTCCTTATCGCATCGTCGAACAAGATACCTACAGTACCGTGACTAGTATAGTTCCAGAAGGTAAAACTATGTGTGGTTTATGCTCTCGCTTGCGTCGGGGCATTTTATATCGAGTGGCAACAGAAGAAGGAATTAATAAAATTGCTTTGGGACATCACCGCGATGATATTGTCGAGACTTTGTTTCTCAATATGTTTTATGGTGGCAAACTTAAAGCTATGCCGCCTAAATTACTGAGTAATGACGAGCAAAATATTGTAATTCGCCCTTTAGCCTACTGTACTGAAGCAGAAATACAAAAATATGCTACTGTGCGAGAATTTCCGATAATTCCCTGCAATCTATGTGGTAGTCAAGAGAATTTGCAGCGAGTACAAATAAAGCAAATGCTGCAAGGTTGGGAAAGAGAAAGCCCAGGCAGAATAAGTAATCTTTTCCGCAGTCTGCAAAATGTTACTCCTTCTCACTTAGCAGATACGGAATTATTTAATTTCTCTGAATTAAATCAAGTTAAGGACAGATAGCTTTGCTTAATTGTTCTGAGAATTGAGGCGATAATTAGCTGAAAAATCTTTGAGACGATCGCTTGATAATGGTCTGCTAAAATAATACCCTTGAACTTCATCACATCCCTGATTTTGTACGTAAGCCAACTGTTCTTGCGTTTCTACTCCCTCAGCAGTAATGTTTAATTCCAGACTTCGGGCTAAGGAAACGATCGCTTTAGAAATAGCAGCATCGCTAGGATTAGAGGCAATATTAGTTACAAATGAACGATCTATCTTTAAAGTATTAATCGGCAGTTTTTGTAAATAACTCAAAGATGAATAACCTGTCCCAAAATCATCCAAAGCGATAGAAATACCTTTTTGCTGTAGTTTTTGTAAAGTAGCGATCGCTTTTTCAATATCCTCTACCAAAAGACTTTCGGTAATTTCTAATTCTAGATAAGCCACGTCTAAATCTGTATCTCTTAAAATGCGATCGACCATTTCAATCAAATTTGCTTGTTTAAACTGGCATGCAGAAAGATTAACCGACATTCTCATTGGTGCAATACCCTCTTGCTGCCATTGTTTATTTTGCAGACAAGCATTATGCAATACCCATTCTCCAATTGAGGTAATTAAGTTAGTTTCTTCGGCAATAGGAATAAATTCGGCAGGAGAAACAACGCCTAGTTCGGGACTGCGCCAACGCAATAATGCTTCAACTGCTACCAAATTACCCGTTGCAATTTCAATACGGGGTTGATAGTAAATTGATAGTTCTTTTCGTGAGAGGGCATAACGCAGGTTTTCTTTAATGGCTAAGATCCGTTTAAGTTGGGCGTTAATTGCTGGAGAATAAAACTGATAAGTGTTTAGATTTTGCTGTTTTGCCTGATGAATGGCTGTATCGGCGTTTTGTAATAGTCGATCTACGCTAGTACCGTCAAAGGGATAAATAGTGATGCCAATTTTGGCAGCGCAATGAATTGTTTGCCTATTCAAATAAAAGGGTTCTGATAAGCTTTCTAGTAATCTGTTGGATAGAACAACTGGACTGTCGGAAGTTCTAGTGAGATTAACCCGCAAAATAGCAAACTCATCACCACCAAAGCGCGCTAATATATCTCCTGATGTTATATGAGTAATCATTCTCTGGGCAACTTTTCTTAGTAATAAATCGCCTATAGTCCTACCCAAAGTGCTATTGATATTTTTTAATCCATCAATATCTAAGACAATTAAAGCAAGCTGCCGATCTCCTATATTAGATATGGCTTGCTGAATATGAGTTTCAAATAGTTTACGCTTAGGTAGCCCTGTCAAACTGTCATAATCGGTTAAATGTTGAATTATTTCATTTAACTCCTGCAAAGTTCGATTCGTATCTGCCATTAAAGTCCCCACCTCATCTTCAAAATTGGTAGGTAAGGGAGTTAGTTGCTTAAATTGAAGATATCGGCGCAATACCTTTGAGGTGAGTACGATAGGAGCCAATAAATGGTGTAGAGCATACAGTGTTACTGCCGTACCGCTTAAAGTCGCCAGTAGAGTAATCAATAAAGTCGAAGCGATCGTCTTGGGAGAGGTTTTAGCAGAAAAAGCAGCGTCAACAATCAGCACAATTAAAGGTATATGAGTACCAATAAAAGCCACCAGCATGATTCTGCCTGGATAAGACTTAGGAAAAGGTGTCCGAGAAATCCAAGTGTAAAACTTTAGGCGATCGCGATTCACGGCAAACGTATGTAAAATATACTAATACCGTACATTATTTTAATCGCTTACTATAGGCTACTTTAGGCTCAAGATTTTGTGCCTAACTGCAAAATTCCTTGCGTAATACCAGGAAATAAACGATGTAGGAAAGTAGGAACTTTCGCCGAACCCACTACTACCTCTGCCTGAGAATGTTTAACCACACTCCAAATAGCTTTAGCCACATCTTCTGGTTGACTGACTAAAGGCGTAGACAACATCTGCTTCATTTGTTCTGGATCGCTGTCTTTAAATACCGCACGTTCCATAAAATCGCTGTTGGTAACACTAGGATGGATTCCTGATACCTGAATACCCTGAGGTTCTAATTCTAGGCGCAGAGTTTCAGTTAAGCCTGTAATAGCGTATTTACTCGTACAGTAGGCTGTCATGTTAGGTAGAGGTACTTTGCCACCAAAAGAACCCACATTAATAATATTTCCCTGCCCCCTGGCTATAAAATGAGGCAACAAAGTATTAATCGTGTAAATATACCCCCAAAGATTGACGTTAATAATCTTTTCCCAATCTTCTATGGTGGTTTTAACCATTGGTGCTGTCATGCATACACCTGCATTGTTAACCAATACATCAATCTGAGAAAAACGTTCAATCCCCAAATTTACTAATGCTTCTACTGCACTGCGATCGCTTACATCCGTAGCAATTGCCAATACTTCCACACCCAAACTTCTGATTTCTTCGGCGACAGACTCTAGTTTGTCTTTAGTACGAGCCGTAATAACAAGATCGTAACCTTTTCTGGCAAAAAGCAAAGCGGTGGCTTTACCAATACCTTGAGATGCGCCAGTGATTAAAGCGGTAGAAGACATGATAGTCGTACAGTATTGAATTGGGATAGTTCAGATGAATTGGTGCGCAAGTAGCAAGTAGTAAGTAGCAAGTAGCAAGTAGCAAGTAGCAAGTAGCAAGTAGCAAGTAGCAAGTACTAAGGTTTGTTAGCCACCATGCTGGTAGGAGTAAAATCAGACTTGGATTCTACATAGACAATTAAGCCAGGGACTAATTTACCGTTTAATTTCTCTGCTTTAATCGATTTTGTTGCTCTAATATGATACTGTTCGCTAATCTCAGTTAAAGAAGGCAAAAGACTTGCCTGAGTCAAATCTCCCCTGAAGTTAGGCGATACTGATAAAATTCTGTCTTTTTGAATATGTTTAATAAAATATTGCTGAGTTTCTAGGTCTAAAGCTTGAGCAGGGGAATTAAAACCCAAAATTCCGATTGTTGCTATACAAAAAACAAGAAGGCAAGAAAAGCTAAGTCTGACTAAACGATTAACCATAGTATTAAGAAAAGATGAAGCTGTATATCTATAGGTTAAGTAATATTAAGCAATATTGCCAGGTTTATTTAATTTTTGGTCAGCGATCGCTTTTTAGAATTAGTAATAAACCACATCAAGCCAGTCAAAAATATCAGCCCCATTACTCCAGCTGTAGGATTGTGATCGATGCCTGTAATCCAGGACGGGACTTTGTTGGTATATTTAATCAATTCGCCGACATTAACGATGTAGTAACCCCAGACTAAGCCAGCGTGAATACCAATACAGATTCCCAGGCGATCGCCGTATTTCTTTTTAGCTATGATCAAAGTTATACCGAGTAATATCAGTGCGGGAAATGTTACGGCAGTTCTAATAATTTCTGCTAGGGGTTTGATGAAGTGTGCCAAGGCAAATACCGTCGCGCCTACCCACATACTTGTTTTTTGGCTGTAGTCTCGCTGCAATTCATCTAGCAGCCAGCCGCGAAAAACCAATTCTTCTGCGAGTCCAATACCAAAGGCACTCAATAATCCTTCTATAACAATTTTGAGCAGGCTAAATTCGACAGGGAGAATTTTAATCCATCCGAGTAATGCCTCGAAAATAAATAAACTGAGGCAAAGGCAAAAGCCAATGGCTAAACCTTGAAGTAATTCTCTGCTATTTCTTTTGCTTCTTTCTAAACCATAACGGGTAAAAACATTTTCTTCTTCATAAACAAAGTCACCCCAAAATTTCCATAAAAATAGCAGTTCAACGAACAGCCAACTCATCGTCACAATGCTGGTTAAGTTAGCATCACTTAACAGTAAATAAATCGGAATTGCTAATGGCAGCCATAAAACAGCCAAAACACCAATGAAACATAATAATCTCATTGGTGCAGACAGGGAAGCAATTTTTTTCCAGTTGAAGTTAGTTAGCAATCAACTATTAACCCGTATTGCGATCGATAAGCTAACCATAGCATTCCTAAAACTCTATCTACTCGTCAGCCTCAATAGTGCTTGTCAAACCATTGTTGCAAAGAGTTTCACAGTAAAATTCAGCCATTTCTAAAGCACAGGTAATTACTAATCCAACACCGCTGTTGTGAGTTTCCATCATAATATTGACTGCTTGGGGAGGAGTCATTCCGCCAATAGTCTGCATCAAAATCTGTACCACATACTCCATTGGATTAAAATCGTCGTTATGGAGCAATACTTTATAGTTGGGTGCAGTCTTACGCACCGTTGAAGTTGAACTCTTATCAATTACAGAAGTTCCCAATGACACAAACTTTCTCCTTTGGTATTTCTCTTACTAAAATTACTTAAATGTTGCTGATTTAATGTTGCTCTTAGGATTTGAACATTAAATTCATATTTGTTTTGCAGTAAAACTAAGTTTGTTATACATAATTACCAAGAAACTGGCTACTCAATAAAAAACTATATTTTAAAATATTTAGCCACCCTGCAATTATGCAAAATCAAAGCTATATATCACACTGGCTATGATTTCATTTCTAGTGTAATTATATATAATTTCTAGTTTTGATGAAGTGGGCGACGATAAATTTGAGTCACTACTACAAATTTAGCTAATATAAACTATAGGAGAAAAAGCAAGATAATTTAATAAAAATAAACATTTAAAGCATGACTACTGTTTTAAAATCTGTTCCTGGTACGTATTGGCAGTGGCGGGGCAATTCTATCTACTATGTAAACGCGGGAGAACAGCAGCCCAGCAAACCAGCTTTGCTTTTAGTACACGGTTTTGGCGCATCTACCGATCATTGGCGTAAAAATATTTTTCAGTTACAAGAGCAATTTCAAGTTTGGGCGATCGATCTTCTCGGCTTTGGACGATCGGCAAAGCCTAATCAAGAATATAGTGGTAGTCTTTGGAGAGAACAGCTACATGACTTTATTACAGAGGTTATTGGTCAGCCGACAGTATTAGCTGGAAATTCTCTTGGTGGTTATGCCAGCCTTTGTGTAGCAGCAGCATATCCCCAATCTACCGCTGGTTTAATTCTACTCAATAGTGCGGGGCCTTTCACCGATACCAACACTGAAGTAACGCAAAAATCAAATTCTAACAACATTGGCAAATTGGTTCGCTCAATTCTTCTTCAACCTTGGGCGAGTTTCTTACTATTTCAATATGTACGCCGCAAATCTGTAATTCGCAAAACTCTCAATAAAGTATATTTTGATAAAAGTGCCGTTACCGACCAATTGATTGAAGATATTTATCGTCCTTCTAGTGATGTAGGTGCAGCAGAAGTTTTCAACGCCGTATTCAAAACTCCCCAAGGAGAAAAAGTAGACGTACTCTTGGGTCAGATGGAATGCCCCTTACTCATTTTGTGGGGCGAAAAAGACCCCTGGATTAATGCTAGGGAGAGGGGAATCCAATTTCGTCAGTATTATCCCCAGCTAACAGAGTATTATTTAGAGGCTGGTCACTGTCCTCATGACGAAATTCCAGACGAAGTTAATAACCTGATAACAAACTGGATTTTACTCCAGAGTGAGCTACAATCTTAATTGCTGAGTTCTTAATAATTTGTTACAAGGTAAGTAGTAACTCAATCTATATCTCTATGTTTGGTGGATTTGTTGGTTTTGGTAATAAAAAAGGCGGAGATTGGGGAGAAAACTTGATCAACACTGTCGCAAGCAACACAATCCGTCATTTATTTACTCGTAGTGAGTCGGTAGAAGTGTCGGTTAAGTGTAATCCCTCTAGTAAGCTTCTTCAGGGAACAATTGATAGCTTCAAAATGAATGGCAGTGGTTTGGTGATCAAGAAGCAGTTTCGGACGGAAGAAATGTCTTTTGAAACTGATGCTGTGGCAATAGATTTTAGTTCGGCAGTTCAAGGTAAAATTTCGCTTAAGCAACCGACACAAGCGATCGCTCTCGTAAAGCTGTCTGAGGCTGACATCAATAAGTCTTTTGAAGCCGATTTAGTGAGAAAACGTTTAGAAAACCTTACTCCTGATGGCATGACCGAAATATCTGGAGGCGAACCCGTTTCTTTTACTGATGTACAGGTGCAGCTGCTACCAGAAAACAGAGTAAAGCTATTGGCAAAGGCGAGTTGGCAAGATACGACTGTCCCCGCTAGTCTTACCTGCACATTAGACATTGCTAAAAGAAGAAAAGTTAAATTCAAAGATATTGAGTTTGAAGAGGATGATATCGATCCAGAAATTCGAGAAATCTCTGAAAAACTAACCCTGGCTTTAGGTGGAATACTAAACGAAATGGTTGATTTAGACCGATTCAACCTAGATGGGGTCAAATTACGCCTCAATAGGTTAAACACTGAGGGAAAAATGCTTTTATTTAGTGGATATGCTCAAATTGAGAGAGTACCCCAAACAGGTTAAGTAATTAGTAATTAGTAACTAGTAATTACTAATTAGTTTGGTGGTACAAAGGAAGATAAACTTTAGATTGTACTAAATCTTGTTGGGTAGGCGACTGCACTGTCAATGCGATCGCAACTTAAGCATTATCAAAAATAAATTTATCTTCAAAATGATCTTAATTAAGTTATTAACATCTTTATCTCATAAATATAAACGACTAGAAACGCTGTTAACCAGACTGGTAGTTATTAGCCTGCTGATTGTTTTGGCTAGTTCTGCTTGGTGGATGTCTCCTGCACTTGCTACTATTGATGACGATCGCTATGAGGGAAATGTTTTTGTCTTATTTGGAGGAAATGGTTCTCTTGTACCACCGCGTATGGATTTGCCAACTTCTTTAAAACGAGAAAAACCAGCTATTATAGTTTTTTATGTTGATGATAGCAGTGACTGTAAGCAATATTCAGGCTTAGTTACCAGAATGCAAGAATTTTATGGACGCGCTGCAAGTATTATTCCTGTGACTGTTGATTCATTTATTGATAAAGACAAATATAGTCGCGATGAACCAGCTTATTACTACAGTGGAGTTGTGCCAGAAACCGTAATCTTAGATCAAAAAGGTAAGATGGTTTATGACGGAAAAGGACAGGTACCTTATGAAGAAGTAGACGATGTATTGCGTGAGGTTTTCGATTTACTACCACGTTCTGAATCTGAAGTATTAAAACGTCGCTCCTTTAACGAGTTTAATTCTGGAATGACAGAAAAATAAATTGGATTGTCTAAAAGTTAACTAGTTTCTTTGCATAATATCAATCGACAAGCATATCGATAATATAACTGCAATATTGAGGTCTAGTTTTATGATGAAACTACCAACTGTAAAATATCAATTTAGCGCAACGGCTGTCACAATTGCGATCGCCAGCTGTATCAGTGCCGTTACTTCTTTTAATTCAGCCCAAGCTCAAACTAAAAAGGGATTCTACTGTCAGGCTGATTCTGATGTTCCCACCACTATATATCAAAATTCTCAAGGTGTTTCAGAACCCTGGATTAAATGGGTTTCGGAACATTTTAATAGTGCAAAATGGACTCCTGCTGCTCGTTGTGAGGCGGTAAGTGACCGTTTAGAGCAATATAGACAGGAAGGCAAACTTAAGTACGTTACTTTGGGTGTAGAAAATGAACAACAGGTAATTTGTGTAGCCAGTATAGATAATGGTCCTTGTGAAGGTACTGTATATACCTTGAAACCAGGACAGGATGGTGTGGCGGCATTAAACAATTTGTTTGCTTGGGGAAGTGGACAACAAAATTTAGAGTCCAGCTACGAATCTTCAGGCACAATTCCCTATATCAATGTAGGAGAAAGGTTAGAATAGCGATCGCAATTAAATTAGCTCTATGAAAAGCTTCGACCTTAGCTTAAAGTTTGGCATATATTTGTTAAGTGCGATCGCTTTTCTGTTTGGTAGTAGCAATTGGTATTCAAATCGAGCAGCAGTTGCCCAAGAAGTACCCAGCTTGAATATTTCACCAGAGACTATTCGCGATCAAGAAATTTTGCGACTATGCCAAGCAACAACAGTCCGAGTTGTAAAAGCCAGTTCGGCGGGATCTGGGGTGATTATCAACCGAGAGGGTAATATTTATTCAGTTCTAACTAACTGGCACGTTGTAGACTCTAACAACCCTTTTATTTTGACTGCGGACGACCAAGAACATCAGTTGATTGACTCTCCCAGACAGTTAGGCGATGCAGACTTAGCCGTGCTTAAGTTTTACAGTGAAGCTGAATATCCTACGGCTCAAATCGAAGCTCAAATACCTCAAATTGGCGAAACAGTTTATGCGGCGGGATTTCCTTTGACAATTGGGGAAGAGGACAATACTGTAGATCTGGGTAATGAAGCATTTCGTATGACTCAGGGAGAAATATCGATTATTCCTTTAAAACCTTTCCCTCAAGGTTATCGTTTGGGCTATACCAACAATACAGAAGTAGGCATGAGTGGTAGTCCAGTTTTTAACTCTCAAGGCTTATTAGTCGGTATTCATGGCAGAGGTAAATATCGCGATCCTGGTTTTGGAGTCTATCTTTTTGAAGATGGAAGCGAACCTTCTCCAGATCAATTAGAACAAATGATCGAGTCTAGCTGGGGTATTCCTATTGGTATTTATTCGGAATTTATTCAGTAATGAGTCGGGATGGAGAGAATCGAACTCTCGGCTTCTGCTTCCCGAAAGCAGCACTCTACCCCTGAGCTACATCCCGCGTTCGCCATATATCCTAGCACGGATGAATTTAGCTCATTCAAATAGGAAATTTTTAGATAAGAAAGAGGCAAGACTGACAAGCTCGAATGAACTAAAACACAACTATTGTCTGTCTGAAAAATTATTCCATCTTACGTAAACGTGATACACCGTATAAACCACTTAAAATAAGAATACTTGTATTAGTAGAAATTTCAAAAGGAACAGGAGTGGGTACCCCATTATTGGAAGTTATCATACCAACTGGTGTTTCATTTTCAGAACTTGTCGCAATAGCAAATGGTGAAGCGATTAAAGTCTCTTGATTCATGGGAATGAATATTTCCGTACCATCTAGATGAATGCCTCTTCCCTCCTTCTCCAGACGAATCATATCATCATAGTCGATTCCAAGTTGGAATTCTTTTTCATTAGCAAAAGTAATTCCATCAGTTGTTGCTAATATGCCTGACGGTGAATCGGGAAAAAAGCTAATTTCAGAGTTGGCAGGAGTCAAAACTGTTGTTGCACTCTTTTTATCATTAGTTAAAGCAATATCCCAGTTTTCAAAG
>ENA-ORXT01004900-ORXT01004900.1-marine-metagenome-genome-assembly--contig:-NODE-4900-length-13499-cov-7.819624_pt1 | contig 13499 bp, 5 predicted proteins | sample MGYA00237868_ERZ511482 | MGnify/ENA metagenome assembly ERZ511482 | reverse complement strand
GGGGGGGGGGGGGGGGGGGGGGGGGGGGGGGGGGGGTGGGGGGGGGGGCGTTGAATTGGACCTCGGTCCAATTATGGACCGGTAGGGATGGCGATTTTCGGCCGATTGCCTCCGATTCTCGTGGATTGCTGGCTTCCGCATCACTGACGCGCGCCTGCCTTGGAGATTGGGGCCCGCTTCAGCGCGCGCGCCCGCCGCGATGGTTGCCGATTGAACGCATTGCACCTGCCATGCACGACGATGGGTGCGCCTCTCATCGCCGTCGGGTACGACGGGGAGTCCCCTTCGGTCTGCTATGCCGTGACCCGCGGTGAGGCTGGGTTGCCGTGCCGTGGGGTTGTTGGTCGTTGACAGTGGCGTACTGGGCTTGAGGGGCGTGCGGAACTGGCGGATACTTGCACCCGGCCAGTTGCCGACATCCCGCCCCGTGTTCAGGACCGGTGCCATTGACGGGCGATTGTGGTGTGGTTCCTTATCTCTTGAACACGTCCTTTTTGCAGCGTACGTTTGCGTGGCCGTGTGTCCATCGGGGGTACCTGGAGCGCCGCGCCTTGTCTGTTGGTCACCACTGTTCTCTTGCCATGTTTCCTTACTCCTTTTTTTTCTTGTGCATTAGTGCTGTGGTCTGCATTGTTTCCTTCCTCTTTTCTTCTGGTTGATCTGCACCTGCAGCACGGCCATGGAGCCGGTCACCAACAACGCCGAGCAGCGACTGTACCTGCAGTTCTTCGAGCACCTGGACATCACGGAGCAGAAAAAGTTGCCCTTTCTCTGCTCCTTGTTGCGCAACCTGTACGACGCGGCTTCCAAGCTCGACCTCCACCTCGCCCCCTACGGCGCTGCGCTACACTGTGCTGTGAGCCGCATGGTCGTCTCCGTCAACCCGGAGGAGGCGCCCACCCACCGTTGGATCCGCGTTGTTGACCGGCTGGAATTCTTCACGGACGCGAACACCCACTCCGAGCGCATTGTTAACCTCGGCCTCGCCTACGCGTACCGACATCTCGAGGCGGACGCGCTGGCGGAAGCTAGTGCGCTGCTTCTGCGCAAGGCGCAGCCGGCTGCCAGCCGCAAAGAACCCCCCACGGAAGGAGGTCTACCGCGTGGTGGTGCAATTGTGTCGACAACCACTGCCAACCCGGCGGCCGCCACGGCCGGTCGCTCAGACATGGAGCCTGGGAGGATTGACGGCGGTGACGACGGCCAAGAGGAGGTTGTGCCGGCGGGCGGCCGCGTCATTTTCACCAACGGGCAGACGTCTGGCCACGCCCCCGACGATGGAGGTGACAAGGAGGAGGATGACGGGGGGGGAGAGGACGAGGGATTAGTGCCACAGTCGGGGCTGTTTGTGTCTGTACCCGGATCCGCTGGCGTCGCTGGACGCACCCGCACAATGGGCGGCCGCGGCTCGGCTGACGACGAGACCGATTCAGCCAGCAGGCGAGCGATGGCAACTGCTGCGGAGGCCACGGACTCGGCTGATCTCGACGCGGCGGACGACGGCGACGCGGGGTTCATCCCTCCACATGTCCTACACGACCATCAACCAACTGTGCATCCCCCCGCGTCCGCCGTCAAGGTGGTCGTATCGGTCTTGCGCACGGTCATTAACAAGGCGGACGGCAAGGACGTACTGCGCAAGCTTCTCGGGGACGGGGTCCTTTGCCTAGCTCGCTCTCGGTCCGAACCCTCTGCTGCGCCTGGCATTCCTCGTCTGACGGGCTCAAAGGCCGACGCCGCCGCGATTCAGCGCATGTGCCGGGCATGGTGGCCGCATTGGAAGGCCCCTCAAGATCTCGGCAGCACGAAGCCGCCCGACGGTACATTGGCGTTCCTGCTCAACCGCAAACGCCTGGCCGCATCCTCTCGGTGGGCTATCCTCGTAGACCTGGCCGGCATTATCAGCGCGCTGGAGGACATGAGCTTCCAGTCGTCGGCGCTGTTCAAGAAGGACAAGCTGCCGGCGGTCGAGTGCGTCCAGCGCGTGAGCGGCAAGTCGCCGATGAAGATGACCGTTGTGATCGCCTGCTTGCTTCTAATGGTGACCAAGGAGGAGCAGTTTTCCACCATCCTGACCGACTTGGCCTTCGCTGGGAGGGCCGACGTGAACAAGAATGCGCCTTTGACAGCTGCGTCGCGCCACGAGTTTTACACTGCGGGGCTGGCTCCGTCTGCCTCCGAGGGCAACGTGATCTCGAGGACCGGCTCCGCTTCAAACTCTGGCCCTGCCGATGTGCCCGCGTTTGAGGATGGGCTTCCTCAAAACATCACTGAGGAGTACGCGTCGATGGCGTCAGATGTGGCGGTGGACAACAGCAAGGAGGCGGCTCGGCGGCGGGCGCAACGGGTTGAGCTCCTCAAGTCTCGGCCACGTGCTCGTGGCGCTCGACCTCCCGTTGCCCGCAAGCCGCGCACAGCTTCCGCGGCTAATCCAGGCGCAGGTGGGGCGCCGCCGCCGCCGGCGACGCATCGCGGTACACATGTACCTGAAGCTGGTGCCATTGGTGGTGGTCCAGTCGCCATGGACGCAGTTGGTGTGACGGTCGTCCAGGGTGGCAGTACCTCCGCTACCGTCAAGGCCACCGCCAAGGCGCCGAAGACGGCGCGTCCTGCCCGACCGCGAAAAGTCGCGACGGGTGCTGCTCCTGCACGAAACCCCGCAGCTGGGGTCCGTGCTGCCAGCGCCAAAGGAGCGCCCGACGGTGAACGAGATACCGACGTCAAGCTTGCGCGTGCCCGGCCTCATCTCCGCCCCCTTCCGGCCGTCGTGCATGGTGCTCTTGCCGGACTGTCTCTGTCGGGTGGACCGTCGACCGAGCCGACGTCGGATGTTAGGATGGGCGTGCGTGGCGCTCCCAACGTGGTCGTTGGGACAAGTGCATCGGGTTCTGAATTAGGAGGCGTGTCTGCTCCATCTACTCTTTCTACTCTGCCTATTCAATCCATTGGAACGGTGGGGGTGGGTGCGGGTGTTACAGACGCAGCCAGAGAGGTGACACCGCCGGCGGGCACGGGGGCGGCGGAAACGGGGGTGGCAATGGGCGTCGACGCAGCCGAGGAGAGACGGATGCGTCACGCTCGTGTTGCTGCCGACATGAGTGCCGCTAGTGCTTCTCTTGCCCTCCTCCTACCAGTGAGGTATCCTGACGATGCGGCGAGAAAGTGAACGAGCAACATGAGAGTTTAGCAAGACATATTAACTTACAACCGACGCCACTCGCCATACATCTTCATAGCATTGTGGTCCGCCCGCAGCCGCGAGGACGCAAACGACTTGATGTGCAACCCACTCTTGGTCGGGACACGGCTCAAAGCTGTCTGCACCATACCCGCCTCAAAGCACTCAGCTAAATCAAGCACCGCCCGGGAGATACTCAAACTCTGAGACATATGGATGGTGGTGGCCCAGCCCAAAACAAAGGGAACTTGCAAGCGAACAGCCAAAGCACCAGGGTAAGCGAGGATGCGAGCGGTAAACTTCACCGGGGGGCAAGCAATCTCAATCCACGAGTCACCGGCGTCGTGCACGCCCGACTGCCCGCGGTCCACACCAGCCGGCAACGTGTGGTGGTCGAGACGGACAACAGGAGTACCGTCGGCCTCGTAAGAAGAGATAAAGCCGACACTGCCATGGCAAACACCGAGCGCCTTGCGACGGTTTGTGTTGATGATCACTCGGGCATGGAGGTAGTGCAGCACCACGGCTGGAGCGACACAATCCACCAGCGCCGCCCTCCTCGACTCGCCGGAAACAGCGGCCAAGGCAGGTGGAGGAATCGACACGTCCCCGTCCGGGTCCTGCTCCACGTCGTCGACCGCCACGAAAGAACGCGCCTCAGCACCTGACGTGAGGCGCTGCAGGCAGGCCCGGTTGTGCATGATGACCCCCTTGTGGTGTGGCATCAGGTGAAGAACATCGTATCGCATGCTCTCATACTTGGAGCCATCCACCCAGCAATCCTTGACGAGGCCTTCCACAGCGTCCGAGCAGTTTCCGACACGTGCATCTCGGACAGCGCGGATGAATGCGGGATCGCTCTGCCGGAAGGAGCCGGGAAGATCCAAGAAGGAGCCGCCAAAAAGACGCTGCCAGCATGGGGCGGTAAAGGCCATGGCCCCCTTGACCGGGCCGAGCTGGAGAAAATCCCCGAATGCGAACCACAAGCAGGGGCGGGAGGCGTCGGACCGTGCTTGGGACAGCAACTCGTGCATGATGCCGAACTTGTCAGCGCCAACAAGGGAGACCTCGTCCAGAAGCACCGCCCGGACGCGGCTAAGCCGCGCCTTGATCGGACGAAAGCGGGCGGTCTGCAGCAAGCGCGCGGCCTCGATGCTCGGGTCGAGCCTCTCGGGGTTGTAGTCACGCCCAAAGCCAAAGAACGAATGGTAGGTCATGCCGCCGGCCGTCTTGGCCGACGTGCCAGTCGGAGCGAGCACCACCACCTCACCCTCCGCCGGATAGCGCTCCCGGAGAAAGGCGTGGAGGCGCCGCAAGAGCGTCGACTTGCCAGCGCCCGGCCCCCCCGAGATGAACGCGCTGTTGACCCGAGCGAAGAGTTGCTCACACACTTCGTCCCACCGCCCCGCGCCGGCCAACAAGCCGATAGGCCCAACCCCGTCGGGAGACAGTGCGAGACCATCACTGTCCCCACCGTCGAACCGGCCAGAAGAGAAGGCAGGATGTTGCCCACGCCGGCCAAGTCCACGACGCGGACTCTGCCCCCTGCGATCCGGGTGAGAGGTGTGGTCGTCTGGCGTCGCAGAGAAAGATGGCGCTGACTGCGGCACGATACCGAGATGCCGCGCGCCAGAGGCTGCCCGACCACGGCTTGTACTTGACCCAGCACACCCAGCGCCACCATCTGGCGTGGCGACCTGACGGGCTGCCTGAAGCAAGTCGCTTGCGTCCGAAGCGGACCACTGCGAAGACCGGCCAGCTCTCGGTGGGGGCTCGTTGCGCGGTCGCACGAGATCGTCGCGTCCCGACATCCCCAACCGCCGGCGCTTGTTGCGTCCGCCATCCGTCAGGTCGAGCTCGATCATGGGCGGCTCGACGGCCACCCGTCGCTCGCGTGCAACGGACGAGATGCCACTGACGTGCCCCTCCCCTGGTCCCAAAGCCGCCACACCAGAGAAAGAGCGGGAGGGAGCGACGGTGCGCTTGCCCAGCGGCGTGGCTCCATACTCATGCCTGGGGCGGCGGTGGTGGGACCCCCCAGTCCACGACGCGCATGAGCTGCTCACCAACTCGCAGTCGTCTGCAGAGGGCGGTGGTGGACGTCCATCCCGAGCGGGACCACCAATGGATCGAGCTGACGCCGCCGTTGAGGCCGGGCCTGGCTTGGTTGACCCTGGGATGCCGCCGATGCGCCGGACAGGGCGAGCGCCGTCGCCTTGTGGCCACCCGACCACCTCCAGCAAGCACCTCCCCGCATCGCCGACCAGCCATCTCCAGGCGAGCGACTTGGAAGCAAACCGCCGGAACACGCAAGCGCCGACCAGTGGGTCCCGCACCATAGCCAGTGCAGGAGCGACACTGGCCGAGTCAATCCCAAAACAGCTTGACGAAGAGCGCGTCACGACAGCAATGTGTTCGTCGTAGCAGTCATCGACGACCGGCTCCGTGCACCTAACGAGCGCCGCGGCTGCCGCCATCGCCTCCGTGTGCACAGGGTTGGTGAGCCAGCACAGTGCATCCTTTTGTGTTGGAAAGCACCGGGTGGCGAGCATGCCGTGGTTCTCAGCGGTGACCACGCGGCGCGCAATCTCCGTCGCGTCGGCCCAGTTATGGATGACACACATCGACGGGGTTAAGACGGCGACATACTTGCACGTGCGGTTTACCACGGCCGCCATCAACGCGGTCGGTGTAGTTGCATAAGACCCCGCCGTCCTCAGCCAATGCTCCCTGCTGTAGACAACAGAAACTCCGTGCGCAAAGAGCAGAAAAACATGAACCGTGCCTCGTCAGTAAGGAACCGGTGCTCACAGCGGCTGGCGGGGAACAGCACTGAACAAGAGAGAAAGGAACAACCGACGGGCAGATTCTGAAGCGCTCTGAACGGGCTGGGGGTCCATCGAGCTCAAGGACCAGCATCAAGTCCCAGCCGCTTCCGCTTGGTCCCCAGGGAATAGCGCAGAGAGGGGCATGTCCCCAGGCGCAGGCGCATCTGCGGAATCAACGTCTCGTATCCTTAGCGTCCAGCCTTATCAGAAAGATGAGCACTGGAGAAGATGGAAACTTACCTATTGGTGGCCGTGAGGGCCAGGGAGAAGGATGTACAGGAGTCTGAAGACGAAGAGGGGCGGCCTCAGTCGCCGTGCTGCTGGTCACGGCACCGTCCCGGCAGACCGAAAACACGGGGGGGAAGAGCGCGGGAACGATGCTTCTGCAAGCCCTCCCGCCTCCCGAGATCAAGCCGTTGAGACAGCTGACACAGGCAGGTGCAGTCATTCGTCGCCGCTTGTTTAGTGTACGCCCAGGCTACTTCTGTGACGTGGCACGGGTGTCGTGGAGGCCCTCTGGCATGTAAGTCGTAAGTGCAGCAATGAACCGAGTACACGTCAGCCAAGTCCGCCTGGAGTTTGACTTGTGGCATCGTTCCCCCTCCTTCAGAGCCGCTCCCCCCCGCTCTCGCAGTCGAAGAATGCCCAACCTCCATACCACCGGCATGTACTGCACTCACTGCATCGCATTCGCGAGCCACACAGAGATGGGCTTCAACACGAGAAGGAGGCCATAGTGGCTACCGCATGGTCGCCGGCGGACATGCACCTTTCCACAGATAACCCACCTGTCCACGATCCCTCCGCGGTCAGTTCCGCGACAGGTGCGCTCCGTGCCTAGTCCGCTTTTGGACCCGAGATCTGCCGCTTGAAGTCAGATACGGGAACGGTGGAGTTCACCAGCTCTGTAACAGGGCGGCCATGACCTAACTGATCTATTCGAAGACGCAACGACTTTTTGTAGTACGCATGTCTCATGTCTGAGCTCTCATACAAGCCACGTAGTGAGGCGCACGCTCGGCACCGGCGACAGGGAAGTGCGGCAGGTGGTGCCCTACGGATCTCATAGAGTTACACCGCTCACTTAGTTGCTATGTACAGCTGTAGCGGTAACGCGACTCACCGGGGACCGCACACTCGCCAGACCTGGTGTCTGGTACCCATCACTGATGTTGCTCGTGGGGATGCCCTGTACTCTCTCTGTTCAAACGAGACATGTTGTATGCAAGTTACACTTTCGTTCATGCCTACATCTCGCTGGCTGTGCGTACACACTCCAGGCTCGCACCAGTTTGCGACGCGTCCAGTACATCATCTGCAGTTCCGTGGGAAACATGTAGACAGGAGATTGGTGTATTCTAGTTCGACTTGGGGGCTCCTATCGTCTGCTCCGTCGCTGCGATCACTGCCAGTCTCGACTGATGTACGATGAAACTATCTTGTGCTACGTGGCCATTCAGCAGCTGGCAGTTACTCGCGCTCTTCACTGCAGCGATGAAGGTGCCGTGTGTGCATCTCCCTGAGCGGCCAGCGCCGTAGCCTATTCCAGCGAGTAGCAAGTACTTTCGAAAGCAGTCGCCCCATCCTTGTGGAACTACAATCCTCATCCGCTCAGTACGAACGTGTCGCTGCTCAATGGTGTCATTGGGAAGAATGGAAGACCCCCTCTGGTTGAGAGTTTCGCACGTGAAGTCTGTTCATAGGGATCATTGCTGTGTCGTCATACATACGAGCCTATCTGCTTCTTTCTGGTTCAGACTGCCTTACGGAGTCGGCGGGGTTCATGTGTGCTGGCAGTGGCGGACGGTGGCCGTGCTTGTTCAATAAAAAAGAGGTCATATACAGTTAACAACCTACTCAATCATCGTCTTCGTCGTCCCCGTCACTTCCTGGCGGCGAGTCCACGACTGGAAACGCCGACAGCACCTCATCACCCACACACAAGTCATCAAAAAACAAAGCAACAGCGATGCGCTCCCGCAGAGTACGGATATCCTTCTGAGAAAACAACAAGGGGGCACCCAACGAGAAGCAATCGGCAGCCGCCACGGCAAACACCCCGCAACTCCCCGCGTCTGTCTGACGCGGCCAGGCCGGGTCCGCCCGCACCGCCCACGAATCAACATCCCAGCGGGCGACGACGTCATCGCCCAAGCGCGAGCGCACCTCGTCACCCAACCACCTCCGCACAACATCAACCACTCCGTGCCGGTCCGCGCGGGTGATGGAGTCGTAGAAGTAAAACAAGCATTTGCTGATGTCGATAGCCACCAGCACCCAGTGCAGCTTGGCCAGGTTCACGGGAACGATAATCTTGTCGACCGCATCCAAGTCGAGCCCCATTTTGAGGCCCCAGTTGCGCACCCACTCGTAGTTGTAGCGGGACGGGTGCGGCGCCAACCGCGAGAAGAAGAAAGAGTTCATCATTCTCGTCCGTGGCACGATGCGGCCGACCTCCAACGACGACGCCTCCGCGCCGAGTCTCCTCCCGGTGCGTAGCAGCTGGTCCCGGTCGTTGATGAGTGCCACGAAAGAGTTGATGAGCTCATCGTTGAGCCAGCTCTCTCCCGCCAGTCGAAGGAAGTCGGCACCCGTGAGATGGATGCGCCCCTTGTTCCGCGGTCGTACAGGTTGGGCAGGCGGGTGCTTGAACAAGCCTTGGGAAAACACAAGCACCTCCCTGGCTAGCGGCTGTGTGTCCATGGGCTCGGGGTTGAGCAGCAGTCGGCCGGCCGCAACACGCTCGTGCTCCTTCAGCAGCCACCCGTGCAGAAACTTGTCGAGTTCGTCCTTGCCGGCGGCCACTCCGTTGACTTGAACATCTTCGTCGACGGGACTGGACAAGTCCACAAAAACAGTTGCACCGAGATCGGCATCGGTAGCAGGTCCGTCGACCGCCGCCTCCCCGGCCTCAAGGAAAGCGTACGTCCCGGCCGGCGCGCTCGGATCCTCCCTGTCAACAACCGCAGCAGCATCGGACACCACCGACACGATGGCTGCCGGCACCGAGCTGGCCACCGCCACGCCGTTGCCCACCTGCTGCAAGTTGGATTGCCCCAACTCCCTGCTGGCCACATCGTCTGAGTTCGTCGCCGGGAAGAGCTGCACCGCGGCCTCTGGCTCCGAAGATGCCAGGACCGCCTCCGCCGAACTGGCCGCCGCCGCATCGTTGGCCGCCCCCACCGAGTTGTCCCGCCCTTCCACGTTGGGCTCTTCCTCAATCGACGTGTCGTTCGAGTGCTGCCGCTTGCACGAGCACGACGAGATGCGCGTGCATTGGTGGGAAACCTTGGTGTGGAAGAAGGGCGCGAGCCACACGTGATCGTTCTCCCCAGAGGAGTTGTCGGAGCTGAGGCGATACTGCTTGCGCACGTTCATGAACGCAACCTGCACCATCTTGTGCACCATGTAGGTGGCCGGGGCCATGTAGGCCAGGCTTGTACGGTTGACAACGGCGACGGAGTGGGAGACCTCGGCGGCTTGGGTCGCGACGCCCGCGGTCGACCCCAAACTGTCGTCTGGCATGTAGATGGGCGAGCAGGTGTGCGTAATGGAATGCGACCGGTCAAGGATGCAGCGGACCCCGTGTGCGCGCATGATGGGCCTCACGCGCCTCATCGCGTTCTTGTCAAGTTTGCACGCAACGTCATAAAATATGACCCGCGGCAGCTTCGGGAACCGCTCCAGGACGATCGACAGCGCCTCCCCCACGCTCTCCGCTCGAAAGAGGCAGCGAAAGCCCAGCGTGATGACGTGGGGGCAGACAACGTTGAAGACACCTTGCGTCAAACCGGCCTTGATAGAAAACGCCTTGTTGCACGCGTCGCCCTCCCCCTCCAGGTCGGCCACGTGCCTGTCCTTCCCGCGGTACTGGACGCGGCGCTTGGCGGCCTCCGAGTCCATGATGCCCGGCCGTACCCGGGGCAACCCCGCAAAGTACTCGTAGCTGACCAACGGGTCGTTGTCGTCCAGCGCGGCCAAGTCCTTCTGCTCCATTCTCCAATCCAGGTAGTCCGCCGGCGTGGGGGTGCCCTTCCACCTCGCGCAGTACTTGGCATTCTGCCACCCGGCTTCGAGAGTGCTCTTCTTGGCCGCCTGCTCTTCGTAGGCTCTGTCGACGAACTTCTCGATGGAGACAGCCTTGAGCAGCATCTCTCCAACCGACGCGCGGAGCAAGCGGTCCTCGTCCAGATCGTCCGCAAAGCACCCCAAAAAACTGGCGACGTACCCCACACCGTCGGCAGCCGCCGAGAAGTGGCGCCATGCGCTCCTACCCCGGATGCGAATGGCGTTTGCCAACAGCTCCACCGCCGCCTCGTCAAAGCTCTGAAACATGCCACAGATGGTCTCCGTGAGCATGGCGTGCAAGAAGGGGCGCGCCGCGCACCACGCGTCCGCCTCCTCCAGCGGGTACAACTCGAAGGCCGGGCGGCACAGGCCGACGCGGTCGGACCACACCTCCACGGGCTTCTTGGGAGAGGGCCCCTTTCCTCCAAGCACGAGCTTGCCGTCCTTGTCGACGCGCACCGCACTCTCGAGGGTGGGAGCCATGGACGAGCGGCGTCGCTTTCGCGTCGACGGAGCATCAGCATTGGCAGTAGGGCTGCTGTTGGTCGCTGATTCCGCGTTAGCGGCGGGCGGTGGGGCGGCTGCTTGCTCCTCGCCGAGCGGGAAGAAGTGAAAGAATACCTTCGCGGCGGCAGCTGCCGGCGTCGGGCGACCAGGGGCATCGACCGTCGCGTGCCAGGTACGCAACGCCGCGACCTGACTGGCCGTCAGCGCTGTTGAGCTCCGCAGCACCTTCGAGACCGCTTCTCGCAAAGGAGCTTTCTCAAGAAGGCACAGCTGGGACGCCGGGATGTCGAGCACGGGGCAGTTTTCTCCAGGACGCAGCGGCGTGGTGTCGTCGGGATCGGAGCACCCAAGTGCTTGGGCATCGATCACAATGAAGGCGGGATTGGGACCACACAACGGGCATCGCCCAGACTCGGGCGGGATCTCAAACGTCTTGATGATGGCGGTTCCCAGCTTCACCACGTCCTGCCGCCGCAAGCAGAAGGACCGCACATCGGCGGAGAGGTGCCGGGTGGCTGCCGTGTAGGTTGTGCGGCCCGCGATAATGAAGGACACCAACTTGTCCAGCAACCCGCGGGTGAAGAGCAACCACCTCTTGTCCTTGTTCCTCCGCCTCAGGGAGAACACCGCGTCCTCGTTGCCGTCGTACTCGACCGTGCGCTTGCACTCTGCAGCATCGCACTCCCACCTGCCAACTAAGACCTACTCCAAACGAAAAATCAACGACCAAGAGCCTCTCGGAGACAAGGACGACAGTCAGTTATCGGAGCGGTCAGAGCGTGCCATGCCGCTGCCGGGCGCACCACAAACACAAGTTTCCAGTAAAGCCTGCACGATAAAACGGAGAGAAGATCATGCGCAGAAAGGAGCGTCGTGGAACATACCTGCAGAGATGGCGCAGAAGGGTGGTGTGTCGTCAATAGGCCCGGCTCTTTGACCACCTCGTGACGCTCCTCGCGTCGTTGCCCGCAGCTGCCACAATAGTGCTCCACCAGCACGTCTCGTACGTCCTTGATGTGACCCGCTCCGAGCGCGTAGGTATACAGCTGGTTGAGCATCTTCAAGCTGTGCGCGTTCGCCGCCGCTGGTCCCGGTGGCCGCTTCATGTAAAGAGCACGCCAGTCGGCCGTCCGCGTCCATACCTCCCCTTGTTCGCACTCGCTCGAGCACGGCAGCAAGTTGCGCGCGACGCGGGAAGAAAGCTTGGCCTGGTCGGTGTCGTGCACGCCACGGATCGTGTCGGACTCCTCCTTCTCAACCCCCTCGTCCTCCTCCTCGTTGTCGATCATCTTGGCCCGCTGGGCGCCTGCATGCTTGCGGGCGTGAAGGCGCGCCTTGACAACTGCCGGCGCCGTCCCGGTGCTGACGTCTAAAAAGCCATCGGGTCCTCGGTGATGGCGGGCAACGCGCACGTGGCCACACCGGCCGCGAAATCGGCGACAACCCGGGGCAATGCACGCCGGCACGTTGCCGGAGCTAAAGGAGACGACGGAGAAGACCGACTTGTACAGCACCGCCCACAGGATCGTGGAGCCGTACTCGTCGTGTACCGCAAAGTCGGCCGCGTCTGCCCGCAGCCGCATTCGTCCACGGAAGGTTTGAATGCTCACGCCCGACGCCGCGAGCGCCTTCTTCATGGCGGCCGTGTGCACGCACTTGGTGCTGCGTGATGAAGCGGAGAGGAAGAGGGCGTTCTGGGTCCCGCCAAAACAAGAACAAAGGAGACCGTCACGGCAGGAGACCCACAGGATGGCGACATCCTTCTTCCCGACGCCACTGCGGAGGACAATCGCTCGCGACCGCGAGCCTTTGTCGCCAATCACTCGGGCAGTGACGGTGGATGTCCGGGCGACGAGCGGCTGCGACGTGGCGAGCCCGCAGGCACGCTGGATGCACGCCGTCAGCGTCTCGTGGACGTGGTCTTCGACCAACACAGGGGCGCGCTCAATGCGCAATCGTGGAGCCACGGGCCAAGCGGATAAAGTACCGCCAGCATCCTCATTCTGGCCACCGTCCTCGACCCTGGCCCCGCCGGTCGACCGCCCCCGCCGGTGGGCGTCGTCGTTGGACCTGACATCATACCGCTTCTTGACGTACGGAGCGCGGTCAGGAGCTGCTCGTCCTCCTCGAGCTCGGTCGACTTGATCGCTCCACGACCGCCCCACAGGTTGGCCACGGCAGAACGAGGTGCCCATGTGCACAATGTTGCTCGGTCCTTCATGGCCCGGAAGCAGCGCCACTCGAGCAACTACAGCTTTGGCCGCGTCGCGGCTGCCCGAGAAGGAGAACTCAACAGGCCCCGAAAAGCAGGGCGGCGGCCGGTCGCTGGACATGGCCAGCTGCCCTTAAGCAAGCGCCCGGTACACCATGGGGTGGAAGCGGTGACTGCCTGCCAGGGGGGGGGGGGGCACCAACAGCAGACGCAAACCGCCTCCAAGCAACCCGATCGACGCGCCCGCGCCGCCGACCGCCGACGCGACGAGGCGGCGCCCCGGCCCACAAAAAGGCGCAAAAAGGCGCGCTACGCGGTGGATGTGGTCCCAGAAGAACGGGGGGGAAGGGGGAGCACCAGCAGCAGCTGCACACCGCCACCAAGCGACCCGATCGACCCGCCCGCCCCGCCGACCGCCGACGCGCCCGGACGGCACCGCGGCCCGCAAAAAGGCGCAAAAAGTGGCGTTACAGGGTGGGGGGGGTCCCAGATGACGGGGTGGGGAGGAGGAGCACGAGCAGCAGCAGCAAACCGCCACCAAACAACCCGCACGACCCGCCCGCCCCGCCGACCGCCGACGCGACGGGGCGGCGCCCGGGCCCGCAAAACCGCATAGAAGAGCGCGCTACCAGTGAGTGTGGTTCCAGATGACGGGCGGGGGGGGGGGGGGCACCATCACCAGCCCCAAAACGCCACCAACCAGCCC
>ENA-ORXT01004899-ORXT01004899.1-marine-metagenome-genome-assembly--contig:-NODE-4899-length-13500-cov-6.065559_pt1 | contig 13500 bp, 14 predicted proteins | sample MGYA00237868_ERZ511482 | MGnify/ENA metagenome assembly ERZ511482 | reverse complement strand
GGCAGCCTTCCATGGCCTCCTCGCAAAGCGCTTTCTCTTCGTCGGTCTCGGCCTGCTTGAAGACGTAGGAATACCCGCCGTCCTCATCACGCGTGAAGTTGTCCGGGGCGGTTTCGCGGCACAGGTCACAGTCGATGCACTGGTCATCGACGTAGTACTTGCCGGAAATATTCTCTTCGTAGCGATTTTCGAGGTCAGCCATGTCTAAATTTGTTGAATTGCGGCGACCGTAGTTCACCGCTTTGACCTTGCAATTTGTTTTTTCCCATGGTGGTTCCCCGACCTGAGGACCGTACCTGCCGTCCTCTCCATCATGAGCCGCCCGACCCAGTCTGAATCCGTCCCCGAGCGGGATCCATCCATTCTCAAGCCCGCCGAGGGCTGGCACGTCGTCCATCTGTTCTACTCGATCGACCGCACTCAGTGGTCGATGCTCGGCGACGACGAGCGCCTCGCTGCCAAGACAGCCTTCACCGAACTCGTCGGAGAGATTCGCAATCATCCCGATACCCAGCTTCTCACCTTCAGCATGCTGACCCCGAAGGCGGACCTCGGCATCATGCTCCTCACGCCAGACCTGCACGAGGCCAACGCCTTCGAAAAGCGTCTCACCCAGGCCCTCGGTCCCGATATGCTGACGCCGGTCTACGCGTACCTGTCCATGACGGAGCGCAGCGAGTACACGACCACCCGTGAGCAGTACGAGGCCCGGATGGAAAAGGAGGAGGGGCTCAAGCCGGGCACGCCCGAGATGGAGGAAGCCATCACCACCTTCAATCAGCATATGGAGAAATACCTCCATGACCGCCTCTACCCGAACATGGCCGATTGGCCGGTGTTCTGCTTCTACCCGATGAACAAGAAGCGCTCCGGGGAAGACAACTGGTACGACCTCGACTTCGACGAGCGGCACAAGCTGATGCAGGGACACGCTCGGATCGGGCGCACTTGGGCTGGGAAGATTCGTCAGCTGATCACCGGCTCCACCGGTCTCGACGAGTACGAGTGGGGCGTGACCCTGTTTGCGCACGACACCATCGACGTGAAGGGCATCGTCTACGAGATGCGCTTTGATGCGGTCAGCGCCCGCTACGCGGAGTTCGGCGACTTCTACATCGGCATCCAGCTTTCTCTCAAGGACCTCTTTGGTCGTCTTGTCCTCTGACCGTGAGCAGCTCTGATCCCGCAGCCTCCCTTGGCAACGATCCGTTGAAAATCGGGGATCGCAGCTTTGCGTCGCGTCTGCTCACCGGCACCGGGAAATTCTCGGCGCCCCAGGCGATGGCCGATGCGCTCGAGGCTTCGGGCACTGAGATCGTGACCGTCGCCCTGCGGCGCGCGAACCTCGGGGATGAGCCGGATGCTTCGGCCGACATTCTCGATTTCATCGACCCCGCGAAATACCTGCTCCTGCCCAACACCAGTGGGGCCATGAACGCCGAGGAAGCGATTCGCATGGCTCGACTTGCCGTCAGCGCCGGGCTTCCGAAGTGGGTGAAGCTCGAGATCCATCCGGATCCGCGCTACCTGCTCCCCGATCCGATCGAGACGTTGAAAGCGTCCGAAGTCCTCGCGGCGGAAGGCTTCACCGTCCTGCCCTACGTCAATGCCGACCCGGTGCTGGCCAAGAGACTCGAGGAAGTCGGGGTGGCCGCCGTGATGCCGCTCGGGTCTCCGATTGGCAGCAATCAGGGGCTCACGACCAGGAATCAGCTGGAGATCATCATCGAGCAGGCCTGCGTGCCGATCATCGTGGACGCCGGGATCGGGGCGCCGAGCCACGCTGCCGAGGCGCTCGAAATGGGGGCGGACGCCGTGCTCGTCAACACGGCGATCGCCATTGCCAGCGATCCCGTGAAGATGGCTCGAGCCTTCCGAATGGCGGTCGATGCCGGTCGGGCCGCCTTTGAATCGGGTCTGGCAGCTGCGAGTACCAGGGCGGAGGCATCTTCGCCGCTGACCGGCTTTCTCGACGCCTGAAAGATCAGAGGTTCCCCGACCTCATTTCCTCTCGCCCATTCGAGTGAGGATGTTAGGTTTCTCGGTGAACTTTTCGAAATCTTTCAGCCTGGTGATCATTCTGTTGGCCGTTTTTGGCGTCAGCAGCAGCTTCGCCCAGGTCGCGATCTACCGGCTCGTCATCGACAAGGATGAAGCTCTATCCCAGAACTTTCCCTTCTATGACGCCGGGTTCCTGGTTCTCCCCGCCGCGGGAGGCGCCGGCGCGATGATCTTCACGATGGACGATGGTCAAGGCACTCGAGTCTACGCTCGGACTTTCGGAGTCGGTGAGGTCTTCCGCATCGTCGATTCCAAGGGCAAGGATCGGCTCGGCTTCAGCGTGGTCCAGAGCATCACGGGTGGAAGGCTCACGGCGTGGGTGTTCACCGGGTTGCGCAATCTGACGGTCGAGAGCAACGACGAGGGCGTGCGCACCCGCGTCAAGACGCCCCGGCGGATCGATGGCCGAGCCGTGGTCTCCGATCCGGAAACTGACATGACCGAGGAGAGCGAGGACGGGAGTATCGGCCTCGTTGGATTTGTCGATGCCAAGGGCTTTTTCCAGAAGGATCGGACCGCTCGTGAAAACAAGGCCGGGTTCACCGTCGAGGAATCGACTGATTCCCTCATCGAGCTGCTCGAGCGAGCCGGGTACGTGGAGGAAGGGGCGGACGACGCCTAGTCTCCGTTTTCCTCTCCATCTCCCTCTCCCTCAAGTGCACTGTCACCATGGAATCCTCCGCCGAAACCCTCTCCACGAGGGATCTCCTGCTGACGACGGCGACAGAACTGCCGCCGGACCTCGACCGGCAGGCGGATGGCTCCCGACTCCTTGACCAGCTGCTCACCGCGTCGGGCGATGGAGAAGCCGATCTCACGGAGCAGATTGCATTGCGTCTGCGACTTCCGTTCACGGATTTTCCGGTGCCGGAGGCCGACCAGGCTCAGCTCCTCAAGGAGGGCTTTCCTGCGGGGCTCGCCCATGAGCACCAGATTCTCCCCCTCCGATTTCAGGACGGCGAAGAGCCCGGCAGTCTCGTCGTAGCTACGGCCGATCCTTTCGACCTGCAGGCACGGCAGGCCGTGGCTCAGACGGTCGATCACTCGGTCCTCTGGTGTCTCGCTCCGCGCACCCGACTGCTCGAGGCGCTCCGCGGCTTCTATGGTCTGGCTGCCGGGACCTTCGATGAGATTATCGCGGGGCGGGCTGGGATGGTTGGATTCGAGGAAACCGACGAGGCGAACTGGATCGACGCGGACGAAGAAGAGGCGTCGGTCATCAAGTTCGTCAACGAGATCATCCGCGAGGCGCTTCGCAGCCGCGCGACCGACATCCACCTCGAGCCGATGGAGCACGGTCTCCGGGTTCGCTTCCGCGTCGATGGCCGTCTCGAAAAGGCGCCCGTGCCCGAGAACATCAGTGCGCTGCAGGCCTCGGTGCTCACCCGGATCAAGGTGATGGCCAAGCTCGACATCGCCGAGAAGCGCCTGCCCCAGGACGGGCGCATCCACCTTAAGATGGGCGGCGAAAGCATCGACGTCCGCGTGGCCACGATCCCCTCCGTGGAAGGCGAGAGCATCAGCCTTCGACTGCTCTCCCGCGAGAAATTCGATCTCGATCTGCTGGCGTTTCCTCCCGACCTGCGGACCAAAGTCGATCAGCTTCTCGGGCTCCCCAACGGCATCGTGCTGGTCACCGGGCCCACCGGTTGCGGCAAGTCGACGACCCTCTACACCTTCTTGTCCGAGATCAACAGCGAGGACCGGCGCATCGTCACCATCGAGGATCCGGTCGAGCACAAGCTGCCGGGGGTCGTGCAGATCGCGGTCCGCAGCGACATCGGGCTCAGCTTCGCCGATGGTCTGCGGAGCGTCCTCCGAGGCGACCCCAACGTCGTGATGATCGGAGAGATCCGCGACGTCGAGACGGCTCAGATCGCCGTTCGCGCTTCGCTCACCGGTCACCTCGTCTTCTCGACCCTGCACACCAACGACGCCATTGGCGGGGTCAACCGTCTCCTCGACATGGGGGTCGAGCCCTTCCTCATCGGCTCTTCGGTGCGGGCGCTGGTCGCCCAGAGGCTCGTCCGTCGGGTCTGCCGTCAGTGTGCCGAGTTCAAGCCTTTCCAGCGCGATGCGAGTATCCCCGACGCCGATCTGCTCGAAGGTCATCTCGTTCCCGAGGCCACCGTCGGACAATGCTCGGCGTGCCGGGGCACCGGGTACCACGGTCGTCTCGCCTTGTACGAAGTCTGCCTGCTGAGCCCGGAATTGGTCGAGATGATCCAGAAACGAGCCGGCCATCGCGACCTCTTCGCTCAGGCGAGGAGGGAGGGCTTTCAAACCATGCGCGAGTACGGCTACGCCAAGGTGCTCGCCGGCGACACCACTCTCGAGGAAGTCCTCATGGCCACCGTCGAGGAGGGAGCACTCTAGACCGCGATGCCTACCTTCGACTATGAGGCTCTGGATTCGAGCGGCATGCGCAGGATGGGAAGCGTGGAGGCGCTGGATCGCGGGTCGGCCCTGCAGACCCTTGACCGCATGGGGCTCCGCCCCTTTTCGGTCGGCGCCGAAGGGGGGGTGTCGGCCGGCGCTCCCATTCCGGAGCCCAGGTCGGTCGTGGGGGCTGAGCAGGATCTCCCCGTCACCGGCACGATCCGGCTCAATCGACAGCAGCTGGTCTTCTTCACCGAGGAACTGGCCGACATGCTTCTGGCTGGCGTCCGGCTCGAGGCTGCGCTCGCGCTTCTTGAAAAGCGCGCCCGGGTCAAGCCCATCCGCGACGTTGCCGGCCACCTCCGCTCCAATATTCGCAACGGCAGCTCCTTCTCCGCCGCCCTCGCCGCCGCGTCGCCCAGCTTCGGGTCGCTCTACTGCAACCTGGCCGCCGCCGGCGAGGCAGGGGGCTCCCTCGGCACGATCCTGCAACGCCAGGGTCTCTACCTTTCCAAGATGGCGGAGCTCCGCGGGAAGGTCCTCGTCTCGCTCATCTACCCCGCCTTCCTCGCCGTCAGCGGCGTCGTCGTGGTCGTGCTCTTCCTGACCTTTCTCCTGCCGAGACTCGTCGTTCTTCTCGAGAGCAGCGGGGGTACCATGCCCGCCGGTGCCGCTTTCCTGCTCGGCGCGGCCGAGGTGCTGCGAGAGTCCTGGTGGCTCATCCTTCTCATCATCCTCTCTCTCGGGGCTGCGGTGGTCCTGTTTGTCCGCGGCAGCGAGGAAGCGCAGCGCGCCTGGGACCGCATCCAGCTGAAGATCCCCGTCTTCGGGCGGGTCCTGCAGGCCCGCTTTCACGTGCAGTTTCTCGAGACCATGGGCAACCTGCTCGGCTCTGGCGTCAACCTGCTCCAGGCCCTTCAGCTCAGTCAGGCGGCGACCGCGAACCGCCACCACCAGGAACGGCTCGGCCACGTCGTCGATCAGGTCCGGGAAGGGCAACCGCTTTCCGAGGAGCTGGAGCGGGCCGACGTCTTTCCCGGCCAGCTCGTCGATCTCGTTCGCGTCGGCGAGGAGACCGGTGACCTCGACCACTCCATGAAGCGAGCCGCCCTGCGCTACGACCGCGAGCTCGACCGCCGCATCGAGGGCATCAGCGCCCTGGTCCAGCCCGCGATCATCCTGGTGATGGCCGCGGTCGTCGGCAGCATCGCCTACCTCATGGTCTCCATCATCTACGACACCGTCCACACCATCCGCAAACGATAGCCTGATCATGAAAACCAACCGCCCCTCCCACCGCCGCCCGCGCATTGCTGCGAGCGGCTTCACTCTGATCGAAATGGTCCTCGTCCTGGGGATCATCTCGGTGCTCGCCGGCCTCGGCATCTACAGCCTCGTCGGCGTCGTGGAAGACTCCGAAATGGTCCGCGCCGAAGCCGACATGAAGACCATCGAGACGAACCTCATTCGCTACAAGACCAAGGCGCGGATGTTTCCGACCACGGAGCAGGGACTTCGAGCCCTCGTCGAGGAGCCAAAGAGCGGCCCCGCCCCCCGCTCATGGACGAAGTCCATGGAAGCCGACGCCCTCCTCGATCCCTGGCAGGTGGAGTACCAGTACGCACGCCCCGGCAAGCGAAGTGGCCGCTCCTACGACCTCTGGTCGAACGGCCCCGACGGCATCGAAGGCACCGAAGATGACTTCGGCAACTTCTAGGCGGCCCATTGTCCTATTTGTCGCCAACCCCACCCGATGCAAGCCCGCGGCTTCACGCTCCTTGAACTGACGATCTCGATCGCCGTGCTCGCGACGTTTCTCGCCGCTGGACTGCTGACCTTCCGCAACCTCTCCACCACCACCGATGGCGAGGAAGGTGCCGCCCGCATCGCCGCACTCGCCCGTCTCGCCCAGCGAACCGCCGACAGCACCGGGCGCGGGGTGATCATCGAGCTGAACGCGGGCAGCGCCGAACTCCGCGATCAGGCCGGCGTCATCCAGAACGTGTTTCTCTCGGAGCAAACCCTTCTCCAGATTGGCGACGGACGAGATGGGTGGGCGACCCCCTCCGGCCAGATCTGGCGCTTCGAGCCGCGGCAGCTTTGCGACCCGATTCGTCTGCGCGTGTCGGAAGGGTCGCAGTTCGCCGAGATCCAGATCGATCCCCTCACCGCCCTCGCCCTGCCGACGGCCAGCCTGTGATGAAGCGCCGAACTCCTTGCCAGCCGTGCGGTTTCGCACTTTTCGAGACCCTGATGGCCACCGCCATCTTCACGATTGCCGGCATTGCGCTGATCAGCGCCCTGCAGACCAGCCACCTCGGGCTCGCCGATGCGAGGAAGGAAATCCGCGCCATGCACAAGCTTGAATCCTTCGTGGCCGAATGGTTCGAGTCCGGGCGCGCGCTGGGGCCGGGGAGCGATCAGACGGAGCCCGACGAGGAAGGCATCCGAATCGAATGGGCCATCACCCCCAGCCAACTCGTGGGCGGCCAAGGCGACCCGCTCTCCGACCTCCTCATGCTCCAGGCCACGGCGCGCTGGACCGAGGGTGGTCGTGACCGCGATCTGCCGCTCGAACGCGTCTTCAATCCGTCGCTCCACGTCCGCAACCTCAACGGCCTCAACGGCCTCAACCAGTGACCCTTCGTTCTCACCTGCCAGATCGACGGTTGAGAAGACAGCGGGGATTCTCCCTGCTGGAGATCCTCGTCTCGCTCGCCCTGTTCGCGCTCCTGGTCGGCGGAATGCTCGGGGTAGCTGGGGGCGCGATGGAACTCGAGGTGGAAGCCTCGGAAGTCCACGCGATCGACATCCGCCGCGACGCCTTCCACCGACATCTCGAGGATGCTTTCCGAAGGCTGCCGCAGACGGGCGGCATGGAACTTCGCACGGACAGCAGCGGCGCCCTCGAGCTGGTCTTCAGTGATCATCCCGACGCGTTCCCTCGCGCCGGAGCCGTGCCCGCCGAGGTCGTCGTGTTGCGCTCCTACGAGGAGGACAACGGGAAGGCCGTCGAACTACAGTGGCTCGGGCCGGGAGAGAGAAACTCCTCCGTGATTCTGTTTGATGCCCTCCAGCAGTTTCAGATCCGCTTTTTCGATCCCGAAGCCGACGACTGGACCGATCAATGGAAAACCGAGGGTGGCGTCGACGACCGCCGTCCGCTCCTCGCCGAGATCGTTTTTGGCGGCAGCGGGGGAAGTTCTGAACGAAGGGTCGTCTGGTTCCCGCCTGCCAAGCCGCCCGCCCGCACCCGCTGATGACCCGTTCCCTCCCCAGCCGCCCATTTCCCAGAGAGCGCTCCGGCTTCGCCCTCGTGCTCTCGCTGTGGGTGCTCTCGATCCTTTCCTTCGCGGTGTTCACCTCCGGTCTGCTGACCCGGGAGAATCTGCTCGCCACCGATCTCGAGCTCTCGGAATTCCACGCGCGGCAGAAGGCGGCCTCCCTCGTGGCGATTGCCTCGCACCCGCTCGTGGAGAACGGCGACCCGCTGCTCTACGGCGAGAACGAATATGGGGAGTCGTGGGAGACAAGGATCACCAGCGAAGAGGCGAGGCTCCCTCTCAATGCCCTGCTCCTGGAAGATGGAGGGTCCACTCTTGTCCGCCTTTTCCGATACTGGGGACTCCCCGAAATGGAGGCTCGCCAGCTGGTGGGCGCGCTCCAGGACGCCGTCGATGAAGACGGTCTCGAGCGCCTCAATGGCGCCGAAGCGGAAAGCTACGCTCGGGCCGGGTTTCCCGGCATGCCGATGAACCGTCCCTTCCAATCACTGGCCGAAGCGAACGGAGTCCGCGGCATGGATGCCCTGCGGCTGCTCCGCCCCGGCTGGCAGTCGTCCTTCACCCTGTTCAGCAGCGGCCCGCTCGACGCCAGCGGTGCCGAAGCGGAGCTGCTGGCAGCCGCCACCGGTGCCTCGATCGAGACCGCAGAAACATTCGTCAACCGGAGGAACGGTTTCGATGGCATACCCAATACCGCAGACGACCAGCCCGTCGATGACCTCGGTCCGCTCACCGCAGCCGCTGGCCGGCCCGACGCCTGGCCGCTGACGACACAGGGGTCCACGCTGCGCATCGAGGCACGGGTCACCGCCGGGGATGCGCGCGTCGGACTCGGCCTGCTCGGAAGAAAGAGCCCGGCCGGCTTCTTTCCAGAACACCTTGCATCCTTCCAGCCTTCACCCGATGACCGCGAATGAGCACGAAGTTTGAAATGCAGCAGCTCGACTGCATTCTTCCCGGAGAGGAGGAATGGACGACGCACGGTCGCAAGCCGCGTGTCGTCTGTCTGCCTTCCAAGCTTTTCCGGTGCCATCTCTTTTCGGTCCCCGGCGGAACGGACGAAGCTCTGGACGGACAACTTGTCAGCCTCGAGCTCGAGCGGCTCGGACTGGCGCCTCGACATCCTCAGGGTGGCTTTTCCTTCGAAGCCTACCGTGGGGAAAATGGATCCCGAGTGCTTTCCTCAGTGATTCTTCAGGCCGATGACGTCCCCGAAGGCTGCCATGTCGAGGGCCTTTCCCGCTTCGAGCCCCACGCGCTCTGCCGGCACGTTCCGAAAGGGGCGGCCGTCATCTGGCGGGAGCTTGGCGATTTCGTGCTTGGTGCCTCTGCCGGCAGCGGCGCCGCCTCCTACTTTCAGGTACTAAGTTCCCGTCAGCTTGACGAGGAAGCCGGGGAGGAGATCGAGATGATTCTCCGCAGCCTTGAAATGAAGGGCCTGCCAGTTCCACGCACGCTTCTTCTCAGCCACAGCGATCCTGAGGCGAGCTCCGGCTTCGTCTCCCGATTGGAGAGCCGGTTCGGTCTTGGTCTGCAGGTCAGGATCAGCCCCGATCCAGGACCGCGCACCCCGCTGGGCGAAAGCAGCCTTGTGCCAGCCAACGTACTGGCCCGGAAAGAAGAGCGCTCGAGACAGCACTCGATGTTACGTCTCGTGGCGATGATCGTCGCTCTTGGCGTTGCGGTGCTGGCACTCAATTCGTTCCTGCTTTTCCGTAAGGCCAAAGCGCTCGAAGACCGCCGGGCGGCGCTCCTTGTCGATGCGGACCTGGCAGCTCAGATCGCCGCCGCTCAAAGCCAGTCGGATGCGCTGGAAGACAGCTTTGAACCGGAGCAGTTCGCCATCGCGACGCTCAACCGAGTCATGAGCACCCTGCCCCCCTCCGGCGTCACCTTGAAAGAAATGAGCGTCGACCCCGGTCGAGTCGAGTTCTCGGGGGAAACCGTCAACGTCGACAGGGCCTCCGAAATTGGCGTCAATATCAAACGGATCTTCCCTGAGTTGGCTTGGACCTTCCCACCCCCTCGCATCCTGGATAACGGGCGCGCAGAGTTTATCGCCGTCGGTCTCCGAGCCGGGGAAGAGGGGGGGGCACGGTGAAACCAAGCGAACGCAGACTCGCTCTGACCTTCGTCGGAGTCCTCGTGCTCGGCGCCACCTGGGTCTCCGTCCTGAAGCTGCGGCAGTGGTCACGGAAGTTGGACGAAAAGGCGCTTCAAGTGGAACGGGCCGAGGTAGAGCAGGAGGCCCTTCTCGAGGAAAAGGACTTCTGGCTTGAGCGACAGGAATTCCTCGAAACTCGAATGCCCCGATACGCGCAGCGGCTCACCGCCGAACGCGAGTTGCGAACGATCGTGGAAAACACCGCACGACGGGAGGCGCTCGACATGAAGCAGCCTCAAATCCTAGAACAACGGACGACGCCGTTCTCGCACGAGTCCGGACTCGCCCTCGAGGGGACCGGCTCTTTTCCAGCGGTGGGGAGGTTTCTCATCTCCCTTCAGCAGCCCTCGGAGTTCATTTCCATTCGAGAAATGTCTCTCGTTGCGATCCCTGACTCCCCCGGTAACGTGAAGGTGAATCTCAGCCTCGTCCGGCACTACCGCTCGCCGGACATGGAGACGCCCGAAGCAAGATGAACGCGCTCCCATCCCATCGGTTTACATGGCTCAAGGGGCTTAAGGCGCTCAAGGGGCCCAAGGGGCTCGCTCCTGCGTGGGCCGGTCTTGTCAGTCTGATTCCCTCGGCATACTCGGCAGAGCCTGAATCAGGGACGCCCGAGTCGGTGACCCCCGAGCAGTACGAGGCCCTGCTGTCCCGCCCGCTCTTCGGCTCGGAGCCCGTCGTCCAGATCGTCACCAAGGAAATCAATTTTGCGGTCGACCTTACGCTCAGAGGAGTCTCCGCCAGTGGAGGCGACTACGAGGCCCTCCTCTTCAACACCGCCACGGGTCGGCACCAGACGGTCACGAACGAGGCCAATCCGGAAGGGATCCGAATCGTCTCAGTTGCCGAGAACGCGGATCCGAATCAGGTCAGCGTCACCCTCATCAAGGGCGAAGAGAAAGCCGTGGTGCGCTACTCGCCAACCGATCTCACCGCCGTGCCTGCAAGTCCGAACCCCGCCGTGCCGTCCGCGCCCGGGGGCGGACGCACTCCTGCGAACGGCCCGCCTCCGGGAATGAGAACCCCGCCTTCCGCTCCTTCCCGCGTGCCCCCCGGGATGATGACGCCTCCGAGTCGCAACTCCAATCCTCCCCCGGCTGACGATTTTCTGCCTCCTTCGCTCCCTCCGGATGGCGAGATCCCGCAGGAGATCATGCGTCAGCGACCGACCAATACGATACGAAGGCTTTCGGGCATCCCCAGACCTCAACCATGATCCTTCGCTACGCACTCCTTCTCCTGGTCACCTGCGGCCTCGTCCTTGCTCAGGCTCCCTCGCAGTCGGACGACAACGGCTTCCAGATGTTCAACGGCACGGTTTCCTTCGCCTTGCGGAAGTACCAGAGTCTGACGGGAAAGAAGATCATCGTAGACACGGCGGCGGCTTCTCAAAATATCAGCATCGACACCGGAGGACGCATGAAGCCGGCTCAGACCGCCGATTTCATCGAAAAGAGTCTGCTCCTCAACGGTTTCGCGCTCGTCCCCAGTGGGCCGGACACGCTCAAGCTGATCGCATTCTCCCCCGCCAAGCAGCTGACCGCCGAGGGCATTCCCGTCATCACCCGGCCCGAGGCGCTGCCACCGGGCGACGCGGTCGTCACCTACATCATGCCGCTCAGCTACATCGGCGCCGAGGAAGCCGTGAAGACGTTCAAGCAGATCGTCAGCCTGCACTCCTACGGATCCGTGGTCGCCGTTCCCGAAGCAGGCGTGGTCGCCATTACGGAAAGCAGCGCCACCATCCGCAACTTCATCGATCTCCAGAAGTCACTCGACGTCGCTCCCAGCGAAATGGTCCGCCAGAGCTTTCAACTGGAGCGCTCCGATGCCGAGGAGGTCGCCGAAGGCCTGCGGGAGATCCTTGGGCTGGAGACGGAGTCCGGCTCAGGTGGAGCAGGGGCGGGGATTCCCCCTGCCATGCAGCAAGGCGGTGCGGGCGGCGATCAGCAGGCTGCCGGAACCACGTCGACCAGAACGCGTCCCCGGATCGTCGCCATCACCCGCACCAACCGCATCCTCGCCATGGCCCGCCCAGTCGACATGGCCTACATCGAGAGCATCATCGAGGAGTACGATTCCCCGAGCTCCGCTCGAAACCACTTCTCCATGCCAGTGCGCTACGTCCGCGTCACCGACCTCCTTCAGGTTGCGCGCGACACGATTCTGAGAGGGGCCGAGACACCAGGCGGCGGCAACGCGGGGAATCCATCCCAGATCTACAGCCAGGACAACCGGAGCGACGGATTCCAGGACCGCAGTTTTGGGTCCGCGGGGATGCGCAACAACGGTTTCGGCAGCACCGGTGCAGGCAGCAACTTCGGCGGCAGCGGGATTTCGGGAAACTCCAGCCTCCGGGAACCCGAGGTACAACAGGGCCCCATCTCGCTTCTCGCGGGCAAGACCCTGATCATCGCCGATCCCGTCAGAAACGTACTCTTCGCCTCGGGTCCTCCCGACCACCTCGCGGACCTCAAGGCCATGATCGAAAATCTCGACCAGCGTCCGCGCCAGATCTTCCTCTCCATCGTGATCGGTCAGCTCACCCTTGGAGACGGCGTGGATTTTGGGGTCGATCTGGTCCGCAGCGTCGATGGCTTTCGTGTCAACGGTCGCAACGCCTTCGGCGCGGGTTCCTACAAGTCGAGCATCGGTGAAGGCCAGACCAATTTCCCCGACATCGCCGGCCTGCAGGGCGTCGAAGACTTTCTTCCCATCGCGCAGGGCCTCTCCGCCTACGGCCAGATCGGCGAGCATCTCAGCGCCTACCTGCGCACGCTCCAGTCGACCAACCGATTCACCGTCCTCTCCCGCCCTTCCGTCTTTACGATGAACAACCGCAAGGCGGTCGTCGCCACCGGCCAGCGAATCGCGGTTCCCGTCAGCACCCTCAGCACGGTCGATCCCAATCAGGTGGGCCAGGCCATTAGCTCCTCGATCGACTACCGCGACGTCGTTCTCAAGCTCGAGGTGATCCCGCTCATCAATGCCGACGACGAAGTCACCCTGCAGATCTCGCAGATCAACGACGACATCGTCGGCAGCACCGTCGTCGCCGGCAACGAGATTCCCACCATCGGCACCCAGGAGATCACCACGACAGTGATCGTTCCCGACCGATCGACCGTCCTCCTCGGCGGCCTCGTTTCGGAGGGTGCGAGTGAAACGGTGAGTGGTCTGCCCCTGTTCACCAAGATCCCACTTCTCCGCCACGTGTTCGGCTCGACCTCGAAGAGCAAGGATCGCCGTGAACTGGTGATCTTCATCCAGCCGGTGATCATCAAACACCCCAGCGACATTCCCTCGACCATGCTCGACCAGCATCGGCGGACCGAGATTACCCAGGACGCCTATGACTTCGCCAACCCTCAGGTTCGAGAGCTCAGCCAGCGCCCGCTCCTGAGTCAGCCCGTCCGAGTCCACGGCAGCCCCGCCCCGCCTCGCGCGAGAACGCAGGCCCCCTAGCGGCAATGGCGCTTGGTTCAGAACCCCCGAGCGATTCGGGTATGGGGTTGGCAAAAGGTAGGGAGGTGCGTCCCTGCGCCTCCGCAGGGATCCCAAGGCGACCAACGACGCCCTCTTCCGTCCCGACAGCATCGACCTACTTGC
>ENA-ORXT01004898-ORXT01004898.1-marine-metagenome-genome-assembly--contig:-NODE-4898-length-13501-cov-4.881406_pt1 | contig 13501 bp, 7 predicted proteins | sample MGYA00237868_ERZ511482 | MGnify/ENA metagenome assembly ERZ511482 | reverse complement strand
ACTTTCACTGTCTCCAGCATAATGGAGGAAAGCGCTTATGTCATCCTTGACCTGTCTAGGAGGAAGGGTCCACTTCTTAATGGACTCGTGAGTCAACCCGTCATGCATCTGTAAATTACCCAAAAACGACAAAGCCACCAGACGGTATCAAGACACAGCAGCACCGACGCGGCCGCCCAAAAAATGGTAGGTGCCTTAAAACCGGTTGGCAGTGAAAATATTGGCTAAATGATTGATTAGATTTGTACTGTCTCAGTGTCAACCTTCGTCAACGTTTTACCAAAAATTCACTCAGAGTCTGGATTTGGACAATGTTCAGAGTGGGAATAGAACGCAACTGGGTCCAAACATCCAAGTGTTTTCTTAGTATCAAACACCGGGTGTGTGTTGTCTGCAATCTACGGTGGATGACCACGGTGTCAAGTTTTCGTGCCCTCAGTCGTTGATCTGATAGAGTCTGAACGGTGTAGAGTGGCTCTGTTTTTCCTATACTCAGGGCTTGATGCCTATGGGACGACAAAAGACACCGAACAACACGAAAAAGTCCCGCCAATCTTCCGTTAGTGCGTCGCTGGCGCGTTCCACGATGCCAGAGACGCAAAGACTACATCCTCCAAAGCGCTTATGCGGTCAGCGCGAACTCCGCACCGGCCTTGTCTTTGGTGTCACTCTCGCCAGCTAACACTCTCAAGCCCAAGAAAAGCGCAGCATGGACAAACAAGAAAAACAGCAGCTCAGCGAAATTGACATCTGCGATCTTTTCATCACACCCGCGATCAAAAGCGTTGGGTGGGATCAGCTCACCCAAATTCGTCGCGAAGTCACGCTTACTCCCGGGCCAGTCATCGTCCGGGGCAACATGTCCTCACGAAATAAGAAGAAGAAGAAGTTCGCGGATTACGTTTTGCTTCGTGAAGCTGGGGTTCCCATCGCCATCGTCGAAGCAAAAGATAACAAGCACACCGTCAGCAACGGCATGCAGCAAGCCCTCGGCTATGCAAGCATCCTTGATGTCCCCTGTGCCTTCAGCTCAAACGGTGACGCCTTCGCTTCCCACAACAAAGTCCCGGCCGCCGGTGAGGACATCGAGTGCGAGTTCCCACTCGACGCCTTTCCCACGCCCGCTGAGCTCTGGAAACGTTACAAGAAGCACCGCAATATCGAGGACGACGAAGAGAAACTTGTCCTCGAGCCCTACCACCTAGACCTCTACGGAAAAGAACCACGCTATTACCAAAGCGAAGCAATCAACCGCGTGATCGAAGCTGTCGCCAAAGGCCAAAATCGCCTCCTGCTGGTCATGGCTACTGGCACCGGCAAGACCTATACAGTCTTCCAAATCATCTGGCGTCTCTGGAAGGCCAAAAATGCCAAGCGCACCCTCTTCCTTGTCGATCGCAATGTGCTCGCCGACCAGACCCTAGTGAATGACTTTAAGCCTTTTGGCTCAGTCATGACCAAGATAAAGAACCGCAAGATCGACCCGGCATACGAGATTTACCTTGGCCTTTATCAGGCCCTTACCGGCCCCGACGAAGAGGACAAGATCTTCAAGAGTGTTTCCCGTGACTTCTTCGATCTCATCGTGATCGACGAGTGCCACCGTGGCAGCGCCTCTGAAGATTCTGCATGGAGCGAAATCCTTAGCTACTTTTCCGGGGCCACTCAAATCGGTCTCACCGCAACGCCGAAGGAAACAGAATACGCCTCTAACATCACCTACTTCGGCGAGCCTGTTTACACCTACAAACTCAAACAAGGGATCGAAGACGGCTTCCTTGCTCCCTATAAAGTAGTCCGCTACCACTTCGACAAAGACCTCATCGGCTGGACACCTCCGTCGGGCATGACGGACGACCTCGGGAAGGAGATCGAAAGCCGCACCTATAACCAAGCTGACATGGATCGCATACTGGTGCTCAACCAGCGCACTAAACTCGTCGCCAAATGCGTGATGGAGCTTCTCAATGCTACCGATCCTTACTCAAAGACGATCATATTCTGCGATGACATCAACCACGCCGAGCGCATGCGCGTCGCTATCACCAATGCCGCGGGTAACCTCGCCCTCGACAACCCAAAATACGTTATGCGAATCACTGGCGACAGTGTTGAGGGTAAGGCCGAATTAGACAACTTCATCGATCCCGAGAGCAAGTCCCCCGTTATCGCCACCACCTCTGAGCTCCTCTCCACTGGAGTCGATGCCAAAACCTGCAAACTCATCGTTCTTGACAAGGCCATCAAGTCGATGACTACCTTCAAGCAGATCATCGGTCGCGGCACGCGCATCGACGAAGAGCACGGTAAATACTTCTTTACTGTCATGGACTTCAAGAACGCCACCGAGCTCTTCAAGGACCCAGACTTTGACGGCGACCCAGTGGTCATTCACAAGCCAGGCCCCGACGGCGATCCCGTACCACCCGACCCGCTTCCTCCAGAAGATGGAGACGACATCGACGATCCCTCACCTGGGTCTAAAAAAATTCACGTCAGCGGAGTCGAGGTCAACATTCTCGCCAAAACCGTTGAATATCGTGGCGATGACGGCGAGATGATCACCGAGTCCTACTGCGACTACAGCCGCAAGCACATACTGAACGAGTATGCATCCCTCAATGACTTCATCACCAAGTGGAAAAATACGAAGAAGAAGGAAGCCATCGTCAACGAACTGGAAGAATATGGCATCGAGCTTTCCAAGCTAGCGGAGGAAGTCGGCAAGGAATATGGTGACTTTGACCTCACATGCCACATCGCCTACGACCAGCCGCCACTCACCCGGCAAGAACGTGCAGACAACGTCAAGAAGCGCAACTATTTCACTAAGTATGGAGAGCAGATGCGCGCCGTACTTGAAGCCCTCTTGGATAAATACGCCGACGAAGGCGTCCTCACCATCGAGAGCCCAAAAGTGCTCAAACTCACTCCCTTCGACCAGATGGGCACACCCGTCGAGATTATCAACGGTGTGTTCGGCGGCAAGGAAAACTACGAAAGCGCCATCGCAGAACTCGAGCGCGAACTCTTTGACCAGAAAATTTCAGCATGAGTAACGTCAGCGGTACCATCAAATCCATTCAGGACATCATGCGCAAGGACGTCGGCGTCGATGGCGACGCGCAGCGCATTAGCCAGCTCGTCTGGATGTTTTTCCTCAAGATCTACGACGACCGCGAGGCTGAGATCGAACTCCTTGAGGATGACTACAGTTCGCCCCTTCCCGAGAAGCTGCGCTGGCGTAACTGGGCCGCAGACCGGGAAGGCATGACCGGTGATGACATGAGCGAGTTTGTAAACATGAAGCTCTTTCCCACTCTCAAGGACAAGCTCGTCCTTGAGGGCCCGCACGGCAAGCGCGCCCAAGTCATCCGCAATGTTTTCGAGGATGCCTACAACTACATGAAGTCTGGCACCCTGATCCGCCAGGTTATCAACAAAATCAGCGAGATTAACTTCAACAACACTGAGGATCGCCACACATTCGGCAACATCTACGAACAAATCCTCAAAGACCTGCAAAGCGCCGGGAATGCGGGCGAGTTCTACACCCCCCGCGCCGTCACCCAGTTCATCGTCAACCGTGTCGATCCCAAGCTCGCTGAGACCGTTCTTGATCCCGCCTGCGGCACTGGTGGCTTCCTCGCCTACGCCATCGACCACAAGCGCAAGAGCTACGTCAAATCTGCCAAGCACGAGGAGACACTCATTAGCAGCATCCACGGCGTCGAAAAGAAGGCCCTGCCGCACATGCTCTGTACTACCAACATGATCCTGCACGGCATCGACACGCCGACAAACATCCGCCACGACAACACCCTCAGCCGCCCCTACAAGGACTACGGCGAGAAAGATCGTGTTCAAGTCATCATCACCAATCCGCCGTTCGGAGGTACGGAGGAAGATGGCATCGAGAATAATTTCCCCGCCAATTTCCGTACCCGCGAGACTGCCGACCTCTTCATGGCGCTTATCGTCAAGCTGCTGAAAAATCGCGGTCGCGCCGCCGTCGTCCTGCCCGATGGTTTTCTCTTTGGTGAGGGTATGAAGACGCGCCTCAAGCAAGATCTCATGGAGAAATGCAATCTACACACAATTGTCCGCCTGCCCAACGGTGTCTTCGCTCCCTACACTGGTATCAAGACCAACATACTCTTCTTCACCAAGAAGCCCGAGAGCGAGCAACCTGCTACTAAGGAGGTCTGGTTCTACGAGCATCCCTACCCCGAAGGCGTCACCAGCTACAACAAGACCAAGCCCATGCGTTTCGAGGAATTCCAGACTGAGATCGATTGGTGGGGCTCCGAGAACGACTATTTCAAAAACCGCATACCAACAGAACAGGCGTGGAAAGTTAGCATCGAAGACATCGCCGCGCGCAACTACAACCTCGACATCAGCAACCCGCACGTCGGCGAACTGGTCAACCACGACCCGGAGGAATTGCTGGCGGCATATAACCAACAGCGAGGCGAGATCCAGAGCCTACGCGACCAACTGAAATCCATTTTGGCCACTGCGCTGGCGGGGGACAAGTGATGGCGAACCCAGCAACAATCATCACAGACCACCTAGATACTTGGTCATTGGCGATCAAGAAAAAGTCGTCCGCCGGCCGTGGCAGCGGGACGAAGCAGGAATTCTACGGCATCAAGAAGCTGCGGGAGCTGATTCTGGAATTGGCAATCAGAGGTCTTGTAGTTCCACAAGACGATTCGGACGAACCCGCCGCCAAGCTCATAAACAAGATTGCGATTGAGAAAGCCAAACTCATCAAGGACGGGAAGATAAAGAAGGGGAAGAAAATCCCAGACTCTGAAGAGGAGCTACCATTCGATATACCAAACAGTTGGACTTGGACTCAACTTGTAGAAATTTCCGAGATTGGACCGAGAAATACCCTGCCAGATGATCTCAATGTTGGCTTCGTTCCGATGCCACTCATTTCGACCAGCTATGATGGAACCCACGACCAAGAAATTAAAACCTGGAGTGAAATCAAAAAGGGATACACGCATTTTGCGAACGGAGATATCGCAATTGCTAAGATTACTCCGTGCTTCGAGAACAGTAAGGCTGCGATTTTCGGAAACCTAGAAAATGGTCACGGTGCTGGGACTACGGAGCTTCATGTCGCCCGGCTAATCGGTGAGTTTGTGAATTCAAGGTTCCTCCTGCTCTACTTGAAGGCTCCGATGTTCTTGGAGAAGGGAAAGCCAAAGATGACGGGCTCTGCCGGTCAGAAGCGGATTCCAGCAAAATATTTTGCGGGCAACCCATTACCACTCCCCCCCCTAGCCGAACAACACCGCATCGTCGCCAAAGTCGACGAACTGATGGCGCTTTGCGATCAGCTCGAGCAGCAGCAAGAGGACAGCGTGCGCACGCATAGCACCCTGGTGCAAACGCTCCTCGGCGCCTTAACGGCCACGAGCGAACGCGGTCAGTTTGCGCAAGCTTGGCAGCGGATTACCTCCCACTTCGATATCCTGTTTATCACCGAAAGCAGCATCGACCAGCTCAAACAAACCATCTTGCAACTCGCCGTGATGGGTAAACTCGTAGAGCAAGATCTCAATGACGAAACGACTGCCACACTTCTGAAAAAGATAGCGGCAGAGAAAAAGCAACTGATCAAGGAGAAGAAGATCAGGAAACAGAAACCACTACCGCCGGTAGTTGAAGGAGAGAAGCCATTTGAAGTGCCTGAAGGCTGGGCTGTAGCGCGTTTTTATGAAATTTGCCAAGAAGTCTCTACAGGGCCTTTTGGATCGATGATCCACAAAAACGACTACATAGTAGGCGGAGTTCCGTTGATCAACCCGTCGCATATGATCAATGGGAAAATTATCGCTGAGGAAAAGGTCAGTGTGAACTCAGAGAAAGCTAGCGAACTTAATTCTTATGCAATTCATGAGGGGGATATCGTAATGGCAAGACGCGGAGAGATGGGGCGGTGCGCCATTGTCACAAAAGATGAGGATGGATGGTTATGCGGAACCGGAAGCTTCGTTCTTAGGTTCAACTCCGACATATCTATAAATTATATGCTGATTCTCTTTAAATCCGAGAAGGTCGTATCCTATTTACGTGGTGAGTCTGTTGGTATGACCATGACAAATCTGAATCATGGGATATTAAATAAAATGCCGGTCATCCTTCCCCCAGCAGCCGAACAAAAACAGATTGTCGACAAGGTAGGGAGACTAATGACCCTGTGCGACCTCCTCAAAGCGCGCCTCCAAACCGCCCAAGCTACCCAACTACATCTCGCCGACAGTCTCGTCGAAGCCGCCATCCGATAGGCCACCTTGCCAGCACTGAAATCGAGCATCATACATGCGCCTGAAGCACGTCTATATTAGCGATTATAAGAACCTGAAGAACTTCAACCTCAGTTTCGATAGCAATAGCTTTCTGGATGTATTCGTTGGCAAAAACGGCACTGGAAAATCGAACCTCCTCGAGGCTCTCATCGAGATATTCCGCCACCTCAATGAGTTTAATTCAGGTGGTGACGGTATTGACTTTGACTACCAGATCACCTACGAAATCGAAGGCAAAAGCACCTCAATCGAGTGGGCCAATAGCCAACTCAATATTAACGGTCGCGATCGCAAGACCCTCGGCAAGACTACACCTCTTCCAGACAATGTACTGGTCTACTACTCAGGCCATAACGATACGGTCTCAACTCTAATTGGGAACTACCAAGAGGCGTTCAGAAGCCGGATCAAGAGTGCCGATTTCTCCGACTCCCGCTATTTTCTCGGAATCGACTCAGCCTACAAACAGCTCCTCCTCGCAGTCAGTCTCCTTAAGCCAGAAGACAGCCCGTGCCGCCGCTTCATTTGCCAGAAACTCGGTATCGCGGAAACAGCAACCGAACTAAAACTCACGCTCATGCGCCCCTATTACGCAAGCTCTTCGGATTACGACGTTCAGAACAACGACGGTGCCGACAAGTTCTGGAAAGCCGATGGAATCACGAAAACGTTCCTGAACCAGCTCACAGAATGCACTGCTCCTGGTCCAACGGGTGGACGTGTCAGAACCGAAGGCTACCTTTCAAGCTCCGACAAATACATTCTCTACCTGGATCCCGCCAACATAGCAGATATGTTCAAAAACGAAGCGCCTCACGAACTGTTCAGCCGGTTCGACAACCTGAAGGTCCTCGAGATGCTCGAAGACATTTCAATCCCTCTAAAGCTCACCAACGGCGAAGAAGCTACTAACGCTTTTTTCAGCGATGGCCAATTTCAATCCGTCTATATCTTCGCGATCACGGAGCTCTTTAAACAGCGCCATTGTCTCACTCTGCTAGACGAACCTGACTCTTTTCTTCATCCTGAGTGGCAACACGAGTTTCTCAGCCAAATATTCGAGATCTCAGAAGCCGCCAGCCAGACGAACCACACCCTGCTTAGCAGCCACAGCGCCTCAACGATCTCGTCGAGCAACGACAACCTCATTAGCCTATTCGAAAACGACGGGAATACGGTCAAAGTTTCCAAAGCTCCAAAGAGCGAAGTAATCACGTCCCTGTCAGCCGGACTTATCACATTCTCCGAGTCCGAAGCCCGCCTGAATATCCAGCACGTCTTGAAAAATACGACGCTGCCGGTTCTTTTCACAGAAGGAATTACGGACGAGATCATTTTGGAAGCTGCCTGGTCGAAACTTTACTCAGGGGAGAATCGTCCTTTTGAAATTCAGAATGCTTTTGATTGCGCCTTTCTAGCAAATCTTCTGCAGCGCGACGAACTTTATCGAAATGATCAACAACGGGTTTTTTTCGGGCTTTTTGATTTCGATGAGGCCTACAACGATTGGAGTCGACTTAGAGGCGCTGACGAACAGACCGATCCCTGTAGGTGTCTCATAAAGAAGCATGCACGGCATGAAGGTTATGGGTTGCTTCTTCCAGTTCCCACCAGTTCTTCAATCAAGAGCCAAGTTCTGAATACCGCTACCGGCGGCACCTATCGGCATAAATCACTACTCACAATCGAGTTGCTTTTTCACGATGTGCCCGGCTTGGAATCACACTTCGCGATCGACACTGAGCGCACCGACGGCTTCATAAAATTCGTGGGAAGCAAGGTAAGATTCGCCAAAAATGTTGTTCCGACTCTTGACCCCGAACACTTCAAGGTCTTCGAGCCCATTTTCGATTTCGTTAAGTCGAAATGTGGACCACAGGTTCCAGTAGCGGCAGCCACGACCTAGTGAACGCCGAGCCTTTCGACTGGCAACGCTTCCACGCGTATCGCGTCTTCGACGAGTTTCTCAAACGTTTCGTCATCCAACGAAAAAGCTACGTCACCCAGCACCTCGATCCGCTCGACCTGGCTGCGGCATTCGAAGACATCCGGGAACGCTTCGTCGCCGCGTTCGATGATTCAGAGGCACGCTTCGAGCAAAAGCTGGCCCATCAGTTTGTCGGCGCGTCTGAGCAAACCAAAATTGTCTTCGCCAACATCGAATATCTCTGGGCGATGCCGATGGGGAATATCTCCCCGAAAAAGAAGCGTTCCTACGCACAGCGGTGGTTTCACGGGCCGGATCAAGTCGTGAGCGGTGAGCGTTTCTACTTTGGTTACTCCCACATCATCGCCAATCCCGGACCGTGGTATTTACGCAACAAATATTGGGAACTGGTTGCGGCGTTGCGGGTGCTGAGCCTAGTCACAGAAGAGACTGGCCTAACGGATCTATCCGCTCTCAAGCAGCGGATCGCGGAGATCTGCCATGCGGCTATTTACCAGGGGATCCCGGCCGGGGAGAGGTTCGCCGTATCCAAGGTGTGTGGCATCCATTCCGCCCTGATGCACCTGGCCGATCCCGAGCGCTACGAATCGATCATTTCCGCATCGCACCGGCGGCAGATTTGCGGCGTCATCGGGCACGTTGTCGAAAGCCCTTCCTCGGATGCGGAAGTCCTACTCAAGCAGATCCGGGAAACCCTCTACGACTCCCACGGCAACGGCGAGGAACTGGACCGAAAATATCGCTGGTTCTTCTATTCGAATGACGTTCAACCGCTCTGGATTCACAAGAAGAGCAAGAAGGCACAACGGTTTAGCTCTGCCGTCTTCGACGTACGCCTGGAGGAAGATGCCGCCGACCTCGAAGGGGGCAAGGAGGAAGTCAAAGGGTACCGCATCCGCCGCAGCGCCAAGCTCGTTAGGGCAGCGAAGCGCCGCGACAACCATTCCTGCCAAGCCTGCGGGTTCCACTTCGAAGATCAGATCGTCCACGTCCATCACCTCGACCCCCTGAGCGAATACAAGCGTCCACAAGAAACGAAGCTCGAAGACCTGCTCACCCTCTGCCCAACCTGCCATTACCTCGCACACTACTGGCTGCGGAAGAGTCCCCGCTACAGGCAGCTTGAACTTCTTCTAACGAAGGTGGACGGTGACTAGCTTTCCTGAAGGAAAGGCAATGCACATTTACAGCCAATAGTGGCGGAGCTTGAGCGGAGGCGAACGGCGGAATTGACAAAGCTCGACAGCGCTGAGGCAGTTGCTGACTTCTGACATAATTTGTTGCTGCCGAGGACGAACCACTTACCAAGTCTGCCCCAAATACTCCGGAAACGGCCTGAACTACGAAACATAGCAACCAGATCAGATTAGAGCAACAGCCTTACAAGCTCTTCGGGAGCAGCGACCACAACCTGGTTCCGGCTTGCCACCAAACTCGTAACTCACTCGCCTCACCAGACTTGGTATCAAACGCGATTGACAGTACCTGTGACAGTACGCTAGCGAATGACGAAGTGAATTATCTCGCCAATTCAATTGCTTACATTGCATACATGACTCCCCCCAGCTCCACCAACTGCAAGGCTCAACCTTAACGGGTTGGGCCTTTTTTGTTTGTGCTCACGTGTCAATATTTCGAAACTAGCGTGCCGCTTGTAAAGTGGTACTGGAAGGATATCCGTAGCTTCTGCGCGTCCCGCAGCGAATTCTCGCCGGGTTTGGAAGGCTGGATACTATCTGGTTCACGCTACTATTGCCCTGTCGCCCCACCCCCCCCCCGCGTATCCATGGTCAATCCGCAGCATGGAAGTAGCCTGCAACCTGGGTCAGCTGCTTCCTATCATCACTATGTGTAACTTCACCTAAGCACCGAGTCGACTCGAGTAAGCAGTCACAGTGTTTATTACTTCCTTTTTGAGTATCGGTAGCCCGTGTTGTCTAGGGCTGAGACCAGGGTGTTACGTGATCGTGAACGAAAAAATATACGGCATATCGCTTGCTTGAAACAGTGGCGAAACTGGCTGTCTACCTGCGTCGAGCCAACAAGAACGGTTTGTAGTGATACCAACTGGAAGCTGCAAGAGTACATATAACCCTGCCTTCTGTCCGCATTGGAACAAAGTACGGATTTCTACTACGAATCTGGGTGCGCTGAATGTCCATTTTATTGAGGGAATAGCGAGATGGGAACACTACTTTTTGGAACGGGGGGGTCAGCATTGAATTTGCTGAAAAACCTACCTGAACACCATGATTACCTTGCGGCTGTGGATAACGATAAAAGCAAGCATGGTATGGTTTTCCAAGGTCTACAGATTATTTCTCCATCAGAAATATCTCATTATGAGTATGACAAGATCATGATAGCTTGTTACTGGGAGGGCACGATAAAAAAACAGCTTATTGAAGAATTAGGCATTGCGCCCGAAAAAGTGATCACTCCTCATAAAAAGTACTTTAAAAATGCAGGGGAAAACCTGCATCCCTTTCAGCACCCACCCACTCTGGCGTTGGCACATAAAATCATTTTAATTCTTTGCGGTAGCGCACATGCAGCACAGGTGCCACTACATATCGACTATGGCACTTTGCTTGGAATAATGCGCGACGACGACCTTATTTCATGGGACGACGATATTGATTTAGCGGGTGATGTGGTTGATGCAGAGAAAATTGAAAAACTTTTATTAGATCGTATTGGCGGTATAGATGTTGGAGTTGTATGGGACATACAAAAGTCTGTCGATGTGAGTGGTCGCGTATTGCAGTTCAGTATTAGCTTCGTTCCTAAACCCGGTATTGATTACAAGCAGTTCCCCATCTCAGTTGCGATGAAAGGGGTAGACGACGGAATGGCGATGAAATTATGCAGTTTTGGTGCATGGTCTACTCCAGCATTTCATACTGCCACCCTAGATACTCTTTGCTGGAAAGACACAGATATATTCATACCTTCTGACTGTGATGGTTATTTGCGCTTCACGTATGGCAATTGGCACACTCCCAAAAAAGATTTGTCGGTTGGTGAGGGCGAAAACTGGAAAACAGTGCCTGTTGAAAAAATAACACAAGCACATGTGACCAACCATTCGATATACAGCACTGACTCCCTACCAACCCATTAGTCTGAAATATTTGAAATGGCGCTCGTTACCACCCGCATCGCGCACACTTCTCCCTTTCCGATACGCGTATGGCACGCACCATTCTGTTTGGATCATGTCTTTAGAGGTGTGCCTTTTGCGACCTGAATAGCCTATCCAGCTGAGCAATATTCTGCGATAGCCAAGTGATTGCAACCTGACGAATATAACTCTCGGCATGCACAGATGTCTTCGTCAATGGCTATCTGTTGAATGACTGGTTCGCTTCGTGCTGGTTAACTCTCTCCGATGAGAGTTTGCGACTCGGTGTATGGCGATCTTAGCGTTACACTTTAACTGAAGTACTAGTATTCATGTGAATACTAGTAAAAAAAGGCAATTAATATGGCTGCACGGCGACCCTCAGATCGAACGATTTTCATATTCGACTTGGACGGAACAATAACTCGTAAGGAGACACTACCGGTTATCGCTAAGGCGTTCGCTGTCGAAGACGAAATAGATGCGCTTACGTCCCAGACCATCGCAGGCAACATTCCTTTTGTAGAGAGCTTTATCCAGCGTGTGGCGATTTTAGGCCACATTAATGTGGATGAAGTTCGCAAAACTTTGAGTGAAGTCCCTCTGTTCGAAAATCTTAGGAGCTTTATAAATGCTCATCCAGAGCAATGTGTAATCGCTACAGGAAATTGTGGTGAATGGGTGGGGGGAATTACTGAACAATTTGCCTGCGCCACCTATTCCTCTACGGCAGTGGTGGAAGACGACAAAATTGTAAAACTGAATACAATCCTGAAGAAAGAAGACATTGTAAGGCGCTACCAAGCAGAAGGTCACCAAGTTGTATTCATCGGCGATGGGAACAATGACATGGAAGCGATGCGTGAAGCAGACGTTTCTATCGCGTGTGGGCTAACCCATTATCCTGCCAATAGTATACTGGCGATTGCTGATTACTGTGTATTTGCAGAGCAGAGTCTGTTGCGACTGCTAGCGCAAATAAACGAACCACAACCAGGAACCTCAGTTGTACTAAGTTGCGCTGGTGTAGGTTCACGACTCGGTTTGGCGAAAACAAAGGCGCTGATTGAAATTGACGGTGATAAATTGATTCACCTGCAGTTGAGAGCATTTGCGGAAGTTGAGGATTTGCGCGTGGTGATTGGCTTTCAAGCTCGTAGCGTCGTAGAAGCTGTGCTAGAAAAACGCAGGGATATCGTGTTTGTCTATAACCATGATTATTTTCGCACCAAAACGGGCGCTAGTTTTTATCTTGGTGCTCGCCATGCCAATGAATACTGTGTCGCATGGGATGGTGATTTAGTAGTTCATCCAGACGACATACCTACCTGTATTAACACCGAAGGTGAATACGTAGGAGGTAGTTCAATTATGTCCGAAGATGGTGTATTTTTGCGCGTAAACGAACAAAATCAAGTGTTGTCGTTTTCTCGTGACCAGGGGGATTTCGAGTGGTCAGGTCCAGCCAAGCTAAAACGTAGCAACATAAATTATGTTTCGACTAATGTGTTTAATCAAATTGAAGATTATCTCCCATTACCTTTCTTAAGTATAAAAGCGCAAGATATCGACACTTTCGAAGATTATAGAAACGCGATTACCTTTGTAAAGAGCTGGCAACATGCAGAATAAAGATGTGATCGAATATTACGACAAAATGGCGTCTAGTATAAAAGCGCCTACAGAAACGCGTAATAAAGCGAAGGATTTTTCACAGTTTGATATCGATTTTATGCTGAAGCGCGCATCACTAAACAAGCGTCTGCTCGATTTAGGTTCAGGCACTGGTTTGTTAGTCAATCACTTGGTTGATCGATTCAGAAGTATCACCGCGATTGAAAAGTATCCTGAGTTTTCTAAATACATTGACTCTTCAAAAGTTACGATTATAAACACTGACTTGTTGGAATTAACGTTTGCTGACAGCGAATTTGATATCACGTCGCTGTTTGGGGTAATGAATTGTTTCAATTTCATAGAAGCAGAGACAATATATCGAAATATACATTCGTATCTTAAAACTGGAGGACAACTTGTCGTTAAAAATCAGTTTGGTGTTGAAGATGACGTTACTGTGAGCGGTCATTCCGAAGAAATAGG
>ENA-ORXT01004897-ORXT01004897.1-marine-metagenome-genome-assembly--contig:-NODE-4897-length-13504-cov-15.506219_pt1 | contig 13504 bp, 8 predicted proteins | sample MGYA00237868_ERZ511482 | MGnify/ENA metagenome assembly ERZ511482 | reverse complement strand
ACCCCCAAATTATCAATTTGTTAGCTATTCTCAATGGATGAAGGAAGTTTTTCATGGATTTCGGTTATTATTTTTTTTTAATATGGCTTTATTTGCTGTTGATAGGATGGCTAAAGGAAGGATATTACATAAGAGGATGGGAATTTAACTTGGTCTTAACGTAAGGCGGATGTATAATTAAATTATTTACACATAATATATCTTGTAACCATTACTTTTATTATCTTTGAATAAATACTCTAATTATGACTGCTACCTTCAATATGGCTAGAAAATATTCTGTAGCAGAATATCTTTCTATAGAAATTGACTCCAATGAAAAATTGGAATACTATAACGGAAAACTACACGCTATGGCTGGAGGAACAATCCCCCACAATCGAATTTGCAGAAATATCTTAGCAGAATTACATTTTGCTTTAAGTGAAAAATTTGAAGCTTTTGGAAGCGACCAAAAAGTATTTCTATCAAAATATAATTTCTACGTATACCCTGATGCGGTAGTGGTCGCTGGCACCCCATTACAAACGGAAAAAGCAGCAAATGCGATTGTCAATCCAGTTTTGATTATAGAGGTGCTTTCTCCAAGTACCGCCAAATACGATAAAAAAGATAAATTTATTCAATATCAAAGTTTGTCTTCTTTTACGGAATACGCACTTATTCTTCAAGAAATACCTGAGGTACAAACTCGATTTCGGGAAGAACCAGATTTATGGCGTTCTATTGAGTTTAGTGGATTGGATACTACGCTAGTTTTAAAATCTGTAGGTGTGAGTATAGATATGAAGCGGATATATAAGGGGGTGAAATTTGTGTGAGACGTGATGTATTCGTGCTCTGTTGTCTACTAACGCCGTTCGAACACGTCGCTTTTGTCATTTCGCAGGAAATCTACTAACGCCGCTCGAACACGTCGCTTTTGTCATTTCATAGGAAATCTACTAACGTCGTTCGAACACGTCGCTTTTGTCATTTCGTAGGAAATCTACTAACGCCGCTCGAACACGTCCCATTTGTCATTTCGTAGGAAATCTACTAACGCTTTACTATGTGTTTCTAATTAGGCGTTAGTGGATTTCCTGCAAAATGACAAATGGGATGTGTTCGAGCGGCGTTAGTGGATTTCCTGCAAAATGACAAATGGGACGTGTTCGAGCGGCGTTAGTGGATTTCCTGCGAAATGACAAACGGGACGTGGGCGTATGACGTTAGTAGATTTCCTGCGAAATAGCAAAAGCGACGTTAGTAGATTCCATACGAAATAGCAAATACGACAACTTACCGAACCTTCACCATCAGCACCACCTTACTCCCCCTACTAGTCTGCATTCGACAATAATAATTTCCAGCCGCTAAAGTACTTGTATGATAAGTTACTTGATGTTTTCCTTTAGCTATATGCTGATTGGTAAGCACGGCTAATTCACTACCATTCGCATCAAAAATGCTCAATCTTATATGCTCGCCTTTAGACTCAAAATATATATTGGTCAATTGACTAAAAGGATTTGGACTATTTTCAATAAACAAGACTTCCTGCTGCTTGAAAATAGTGTTAATCGAAGTGGTCTTATTACAACCCTCAACCAAGGGGATATATTGGAAATCATCATACAGTAAAGACCGAACAGTCGATTCTTCTGCCTCAAACCAATCTATTAATAAAGAACCATAGACCGAACGAAAATCAAATTGCATGGCTACCCCATCTTTACTGCCAACTTCTTCTGGAATAACTGGGTTATCTCCAATTATTGCTCCATTGACACAAGAACCAAAAATCATTAGGGGTGCAGCAGATCCGTGATCTGTTCCAAAACTTCCATTGGATCGTATCCGTCTGCCAAATTCTGAAAAAGTCATACCCATCACTCTTTCTGATAAATTTTGCTGTTCTAAATCCTTTTGAAATGATTCAATAGCTTCCGATAATTGACCTAATAAAACAGCATGTTCTCCAAGTGCCGTATCGCTCATCATTACTTGATCAGAATGCGTATCAAAGCCTCCCAAACTCACAATATAAACTTTAGTTTGTAAACCACCAGAAATTAGGTTGGCGACTATCTTTAATTGTTCCGCCAGTGGATTAATGCCTTTTTCTGGATAACTACCTATCGCATTGGTCCCTTGTTCTGCTGCTTTAACAATGACCTCCCCATAAGCGTTGGTCTGACTAATTGCATTTTTTAAAAAGGCCAATTCCTCTCCATAGTAATTATCGGGTAGTTCTCCCTCTTGCGATTCTGTTAATGGAGATAAAGCAAAGGGATCTTTTAGAGCCATACTGAAATTTGAGCCAATTCCTTGGCAAGTCTCAGACACTAAGGAACCAACGGTAATCGCAATAGGATCTGGGTTGTCAGCATTGGGATAATCTATGGGATACGCTGAGTGAAGGGTATCGAAATAGCGACCAATCCAACCCGTACTTACATATTCATCCGCTTTGGATCCACTCATCCATATATCTTTAGAACGAAAATGGGAACGATTTTGATCAGGATACCCAACACTTTGTATCACGGATAATTTGGCATCATCATACATCTGTTTTACCCCCTCCATAGCTGGATGTACGGCTAAGGTATCTGTAAGATTAGTCAGCTTGTTTTCTGGAATCATAATATTGGACCGTGCGGATAAAAGGGATTCATATTGATCTATTGGCACTAGCATATTTAGTCCATCATTTCCACCATTTAATTGAATGACGACTAATATTTTATTATTTGCTCCATTATTAATAACTGGAAATAAACTGGAATTGGTTATAGCAGCTACTTTCATACCGCCTAATAATATGGGCGCAGAAAAAGTGGTAGCGGCTTTGAGGAAATTTCTTCTTTTCATATTTTTTGTTTTATTTCCGTTCTATAAAGAGGGCTGGCACATAGGATGCTCGGACAGGAATGTCCGAGCTACGTGTATGCTACATCAAATAATACTCTGGCATACTAAGCATGGCTTGTAGCACACTTTTCAAACGGTTCTCCACTCCTCGCCTCAATCCATTGTTATTTGGTCTGCTAAGATGATCACTGTATTCAACTGTCCATTCATAATCTGGTAAACCGGGTATTAATATTTCTTTTAGGAAAGCATGTTGGCTTTCTGTAAGTGGCTGCGTAAAAAGAATTTTTGCAAATTCTGCTAATACAGCATTTGGGTCTAGTGCATCGTCTATTTTTGCTACAAAAGCTAAAACATCAACTTTCAGGGGGATACCAGCTACTTTCCTGTTTTTCATGGTTACGGTATCCGTTATTAGCATGCGACTAGTCAAAGTAACAGAAGAAATCCATCCTTTATAAAAACCTGGTGCTTGATAATATGCCTTCCAACCAGCTACATCAGGCGGTTTAAAATAAGTCATCTGAAGATTTGGCATTTGGTTACTGATAAAATTCCAAACCTTATACTGCGCAATTTTATCATCCTCAGGAATGGCTATTTCAAACTGTCGAAAAATAGGCAACACAAAATCTAAAGGATTTTTAATCATTGGACCTATTAATTCCGCATCAAAGAAATGTTCACTAAGAAGCAATTGCCTGATTACTGGAGCTATTTCAAAATCATTAGCTATCAAAGTATCTGCTAAAGGTTGAATAATATTGGCTTCTACCGCTTCGTCAATTTTATAATAGACAAACCAACGATATAATTTACGACAAATAAATCGCGCTACCTCTGGCTGTTGAAAGATTACATCTATCAGTTGCTCGTATTCTTTATCATCTGCATTTTCAATTACCGCATTATCAAAGCGATGAGACAATTGTTTGGATTCTCGATTATGACGACCTCTCAGAAATTCGGAATAAATTTCTTGATCAGGATCTTTCGTTTTAAAACCTCTATCTCTCCAACCTGTCAAGACTTTAGCCACCTCAATGACATCATCCTCTGTGAATGTGGTATAGTCTCCTGGGCCAGCTGCATCTCCTTTGCCTATTGTAAATAACTCCAACAGTTCTCTTGCATAGTTTTCATTGGGCTTATTTTTATTGTTGGTATTGCCGTTTAAATAGCGGAGCATGGCTGGTTCAATCGTCATCAGCTTCACTAAGTCTTTAAAATTACCCGTAGCATTCGCCCTTAAAGTACTAATATATCGATAAATAACTTTAGCATCTTTGACTATACTACTATCGACCACAAAATGGTTGTGCCAAAATAAGGTCATCTTTTCTCGAATATTTAACGTACTCTCCAACAACACCCCCATATTCCAAGCGTATAAGGAATTAAGCCGATAGCTAGTTAGATTTACCCCCCCACCATAAGGTGCATTTACCCAAGTTTCCCCAATGGGTACGGTGTAATCATTATTTTTATTATAATTAATAGGTGGCGGTGGTAAAGGCGTAGAATTATCCAATAAAGCATCTACAACAGAAGGTAAATCCTTTGTCGCTATTTCTTTTATTTGTGCGTAAGTAACACCAAAGGTGGTTCTACGCAATAGGTGTGCGGCTTGCTTGTAGGTCCATTCCCCCTTATAAGGTGCAATTGAATAGATAGGGGAATAAGGGAGAGACGCTTGCTTACTTGTAACCTTTTCTAAAGTTTGTCTCATAAAAAATATAAATTGATTTCGGGTTTAATTTTAGCGAATCATAAGTAAAGACTAAGAAATAGTATAAAAGTTTAATAACTCTATAATTTTTTTCCTGTTAACGATTTGTAAATGCAGAATAACTCTATTTAAAAATAGTTATTTTTAGAGTGCCGTTTACAAGCAAAACAAATAAAACAGATGAAACGCAAGAATCCGACAAAAAAAGTAGAGGAAGCGCCATTATGGCTTATCAATACCCTCAAGGTATTGTTGATACTTGTATTTGTTTTACAATTTATCAGGCATATTCCAGAGGGTTATTTACAAACTGCATTCAATTCCACTACACCAGAAACAACTATAGAAACGGTTGCCTATCAACAATTATTGGGAGCAACCACTCCTAAACCAGCGAATTATTTATATTGGGGAGACCAATTCCTACCCTATCAAGCACCTGATTTAAATCAAGATACGGATAATTATTATGAGATTTCTGCATGGAAAATCAAACAACTAAGCACACAAGGAGCTGTACTTTCTTATAAGGGACAAAACTTGCAACTTCAAAAGATACATGCTATCTTTTTAAAAGATGATTTATTGCCCTTAACCTGTGAAATAACAATGGATTCAATTGATTGTTTAGCTGACAATATCCAAAAATTGCAGGATAATTTTGAATTATGGATAGCCTTAGAAACCGTTGAAAACAAGTTATTTTATAGTAAGTTACGGGTTGGAAATAGTCTAAAGATTGATACAATAGTGAAAGAAGAGGCGCAAGCACTGTGGAAGAAATTACTTAAGAAAGAAGTGTTTAAAGATATTGATATTCTCACAGTAGCAAAACCTATTTTTCTCGATAATCGATACCTTTTTAAGTGGGGAGATTTTGAGCGTTCTGTTAATAAACACAACTGGGAAAAAGGCATTAAAATTGACATTGCAACTTTCAAAAAAATGCTTAGTTCGGAGGCCCCAAAAATGTATTTAGAGGGAGAATTTGTTCCATTAGGTTTTAGTATTGGTTTTTGGAGTAAGAAGCGTTTCACTTGGGAAAAAGCTCGAAAAAATATACGCTGTTCCTTTCCTATCTTGGAGGAAGAATCATCAATGCTAGAAACTTTCCCTTGCTTTGAAGAGATGCAAGAAGTCATTAAAGTCGGAGATATTATACATTTTTATTTATACGTTAAAGAAGATTTTTTAAATGATATAGTCCCCAATAAAATAAATAGCATACCTGATTTTATTCTAAATGGTCGGAAAGTGACGGCGTTTTTCAATATAGATTTAGTAGCAGAACCAATAAATCCAGAACATAGCCCCATAGAACTTACTACCTCTGAATTTTCTTTTCAATTAAATACATTACCCAATCAAAGAGCAAGGGTCAAAATGGATACCTTGAACCTAAAAAATAAAAGTTTACTCAAACATTATAAGGCTAATAATACAACAGATATTATCCACATTCCTAATTTTAAAACCATTCGACGCGTATTAACGGCTAATGATGAATTTATTCCAGTCTCGTCCGTAACTCAAACCCATACCTTAGTCGATAAGCTGTATGAGGTACACACTTTTCCAGAATTTCATGATTTTGATATATTTCCTCCCCTCATTAAATCTAGAGGACTTAGCGCTGTCATAGATAAAACGTTCTATAAGCGAGAACATTTTGTTACTTACAGAAATCCATTTGAAATGTGGCTAGGATCGGAGCGCGTAAAAATCCTACAGACCAATATTACGCTGATACCAAAAGAAGGAGATATTATTCGCTACATTACTGATAATCCAGACCGCTTTGACATCAATCAGCAAATTGATTTACTACCTGAAGAATCTAGTATCTATTTTGACCAAATTCTATTTGAACGAGAAAACGGAGAGCAATTGGCTTTTCCTTTAGCAGTGGCCATTCATTTGAAGTGAAAGGGGGGTGTTTATTTGTTTAGGTGTTTATTTGTTTACAAGTATGGCGTATAAACAAATAAACACCTTAAACAAATAAACAACCTCAATCAACCACTACTTTATAAGTTGGATCTTCCATAATATTCACTTCAATCACTGTATCTGCATTTGCTAATAACTTTCGACAATCCGCACTTAAATGTCTTAAATGCACTTTCTTTCCTACCTTTAAATACCGTTCCGTAATCTTATCCAATGCAGCGATGGCACTCATATCATTGACTCTGCTTTCTTTAAAATCAATAATGATATCATCTGGATCGTTTTGAATATCAAACTTCTCGGAAAACACCGTAGTAGAGCCGAAAAAAAGTGGGCCATATATTTCATAATGCTTCACGCCATCTTTATCAACATACTTTCTTGCACGAATACGTTTGGCAGATTCCCAAGCAAAAACTAATGCAGCAATGATAACTCCTACCAATACGGCCAATGCTAAGTTGTGGAAAACAATCGTTACCAAAGCAACTAACATCCCTACAAAAATATCATGCTTAGGCATCTTATTAATAATTCTTAAACTAATCCATTCAAAGGTTCCGATGGCAACCATAATCATTAGCCCTGTAAGTGCAGCCATTGGCATTTGTTCAATCAAACTACTTCCATACATGACAAAAACCAACAACATTAAGGAAGCGACAATACCAGAAAGTCTTGCTCTTGCACCATTAGAAATATTGATCAGACTTTGTCCTATCATTGCACAGCCGCCCATTCCAGAGAAAAAGCCTGTTACAAAATTTGCTAAGCCTTGCGCCACTGCTTCTCTATTACTATGTCCTCTGGTTTCCGTCAATTCGTCCACCAAATTTAAAGTCAATAAACTTTCAATCAAACCCACACCTGCCACTATAGCTGCATAAGGTAAAATAACCATAAAAGTCTCAAAAGTAAAAGGTACATCAGGAATATGAAATGGTGGGAATCCACCTTTTATAGAGGCAATATCACCCACCGTAGTCGTTGTAATACCTGCCAAAGAAACAATACCAAAAATGGTCAATATCGCTACTAAAGAAGCTGGAATCGCTTTGGTAATTTTGGGAAGCCCCCAAATAATTAACATCGTCAATCCGACCAAGCCTAGCATGGTATACATCTCTGCACCCAGCAGCCATTGGTCCGTCCGAGGTGTTTTAAACTGATCTAGTTGAGATAAGAAAATGACAATCGCTAAGCCATTCACAAAACCATACATCACAGGATGCGGAACTAGACGAATGAATTTACCCAAACGGAATACACCAAATAGCATTTGTATAAGCCCTGCTAAAATGACCGTTGCAAAAATATATTCTGCACCATGTGTTTTTGCTAAAGCCACAATAACTACCGCAACGGCACCTGTAGCTCCTGAAATCATACCCGGGCGACCACCGAAAATAGAGGTAATTAAACCCATTGAAAATGCAGCATACAAACCTATTAGTGGTGATAATCCAGCTATCAAGGCAAAAGCTATCGCTTCTGGTACTAATGCTATAGCTACCGTTATTCCCGATAGCACTTCCGTTTTATAGTCTACTTTTTGTTGAAAACTAAATAAATTAAAAAATTGTTTCATGTGTGATGTTTATTGATAATTGATTAATAGTTAATTACACGTACTATTTCGTCTAATCAATAATCAGTAATCAAAAGTCAATTCTAAATTAGTAGAATAAATGGATTTTAAAAAGGGATGAATTGGAAATTCTAAGAGGAATAAAAGATGAAGATCAGTCAGCCACTTTTTCTTTCGGGCGGCAAAAGTAAACTATTTACTTGACACTTTTGGAAGGTAAAATTAGCCTTTAGGGATAAGGTAAAACCTTGCAAACTGATGGTTATTTCTAAATTCATTTGGCGGATTCTGTTTGTTTTGTTTGTTTTTCAAAACAATATTTTGCGCATTTTGAATTCGCAAAATAAATTTATAATTTATATTAAATATAAATATTTTCCTACAATCCCCGAAATTAGATTTAATACCTTGACAACGTGCTATTTCTGATACTGTTAGCAAAAACTAAAGGCAATCTGACAGCAAATCGACATTATTTCATCTTTACTCAAATTAATTTTTTAGCCGTTTAATGAAAAATCCAAAAAAAATCTATTAAATTTAGCATATCAAACAAAAACATTAATATAAATAACATGCAAAAAAAACACTTTGATGTCCTAATAATTGGTGCAGGCATTTCAGGCATCAGTGCAGCTTATCATTTGCAAACCGAGTGCCCTAATCGGACTTTTGCTATTCTAGAGGGTCGTCAAAATATAGGAGGAACATGGGATTTATTTAAATATCCGGGTATTCGCTCCGATTCAGATATGTATACCTTGGGGTTTTCTTTCCGACCTTGGACCAATCCAAAAGCAATTGCTGATGGTCCTTCTATAATGGAGTATTTAAAGGATTCCATTAAAGATTATAAATTAGAAGAACATATCTATTTTGAACATAAAGTCAAGCAAGCGGAATGGTCTTCAGAAACCAGTACTTGGTCCGTAAAATGTCAATTAGGAGATGGAACCGTAGCTAATTATTCTTGTAATTTTATTTTTGCATGTACTGGTTATTACAAATATGAAAAAGGCTTTACACCAGATTTTAAAGATCTAGATTCCTACAAAGGGACGCTTATTCATCCACAAAAATGGCCAACTAATTTAGAGTATACAGGGAAAAAAATAGTCATTATTGGCAGTGGTGCAACGGCTGTAACTCTTTTACCTTCCCTAGCCGAAAAAGCGAGTCATGTAACGATGTTACAACGCTCTCCTACTTATATCGTGACCGCTCCTGCTAAAGACAAACTTGCCAATTTACTGAATAAGATTTTACCGTCTAAAATGGCCTATAATCTAACTCGTTGGAAGAAAATTACTTTGGGTCGGGTATTTTATTGGTACTCCAAAAAATATCCTCAATCTATGGCTAAGACCATGATTAAAGGGGTAGAAAAAGAGTTAGGTGATAAATATGATGTGGAAAAACATTTTACGCCTCGTTACAATCCCTGGGACCAAAGGGTTTGTTTAGCACCTGATAGTGATTTTTTTGAAGCTTTAAAAACGGATAAAGCTACGGTAGTTACCGAACATATAGACCGATTTACGGAAAAAGGTATTCTATTAAAATCTGGCGAAGAATTACAAGCAGATATAGTCGTTTCTGCCACAGGTTTGGACTTAGCCTTAATGGGAGGTATAGATTTGGTGGTAGACGGTAAGCCCGTCAATATGGGAAAAACGGTGAGTTATAAAGGAATGATGTTTAGTGATGTGCCCAACCTAGCACTTGCGTTTGGTTATACGAATGCTTCTTGGACTTTAAAATGTGATTTGACTAGTCAGTATGTGGCTCGTTTATTAAATCTAATGGAAGAAAAAGGCTATGCAAAATGTTGCCCTCGACAAAATAACCCTGATTTAGAATTACTACCCTATGTTGATTTTAATTCTAGTTATATTCTCAGATACCTAGATATACTTCCTAAACAAGGTACAGAATTGCCGTGGAAATTAAAACAAAATTATTTCGCGGATAGAAAAATGATTGGAAAAGGCGAATTAGAAGATGGTGTTATGGAATTTTCAAAAACTACTGTTAACCGACCTGAATCTATAAGCAAAATAAATATTTAAATTCTATTATCAAGTATTGCTAGCTTTGAACTCCTAGCAAACACTAGATGGGATAGTTTTCCTTAGAGGCAGCAAAATTGATTTGTTTTTTGCAAAAAACAAATCAATTTTGCTGCCTCTAAAAACCTATATCCCAAACAAGATACTTTTTCACCCCAAATCTTATATTTTGCTACAAATAAACACAAGTTTAAAACTACTTTCCAGTCATCTTACAGACGATGATCTGGCTTCTTTATTACAAAAATGGACGCATAAAATAACCCTTAATAGATTTGATTATTTATGCAAAACTGGTCAAATAGAAAATAGAATCTATTATATTAATAAAGGAACATTTAGAACTTACAGCCTCGATAAAGGAATCGAGAAAGATGAAATTTTTGGTTTTCCAAATGATTTTTATTGCTCTTTTGTTTCTTTTTTGACGCAAGAACCTACCAAGAACAACATTCAAGCTCTATCTAAAGCGGAAGTAATCGGCATCAATCGAACTGACTTTTATCAGGTGATACTTAGTAATCGTAAACTAGAACGTGTTTGGCGACAATACACAGAACAGCTTTTCATTCAACGAGTCGAAAGGTCTTTGTTATTACGCTCTACTTCCATACAAAAGGTCAAATTGTTACTAGAAAACAAGGCAGAAATATTTCAATTGATTCCTAATAAATATATTGCCTCTTATTTAGATATGTCTCCCGCAACCTTAAGCCGAATGCTAAAACAATTATAATGGATATTCAAGCAATAAAAACTTACTTTAGAACAAAAAATCCTGATTTAACAGATGCTGATTTAGGACTATTATTTAGTAAAATCACTATTCATAAAAAAATAAAAAGGTTTGATTATTTATTAAAAGAAGGCGAAATTGAGACCAATATGTACTTTATTCTTAAAGGCGCTTTTAGATCTTATATCGTACAAAATGGTCAAGAATATTGTGATGTTTTAAGATGCTCTAATGAGATCTATTGCGATTATGTTTCTTTTATTAATCAGACACCTAGTAGGTATTATCTTCAAGCACTGTCTGCTACTGAATTGCTTGGCATAACAAGGGCTGATTATAATCAAGTAGTACTAGACAATTGGAATATTGAAAGAATGTGGCGTAAGGAAACGGAACGCCTTTATATCTATAGAGTTGCAAGAGATAATATTCTTCGACTAAGTGCCAAAGATCGCATCAAGAACCTTTTACAGATTAGGCCTGCCTTATTTAAGGAAGTTTCTCATAAATACATTGCTTCTTATCTCCGAATGACCCCAGAAACATTTAGCAGAGAACTTAAACTGCTGAAGTAGAAGTCAGAAGTCAGACCGAAAAATAAATTTTTCTGTCAGAAGTCAGACTTATGACGTGTTCCTAGGCGTACCTAGACGTTTTTTTGAAACACAAAAGGCATAAAAGTTCACAAAAGGGTTTTCACAAAAGTTTTTATTTTTGAAGCATACCTGTAAAACGTAAAACATAGGAATGCTGTAATAATAAATGTTTATTCTTGGGTAGATTATTTTGTTCTTAGTTTTCTCTTTGAAAACAGGAGTTATCTCCATATAATGACTGTTTTCAAAGAGGAAAATAAGGATAAAAGAATCAGCCAAGAATGAATATTTATTATTACAGCATTCCATACAGCAACCTTTTGTGAAAACTCTTTTGTTTCTTTATCCCTTTTGTGTTTCAAAAAATATCTAGGTACGTCTAGGAACACGTCATAAATCTGACTTCTGACAGCGAAGCGATCTGACTTCTGACCTCTTTTTCTAATGCTCTCCACAACCAATAGGCGATCCATCTGGTAAACTAGGGGTTGCTGGTAATTTGAAAGACGCTGGATTCAATCTAAAAGCAGCAATCTTTTGTAGCAAGTATAAATAATGCGCCTGTTCTGCGGGGTCCGTACTACTTTTACCTGACCGAGACATTAATTCCCCCATTTCGTTCAATTTTAATAAAGCGACTGCATTTACTTGCTGATTTCCTTTATCCGATGCAGCTAAACCTAAGAGTCTTAGTACGAACAATTTTTCTACTACTCGAGCTATTTCTTGTTCCATTGGTGTATAACCATCTTTAGCATTGATAGTGACTGCTGTTCTGGATAATAAAGCATTCAAAGATTGCTGTCGAGCATCTCTTGCATGATGTTCTATGACTCTAGCCAGTCGTTCCTGATTTAATAAAAAATCCAAGGTATGCGCTGCTGCTGCCTCCGCTGCACCGATAGGATCAAAGGTTAATCCAGTATGCACTTTAAACAATTCTCTATCTCGGCTATAGCCGATTGGCTGTGGCGGAATTAACCTTAAAATATTTTCTGGAATAGATAAATTTGGCGGATCTAAAGTACTCATTAAACTGTTGAATGCCTCTTTTTGTAATTCAGGTGCCACTACCTTCGCAATAGTCTGACCATCTCCCTTGTTGGCATAGGAATAATCTACTCCACCTATCATTTTTACTGCACCTTCCACTTGATAGCGATGTGCTAAATACAATGGCACTAATACATTTTCTAAACTCGCCATAGGCGTATTATCTCGAATACTATTCTTGCCAAATTGAGCCAAAGCTTTTTTACGTACCTTTAATAACCTATCCAATTCTTTAGCTGGATTGGCACCACTATCCCAAAGATGCCCAGTAGGATGTGCGCCATAAGCAGGTCTAGCATCTCTATCAGAAATATATAATAAGCCCATTTTATTATTCTCCGCTAAAATCTCCTTTAAAGCCGCTGCCTCATCCGTTCCTTTAGGAAAATCTTGATATCCATAAAGCACGGTTCTTTTGTCCCATTCGCCAATACCTACTGCATACGCATCTGAAAAGTCCAGTTGTCCATCCTCTCCTATCGTAATATAGGGATGCGGGTAATCCATTACAGACGCTCGATTATTGGCACTGGCTGCAAAGTTATGCGCTAAACCAATCGTATGACCTACTTCATGTGCAGACAATTGTCTCAAACGCGCTAAGGCCATTTGCATCATTTTCTCATCTGGATTCACCGCTCCTTCTTTATAAGGAGACAATAAACCTTGTGCTATCAAAAAATCTTGTCGTACCCGCAAAGACCCTAAAGAAACGTGTCCTTTTATAATCTCTCCAGTTCGTGGATCTCTTACAGATGCTCCATAAGACCAACCTCTAGTAGAGCGATGTACCCATTGAATCAAATTATACCGAACATCCATCGGATCGGCATCGGCAGGCATTTCTTTCACAATAAAAGCATCCTTATAACCTGCTGCTTCAAAGGCTTGATTCCACCAAGATGCGCCCTCAATTAAGGCAGACTT
>ENA-ORXT01004895-ORXT01004895.1-marine-metagenome-genome-assembly--contig:-NODE-4895-length-13511-cov-5.974393_pt1 | contig 13511 bp, 12 predicted proteins | sample MGYA00237868_ERZ511482 | MGnify/ENA metagenome assembly ERZ511482 | reverse complement strand
ATTTATAGCTCAGGCCGATTCGGTTCGAAACACCGACTGCACGAAAGTATGACTCGAAAGCTGCGTCGGCTTCATCGGCCGAAGCGATTTCGCTTGGAAAACTATCCTGCTTCTTCCAAGTACGAATAAACCGTTGATCTCGCTATGCCACACTCCCTCGCGATTGCGGTGGTGCTGTGGCCTTTTTTATGCAGCTTGAGGACTTTGTCTTTGGCTTTCCGAAAACCACGCCGGCGATCGCCATTGGTTTGATAGACGCCTTTGGCTTTTGCGTTCGCAATGCCGGCAGCCTGTCGTTCTTTGATCGCTTCCAGCTCCATTTCACCGACGGCGAACAGAACGCCGGCGATCAAGCGTCCAGTGGCACCGCTCAAATCAAGTTGCTGCGTCACGCTTACGACGCGAACACCTTTCTCGCACCAATCGGCAAGCGTATTGATGCCGTCGCGTTGATTGCGTGACAGGCGATCGAGACGCCAGACGACAATCATTTTCAGCTCGCCCATAAAGACCGCTTGCTGCATTTTCTAGAAAGCAGGGCGGTCAGTGTGTTTGCCGGTTTCTTTGTCTTCGAACCAAGTGATGTCTTTGGCCACGTGCCCCTGGCCTTTGAGCCAACGCTTGATGTCCTTCTTCTGCCCGTCGCTGTTTTGGCTGGTGGTTGAAACGCGGATATAGCACGCAATCATGATTTGCCCTCCCGTGGCGTTTGTGTGTCCGTTTTAGAGTACACCCGTAAACGAACAAAACAACGAGAATTAAGCCCGGTGAACTGCCGCGTTGAGGAAAGTGAAATTTGCACCACTCCAATTCAGAAAGTTTCAAAGCGTGGCCTCTACGCTCATCCACTGCCGAAAACAAACTTCACCCATGCCGATCTTGACGCTTAGGTAGTTCGGGAGGTCCTGTTTTTCGGGTTGAGCTCATTCGCGATCAGCCACCTCTGTTTTTTCAACGCCTTCGACGGCGAATTCATTGCTCGCTAGCAAGCAATCGGATAAATTGTCTACTTCGAAACGTACGCAGTTTCGTCCTCGCAAATATCCCCTCTAGCGGCTGAACCGGAATGAAAAAACTTCGTGCGCTAGTTCTGATGCACGAAGCCTTAGTCCCGCCGGCGTCTTTGGACGGGTACACCGAAACCGAAATTTTAGAGTGGAAGACCGAATTTGATGTCGTTAACACGCTCAAAGAATTGGGCCACACGGTTTTACCGCTGGGACTTTGCGACGATCTTGGAGTTCTCCGCCGCGCGACGGAACAATTCAAACCGCACATCCACTTTAATTTGCTCGAAGAATTCCACGGCGTCGGCGTCTACGACCATCACGTCGTCAGCTATTTGGAGTTAATGAAGCAGCACTACACCGGCTGCAATCCGCGCGGCTTGCTGCTTTCTCACGATAAATCGTTAGCCAAAAAAGTGCTCAGCTTCCATCGTATCCGTACGCCAGGATTCTTTGTGGTCGCCCGCGGAAAAAAGGTTCGCAAACCTGCCGCATTTGAATATCCGCTGTTGGTCAAATCGGTCTCAGAAGACGCGTCTCTGGGCATCACCGAAGCCTCCGTCGTCTACGATGAAAACCAGCTGAAAAAGCGGGTGCTCGGAATTCACCTGCAGACCGACACCGACGCCTTGGTCGAAACGTTTATCCAGGGGCGCGAACTGTACGTAGGGTTGATGGGAAATCGGCGAGTCCAAGTGTTGCCGATCTGGGAGATGGTATTCAAAAACGCAGACCCAGGATCGCACTTGATTGCGACTGCACGTGTGAAGTGGGACCCTGATCACCAGAAGAAACTGGGGGTCGAAACCGAACAAGCCAAAGGGCTCGATCCTGCGGTAGAACGTCAGATTATCTCGATCTGCAAACGGACCTATAAGGCCCTCAGCCTATCAGGATATGCCCGGATTGATCTGCGGTTAAAAGACGATGGAACGGTGTATGTGATCGAAGCCAACCCCAACCCGAACCTCTCCTTCGGCGAAGATTTCGCGGAATCGGCTGAAAAACATGGGCTTTCCTACGAAAAAGTGCTGACCAAAATCATGTCGCTGGGGCTGAACTATCAGGCCGAGTGGCGGATGAATCAATAGGTGCGGCCGGCAATATCAGCGGAAATGTAGGAGAATTAGCCCTTGTTCGCTCCCGCACCTTCTTCTAAACTTCTGCTTTCCAAAACAGCAAAAACAGACAGACTTTTCGGTGCCTTGATGACTATTGATAAAAGCCTAAAAATTAAAGCCGGTTCAGGTGCAGCGCGGAACGTTTACACTCGCGCCGAACGTATCGAAAAGCTGAAAGAGATGGAGAAGTTCGACGAAGGCGGTAAGATCTACGGTCTACCAAAAGTCCGCGTTGTGAAGATCTCGCTGAAGAAAAAGAAGAAGGCGAAGGTTGCAGATGAGGATGCCGACGCGTAGGCCGCTGACTCTGCGGTGGTTACAAACCTACGCAGCCCTTTGACTTTGATGTCCCGAGTCGTTGATCGCCAACGTCTGCAAAAGATGTCCGGCTCGATTGATTTGAATTTCGGTTGATTCTAATCGCCAGATCGCCTCGAACGCGCCAAGCCGAATTCTCAGGCCGCAGAAGCGGTCTGATGAGAATAGGTATGATTCAGTGCATTGATCTTCATTGCACTTTGCAAATCGCACCAATCCCGGTTTCGCTATCTTTCGGACGGTCTCGACTAAGTCCGCGATGTCATTTTGTGCCATTACAATCCCCCCCTTGGTTAGTATTGTTATCGGCACAATTTCCGGGCAAGTTGATCGTGGATTTTCGTCAACAAGCGGATTTGCTGTCACGCTTTCCAAGCTCCTAGGCAAGAAAGTTCTCTATTTTCTTCATTTGTGCGTCCTTTAAACGCCAGCCCATCGCGTCTGCCGTTTCAGCGATCTGCCATTCACGTTTGGCTCCGCACAGCGTCGCTGTGATGCCGGGTTGATGAATCGTCCAATTCACAACCACTTGAGCTAACGTTCTACCTGTTTCTTCAGCTACGTTGTCCAAGTTGTCCAGCAGTTGCTGGGCACGCTCAAATTTCTCCCCTTGGAACACGTCATAGCCCAGCCGTTTGTCTTGGGAATCAAATGCGTGTCCCCTCCGAATCTTACCCGCCAACAGTCCCTTCATCAGTGGCCAGTAATTAATGACGGAGATCTGTTGTTGCACACACCAAGGAATCAAATCCGTCTCAATGCTTCGTTGCAGCATGTTGTAGGGAGGCTGAACGGCGGAAACTTGGCAGACGTTGGAAAATGAATCCAATTGTTCCACCGTAACGTTGCTAACCCCGGCGCTTCGAATCTTTCCCTGTTCGAGCAATCGAGCGAACGCGGCTGCGGAATCTTGGATCGGAACCTTGGGGTCAACGATGTGTAAGTAAAACAAATCAATTTCTTCGACCCCCAACCGTATCAAGCTTTCTTCGCATTCTTTTACGACGCGCGCTGGCGAACCGTCGAAGCAACGATCGCCACTGGTTTTCCAGTGCATGCCCGATTTAGACGCGATAACCACGTTTTCGCGGCGACCTTTGATAGCTTTGCGAATGAGCGCATCACTTTGCCCGTCAGCTCCATAACCGTATGCCGTGTCGAGCATATTAATTCCCCTGTCGATCGCCGCTTGGATAGTCGCAATGGAATCTCGATCGTTCACCTCTAAACTGGTCATGCCCGCAATGGGCCAACAGCCCAATCCTACCGGCGCGACTCGCATTTCAGTTTTTCCCAACCTTCGCAAATCTCCAGCAGGTGTCGAATCGTTATTTAGATCCGATTCAGCCATGAGAGATCCTTTCTTGTTAAAATATTTTGATCCAACAAAGTCTCGTAGAACCCAACTTCATTGACAAGGAAACTCAGGTGCTTTCAAAAACTTTTTTTCGTTTCATTTTCGTTGCCGGCAGTCTTCTGGTCAGTTTTCTTAGTTCTACCGCCACCGCGCACGATATCGCTGCCGAAATGACGACAGCGGCGATGGCTTTCTTTGACGCCTTGGATGAAAAGGCTCAAGCGAAGCTCACTTTCGAATTTGATGACGAAAACCGAGAAGGCTGGCACTTCATCCCCAAAGAACGACCGGGACTACCAATCGGTGAACTCTCTCCGGCTCAGCATGAGCTGGGGATCGCGCTGCTGAAAACGGTCCTCAGCCACCGTGGCTTGGAAACCAGTAAAGAGATCATGAGCCTCGAAAGCGTGTTACGCGAAATGGAGAATGGTAATCCCAAACGCGACCCGCTGAAATACAACTTCTATCTTTTCGGCGAGCCTTCCAACGAGCAACCTTGGGGTTGGCGAATCGAAGGCCATCACCTTTCGATCAACATCACTGTCGCCGGTGGTGAAGTGCTGTCGACCACGCCCGCGTTTTTAGGAGCCAGTCCCGCAGAAGTACGCGTTGGAGATCGCACCGGTTTCCGAGCGTTGGCTGTGCAGGAGGATCTTGGACGGAAGTTGATCAAGAACTTGACCGTCAAACAAAAGGAAATTGCCATCGTCAACGAAACGGCGCCCCGGGACGTCATCAATGGCCCCGGCACCCAAGCGGCCAAGTTAAAACCTTTGGGGATCGCAGCTAGCGCGATGACACCCGAGCAGCAAAAGATGTTGACCGAGCTGATCGATTGCTATCTTGATAACTTTCGACCCGAACTCTGTGAAGCCGATCGTAAGAAAATGGAAGAGGGAGGTTTTAAGAATATCCACTTTGCGTGGGCCGGTTTCATTCAACCCAAAAAACCGCACTACTACCGCGTGCAGGGCCCAACCTTCATTTTCGAATACGACAATACGCAGAACAACGCCAACCACGTCCATACGATGTGGCGAGACACCGAAAATGATTTTGGCGTCAATCTATTGAAGCTTCACTACGAAAAAGTTCCGCACGGCCAAACGATTCCCAGTAATACGAATACGATCGGAGAATAATTTCGCTTGGAGATGACAGGTTTTGAAGTCCTGTCGGCCAATCGAAGGTCAGGACACCAAAGTGCAATTTTTTAGTCGCACTAATTTGTTTAGGGCCTGAGGCCTGGTAGTTTGATTGATAATATGAACGCGGAATCGCATATGGCCGGACCTTTGGACCTAACGAATGTTCGGACACCACCCCAGCACTACAGGGCTTGTTGATCAAGTCGGCTTTCGATTTTTAATGTGAGCCGTTTGGACGCTAGCCCGATTTTGCAATGACGAAACCGAGGCTATTGCCTAGACGGCTCACTTAATCAACATGCCCTTCAGGCTGGGCTAGGTAAATTGCTTGGCCGTTGCCCCGAAAAGGCATGCATCGTGCAATTTTAAAAATTGCAATCAACCTCAGGTCAATCTTTCTCACCAATGCAAATCAGCGCTTTCATCGTGCGGGGATAAAGCTCGCCGTCCACTTCGGTTTTCCTGTATTTGCGTCGAACGCGCGAATATAGTTCCAAGCATCTTCGCGCCGCTTGGGGGCTTCGGTATCCAGCGGTTCCATGTTCGACACGACGTCCGCCAATGGTTTCATCGTTGTCAGGAAGATCCGATCTTCCCACACTGCGATGCCGCTCTGCCCTGTCTCCGGTAGCGTCGTGCGCCACAGGATATTCTCTTCGCTCTCAACACGCCAAGGCGTCGGCACGCTGTCGGCAGTTTCAACCGTAAAATTATGATTCGGTCCTGCCGCCTACGGCCACTGGGGCGCAGCTTCCAAACAGCGGCTCGTTCCAAAAAGGATCGTCGCGAGTGAAACGAGAAGGAATAACGACAAGCGATAAACAATGTTGGGCATTTGCTATAGTCCTTTTTTATTTCAGGCTGGGTTGATGCACGTAAGTGCATTATGAGCGGCAAGGCGCTAGCCGCCGGTTCGTCGCGTCTGTTACCGGCGGCTAGCGCCTTGCCGCTCACGCTGACCAAACAGCGCCCCGTCTCAGACAACCAGTAGAGCATCTCGCAGCCAACCCATTCACAACGTCTAAGCCTTGTCCAAGCCGCCGAACCTGCGCTTCCGCTTCGAAAAATCTTCAGCCGCCTGCAACAGATCCGCTTCGCCGAACTCTGGCCAGCACTTCTGCGTGATCCACATCTCAGAATAGCTGATCTGCCAAAGCAGATAATTACTGATTCGCATTTCTCCAGCGGTGCGAATCAATAAATCTGGGTCCGACATTCCGGCGGTGTAGAGGTGGTTGGATACCATGCGTTCGTCAATCGCGTCGGAATCAATCTCACCGGATTTCACCTTCCCGCTGATCTGCTTGACTGCATCGACGATCTCCGCACGGCCGCCATAGTTGATCGCCAAGCACAAACAGCAGCCCGTATTGTTGGCCGTGAGCTGGAGACTTTTGTCCATCTCTTTCTGCACGTCAGTCGGAATCCGATCTCGGCTGCCGATGATCTTCAGACGGATGTTATTGTCGACCATCGTCTGTCGTTCTTCGATCATGTACTGCGTCAGCAGAAGCATCAAAAATTCTAGCTCCTCCTGCGGGCGTTTCCAGTTTTCGCTAGACAGGCAATACAGCGTCAACTGCTCAATGCCGATCTTGGAACACGTCTCCGTCACCACACGCACTTGGTTCGCACCCTGCTGGTGGCCACGTACCCGTGGCAGCGATTGCTGCTGCGCCCACCGACCGTTTCCATCCATAATGATCGCGATATGGCGAGGCCGTTTCTCCGCTGGCACATCGAACTCAAATTCAGAATTTGTTTCTACCGACGACATAAAAATTTCTAGCTGATGTTTGGGCGAAGACAAAGTTTGTGTTTTGGCGTGTGAGCGACAAGGCGCGAGCCGTCGGTTGGTTGCCCTTACCAAACACGACGGCAAAAGGCTTGTCGCCGGCTGGATTGAGCGATTCCGCCTGAAGGCGGGACTACGAACGGCTGGTTAGATATTCCTTGAGCGTGGTGCCCTCTTGCACGTGAATCGTTTGCGCTCGGTCAGGGCCGACGGAAATGAACTCGATCGGCCGACCGATGAGTTTTTCTAATTCATGGGCGTACTGAATCGCTGCCGTTGGCAAATCGTCCAAACTCCGAGCCCCAGTCACGTCTTGTTTCCAACCGGGGAACTTTTTGTAGATCGGTTTGACTCGTTTAAGTTCATCGATATTGCCCGGGAAATAATCAATCTCTTTTCCATCCAATTCGTACGCCACGCAGACTTCGATCTCATCCAGTTCACAAAGCACATCCAGCATCGTCAGCGTGAACGATGTGATTCCGCTCAACCGCGCGGTATAACGCACCGCGACGGCATCGAACCAACCGCAGCGGCGAGGACGACCGGTCGTGGTGCCGTATTCGTTACCCAAGTCTCGAATATGTTGTCCTGTTTCGTTTTCCAGTTCGGTAGGAAATGGCCCACCGCCAACACGCGTTGCGTAAGTCTTACAGACGCCGATGATGGTCTTAATCCAGTTGCCGGGAACACCTGAGCCCGTTGAAATTCCCGTTCCCGATGCATTGCTGGAAGTCACAAACGGAAACGTACCGTGGTCAATATCCAACAACGAACCTTGAGCACCTTCAAACAGAATGTTCTTGTCAGCATCGACAGCATCAAGAAGTATCCGCGTCGTGTCGTCGATCATCGGACGCAATCGCTCGCCGTAGTCGGTGTACTCCCTGATGATCTTTTCTGCGTCAAGCGTTTGAGCGTCTCCGCCGGAAGCGGCTGAGAGAATCTTTGTTTTGACTTTGACGATCTTGCGGACGCGATCGGGAAAGCTAGGTTGAATCAGATCGCCTAACCGGATGGCGAAACTACGACCGACCTTGTCCGCATAACAGGGACCGATCCCGCGTAACGTTGTGCCGATATTATCTTCGCCGGATACCAATCGGTTCCACATGCGATCTTCCAAGGTGTGCCAAGGCATCACGACGTGGGCACGCTGAGAAAGCTTCATCCGCTTGAAGACGTCGATGCCACGCGGCAACAGCGATTCAATTTCTTCCAGAATGGTTGGCGGGTTGATCACGACGCCGGGCGTGATCAAATTCAAAACGCCATCGTTGATGATCCCGCTGGGGATGTGATGCAGCTTATACACCTCGTCACCAATCACGACGGTGTGGCCAGCATTGGCACCACCCTGATAGCGAACGACCAGATCCTTGCCTTCGGTGAGGATATCGACGAGTTTACCTTTTGCTTCGTCGCCCCATTGCAAACCAATTACGCACTGTCCTGGCACGGAAAACCTCTATTCTAGAAAAACACTAGTTGTTGAAACGCAGCCATCAAACGATGGGACTGGTTGATTTAATTAGCCGTTTGGGCGTGAGCCCGATGGCACTCGCTTTAAAAGATCCAACGGATCGTCTTATCAGCCGCTGGGCGATAGCCCCCGGTTCTTGTTTGCCATTGGTGGACCGGACGCTTTTCCGTTGGCGGCTAATATTGTGTAATCGTATGTGCCCAAACGGCTAACGGCCTAACTTAGACTAAATCAACAAGCCCAAAAGCACGTCTCCGTACCTTTTGAGTGGCTCGCGAACTCGAAAGTTTAAGTTTCGGAGACCAAAATGGTCAACCAGCAACCGACCCTCATCCGCTAAATCGAGGTTTAAAGTTACCCCTCAGCGCTGGAAAACGCCTGCCAGCCCAATTCCCTAGCTCACCTGACCCTTATTTCTGTTCTAGCTGGCGTAAATCGCAGCAAGATTTCCTTCAAACGAGAGGGAACTTAGCTTCCTACGCTGTGTAAAAGGGTTCTTAAGATTAAGATTTTTAGTGGTCTTTGGTAGTGACCGCCTAAGTTTCAACCAGTATACGACGCGAAAAAATGATAGCTCCATCCTTCCTCCAAATCTCTCAGTGCTGCTGCAAAGTGGCCTTATTGTCATTGTTGATGTGCGTGACTCTTTGCAGCAGTGCGCTGCTGACAGCAACGACCGCCAACGCTCAAGCTAAAAACGACAAAGTCGCCGGTAGCAAACAGATCCGAGGCAAGAAACCAAACAAGCGGCAAAAACTGGTCACCGTCCGGGGCCAAGTCGATCAATCCGATAACGCTGGTAAGTTCAAGATCAACGTCAAGGAAATCGACACCACGCTGAATCAGCAGGTCGACCTGCCTCGCGCCCCGTTTCCAAAGGCTTGGGATAAGGCATCGCCAGCGGCCAAAGCGAAGTGGCTGAAGCAGTTTGAGGCCAGTGCGACAGGCCGACGGTTTATTGCTCGAAACAAACAGATTATCGAAGATGCCCCCGCTTTCAATTTACGATACAGTCCTGAAGGCGATTTTGTGATCTACGACGTACCCCCGGGCGTGTACGGTTTGCAGGGACGCGTCGATAAAGAGATTGACGGACTACTGCATGCCTTTGAAGTCTTTGCAAAAATCACGATTTCTAAGGACGTCGACGAGGTGAAGCTTGATCCGTTGCCGGTTTTGGTGACGCCCCTGTTGGTTTCAGGAAAACCTGCGCCAAAGGTGAACGTGGTCACGTTTGACGGCGATGCAAAACTGACGCTGGACTCGAATAAGCTCAAAGGCAAATATGTCTTCCTGAACTTCTGGTCCACCGATGATTACCAAAATAAGAAAACGGGAGTCGACCATCAAAAGAGCGTTCAGGCAATGGTCGGCGCGCTGAAGGATAAGCACGATTTAGGGCTGCTGAATATTTGCATGGACAAAGACCGGCGTTCTGCGGTGAAGTACATCATAGAAAATAATTATAAACTGGGACTTCATGGATTCACCAACGGTCGCGCCCACGAAACGGTTGACCTCTACGGCGTGCGGTCGACGCCAACCGGTTTCCTCATCGCTCCAGATCGTTCCATCGCGATGTCGCAGTACGAGTTTTACAACCTGACCAAAGTAAAGGACTCGTTAATCACCGTGATCCAAGACCGTATCACCGGAAAAGACAAACCGACGCCAGCGACTGAAAAAAAGCAGGATGAGCGGTAGAAAGAAGGCGATTGCGTTTGGTCAGCCCCTTCTCTTTCTCCGTATACTCAGTGCCTCTGTGGTAAAACAAATTGCTCCGCCAAAAACATCTACCACAGAGACACGGAGATCACGGAGTGGCTGTGAATTTTTAAAACGTCCATCACCCGCCACGCGATGGCGTCCGGTCTCAAGCGCGTAAGACCGGACGCAATCGTGTGGCAGATGATAGGTTCTGCGAACCTGTGCCATAGAAACACAGCCTCGGAGAGAAAAGGAAACGCTCCGGCTGCCTTTTTTACTATGCGAATTGAGGCCTCTGCTTGATTTGCTCGTCCATGTTGCTTGGTCAGACCGCAAGCTTTGCCTAACTGGCACAGCCCTTTTTAATTCGTGCCGGATAATAAGGAATATTTTCGCTCTCGATCCCGAACGTCCAAATCGAGTCTAACGATGTGCTAGGTTTTTCTGCCGGAAATTTCTACGCACACCATCGATGGATCGACACGCAATGAACTTGCAGCTTCGCAATTGGGCTACCCTCGTGACGATATGTTTTGCCATATCTCTTCAGGTGACCGCTGCGCATGCTCAAATTCGCCTTCCCGCGATCGACCCTTCGGGCAACCGCATATTCTTACCCACGCCTAATAGCACAACGCTCCTCACACCCAATTCAGCTGCTCAAAACGCGCTGAGCAACCCGCTTCGACCGGGACTACTCGGGCCAGGAGCCCCTTTTGGCAACGGCTTCCAGACTCGGCCGCCCGTTCAACAACCGACCCCACAGCCAACGTTCTTAGCGCCTCCGCAACCACGCGCCAACAACTACACTCGTCCCAGCCAGGGCCCCGCGTTTACCCATCCGCAAACACCACCGCCCTGCGGAACAGGATTTGCCGACGGCCGGCGGCAACAGAAGAAGCACTTCATCCCTGATCCGCGCGGACGAAAAACCAGCGGACAAAAGGGCCAGATCCTTATGACGCCATCGCGCATCATCGCGCCCGTCGGCAGCGAAGTCGTCGTGATCGCAGGAATTTGTGGAGGCGATGGATTCTTGTCGATGAATCAACCGCTGGAATGGATGCTCTCCAACGATAGCGTCGGACAGATCATTGAAGTTGGCGGAATGCACCACAGCGGTTTCAACAACACCGTGCCGCCCAAGGCAAAGAAGTTTGATGGGCAGTATGCTTGGGGCCGAACAGGACTCAAAAGAACAGTTCTCACGCGCGGAACACCGACGCCATGTGACGATATTGAATTGGCCAAAGGCCAAACGTTCATCAGCGTTTCCTCACCATCCCCCGGTCGCAGTTACGTCACCGGCGTGGCCCCCAAAGCCGAAGGCTGGGACCGCCGCCGGGCGACCACGATAATTCAATGGGTTGACGCTTTGTGGTCAACTCCGGTGCCCTCCAAAGCAACCGCAGGTACCGTTTTCCCGCTGACGACCGTTGTGAACCGTTCATCTGATGGCGGCGGCGCGAAAGACTGGAAAGTGAAATACACCATCGTCGGTGGAGCCGCTGCTGAATTTGCGCCTGCCGGTTCAAGCACCGCAACGGCAACGACCAACGAAAACGGCGAAGCAACCGCTCAGATTCGTCAGCCTGCCGGCCGATTCGAACCCGGAACTACACAAGTCCGCGTCGACATCATTCGTCCGGAGATGTTCGGCGAACCCGAACTGTTAGTCGAAAGCGGATTAACGACCGTAACGTGGAGCGCACCAGCGTTGACGATCCGGGCGATCGGCGACAAAGCGGCCGAATTGGACAAACCATTCAACTATCGTATCGAAGTCACCAACCCTGGCGATCAGATGGCGCGCGGCGTTGTTGTACGTACCAAAGACATTGACGACAGCATCGAATACATTTCCAGCACGCCCAAGCCCGTCGAATACGGCCGTCAGTTGGAGTGGCAATTGGGCGACATCGCGCCCGGCAGCCAACCGCAGGTCGTTGACATTCAATTCAAATCCAACAAGCGCGGCAACAACGGTTTGTGTTTCGAAGTCGCTTCGGATTCCGATCGCCTCCGCACCGAAGCGTGTGCTCAAATCGAAATCGCGGTCCCCTGTTTAGTCCTCGCCGTCGACGGTCCCGAAACGGCAATCGTTGGCAACGACGTCATCTTCAACTTCAAAGTCTCCAATCAATGCGATGAAGAACTCGAAGACATCGACATGGTTCTGCGGTACGACGAAGGTCTTTACGCCGATGGACGAAGTAATCCGATTCGAACTAAGATCGAAAAACTGAGTTTCGGCCAAGAGCGTACGATCAGCGTTGCCTTCAACGTTCAACAACCCGGCACACGCTGTTTTGAATTGTCCGTCACCTCGCGCAGCGGCTACAACGTGACCCGCCGAGAGTGTTTGGAGGCGAGTGCCAGTCGGACGCCCGAACTGCAACTGCGGCTGGAAGGGCAGACGCCAATCCAAGTCGGTCAGACGGCTCAAGTCAACGCGTACATCGTTAACTCCGGTAACGCACCGGTCAATTCGGTCATCCTCACCAATAAATTCTCGAGCAGCTTAGAAGCTGCCCGTGCGACCGAAGATTTTCCTTTCACTCGCATTTCGGATACCGAATATACGTTTGCCATCGGACGCATCGAACCTGGTGAAGAACGACTGTTAGAGGTTCAATACATTGGCGTCCGCCCAGACGGTAATGCATCATCGGAGTTCGCGCTGACGTCCACATCAAACGTAAATCAGACCAAACGGTTTAACATCCGCGTGGAACCTGATCCAGACAATCCTAACGCTGGTCCCTTTGTCGATCCCGGCGATGCAGGTGGCGGACGAATCAATCCCGACGGCAGCCCTAACTTTAATCAACCCACCACGCAGCCCGACCCGATCACTCCGGTACCACCGCAAGACGATCTGGCGGATCCGTTCGTTCGTCCAGACGCCGGCGGCAACGTAGGCATTCCTGAGGACCGCGCATTTTTGGCCAGCGAAGCGTTGGAGATTGCCGTCGAAACGGTGACGCCGACGATTAAGTTGCCCAATTCGAACGAGAATCTTCCTGATGTTGGCGAGATTAAATTTTCAGTCACCAATCGTGGCAACGAAGTGCTCAATGATGTGTTTGTTTCGTTTCTCGTGCCACCCGGGGTCGTGCTTCGCAACTATCGCTCGATTGACAACAGCCAGGTCATCGAACGAAACGACAACCAGAGAATCTTTGATCTATCGGCACGGCAGAGCATGCGTCCGGGCGACCGTATGACGTTTTCAATCTTCGTCGAAGGCGAAAGGCCAGGCCGGGCGTTGATCGAAGTCGGCGCCAACGCTGCGGGATTGGAAGGCGGAGCACTCGGCAGCGATGTTATTGATATCGCTCAGTAGGTAATGGCGATGTTGAGCGTATGGGGTTGGGTTTGCCTCTTTCTGACCTGATGAGATGAGCGGCAAGAAGCGCTAGCCGCCGGTGGGATGATGACCGTTGACAGGCTGCGTTACCGGCGGCTAACGCCCAATGGCACTTACTTTAGACGAAGCGTGGGATAATTTTATCAGCCGCCACGCGATAGCGTCCGGTCCTACGCGCTAAAAACCGGACGCTATCGCGTGGCGG
>ENA-ORXT01004893-ORXT01004893.1-marine-metagenome-genome-assembly--contig:-NODE-4893-length-13514-cov-4.595743_pt1 | contig 13514 bp, 11 predicted proteins | sample MGYA00237868_ERZ511482 | MGnify/ENA metagenome assembly ERZ511482 | reverse complement strand
TTTTGCGAGCCGTTTTTTTCTTTTCCATCAAGCAGCTACCTTCCGTGCTGGGTCTTTTCTCAACATTTCAGCGGCAAGTGCTAAATACGCTAGAGCACCACGAGATGTCTTGTCATACATCAACGCAGGCAATCCATGACTAGGTGCCTCGGCTAAGCGAATGTTTCTCGGAATAGCAGTGTTGTAAACCTTATCGCCGAAAACCGTCAGTAATTCCTGTGATACATCGCGTGCAAGATTACTGCGAGGGTCATACATCGTTCTTAACAATCCACAAATGTGCAGATCAGGATTTGCCGCATCCTTGATAGTTTCAATCGTGCGGATCAGTGCAGACAACCCTTCCATTGCATAATACTCACACTGCATAGGTATTAATACGGCATCAGCAGCGACCAAGGCATTCACCGTCAACATATTTAACGAAGGTGGGCAATCGATAATGACAAAATCAAATTCATTGCGAATACTACGAATTGCAGTTTCCAAACGATATTCACGCTCTTCAAGCCCCATCAAGGTGACCTCAGCAATCGTCAAGTCCGGACCACCAGAAATTGCGCTCATGCGAGTATTGGGAATTGCCTGAATAGCATTTCTGATATTGCCATCGCCAATCAGCACATCGCTTAAGGGTGCAGCTGGATTATGTTTGTCCAAGCCTAAACCTGTCGTAGCATTACCCTGCGGGTCCATATCAATCATTAGCACACTGCGTTTAACCGCATGTAATGAGGCGGCTAGATTAACGGAGGTGGTGGTTTTACCAACGCCACCTTTCTGGTTTGCGACTGCAATCACTCTACTCATTAAATGTCCCGAGATTACTGATACGTCTAGCGATGGATAAACCCAACAGGGCAGGCAATAATAACACAGCGATCTAACAAGCTCATCAAACATACTGATTAAACCACAAGCTGTAATAAACTTTTGCTGAACGGCTTTCTACACCACCATTAGGCTTGCGTCAATCTGCTACAACGCTTAACATTCTTGCCCTCTAGTTTTGACCTTATAATGGATAATAATTATGCGCAGCCATCATTGCGGACACGTTGACGAAACCTTATTAGAAAAAACCGTAACCGTTTGTGGCTGGGTTAATAGTCGCCGAGATCACGGTGGCGTTATTTTTATCGACCTACGTGATGGCCAAGGCTTGGTACAAGTGGTTGTGAATCCGGACAATGCTGAGATTTTCGCAAAAGGCGAAAAAACGCGTAATGAACACATACTGCAGATAACAGGCGTCGTTAAACCACGCCTAGAGGGCACAGTGAACGACAAACTGCGCAGCGGTAAAATCGAAATCATTACCACACAATACGAAGTACTCAGCGCATCAGACACGCCGCCGTTTCAACTAGATGATAACGTGGGCGAAGATGTTCGTTTGAAGTATCGCTATGTCGACTTGCGCCGCACTGAAATGCAGCAGCGTATGCGTACTCGCGCTAAAATGACTTCAGTGGTTCGTCATTACTTAGAAGACAATGATTTCTTAGAAATCGAAACGCCGATGCTCACCAAAGCAACACCAGAAGGTGCGCGCGACTATTTAGTGCCAAGTCGTACTCATCCCGGCAATTTCTTTGCGCTTCCCCAATCACCACAGCTGTTTAAGCAGTTGTTAATGATGGGCGGAATGGATCGTTACTACCAAATTGTTCGCTGTTTTCGTGATGAAGACCTACGGGCAGACCGTCAGCCTGAATTCACTCAGATAGATGTCGAGATGTCGTTTGTAAAAACAAACGATGTCATGGACATGATGGAAACCATGATCCGTAAAATGTTCAAGGAAGTGCTAAATGTCGACTTCCCTGAAAAATTACCGCAGATGGATTACTCAGAGGCAATGCGTCGCTTTGGTTCTGACAAACCTGATATGCGTAACCCGCTAGAGCTAGTGGACGTTGCTGACTTAATGAAAGACGTAGAATTTAAAGTCTTCTCGGCGCCTGCGAATGATCCTAAATGTCGCGTTGCCGCGATGCGCTTGCCAAAGGGTAATGACTTAAGCCGTAAAGACATTGATGGCTATACAAAGTTTGTCAGTCGTTATGGTGCACGCGGCTTGGCTTACATCAAAGTCAATGCCATCGCCGATGGCATTGAAGGCTTACAGTCGCCTATTTTGAAGTTCCTACCGGATGATGTTGCCTTGAGCATCATGGAGCGAGTCGGTGCTGAAGATGGCGACTTAGTATTCTTCGGTGCGGATAAAGCTAAAATTGTAAACGATGCACTGGGTGCATTACGTGAGCAGTTAGCAAAAGATCTCGGTTTGTTAAAAGGCGACTGGGCTCCATTATGGATTGTTAAATTCCCAATGTTTGAGTGGGATGAAAAGAACGATCGCTTCCAAGCGCTTCATCATCCGTTTACAGCGCCAAGCTGTACTGCTGAAGAACTTATTGCAAATCCTGGCGAAGCATTGTCAGATGCTTACGATATGGTTATCAACGGTTACGAAGTTGGTGGTGGATCGATTCGTATTAATGACCCCGTGATGCAGTCTAGCGTATTTGAAATACTCGGCATTGGCGCAGAAGAAGCGACTAGCAAGTTTGGTTTCTTACTAGATGCATTGAAGTTTGGTTGCCCACCGCTCGGTGGTTTGGCGTTTGGTTTGGATCGATTAGTGATGCTAGTGACGGGAACGGAAAATATCCGTGACGTGATTGCATTTCCAAAGACGCAAACGGCGGCTTGTCCGTTAACAGATGCTCCTGCTGAAGTGTCTCGTGCCCAACTGCGTGACCTGAGCATTCAAGTTAAGCTACCTGAATAAGTAAAACCTTAAGCCTAGCTTACAGAGCTAGGCTTAAATCTAACGCAAGACCGCTGTCATTGGCTATGGCTCTGCGGAAACCAAGACGTATCAATCTTGCTATGGCGATCCTCAAAGTCGCACGACTTAATCAGCTCCGCCTCATTAAGCAATCTGATCCCAGTATCCGTTCGTTTGATCAACCCTGCCTCTTCCATCCTACCAAAGGTGCGACTTACAGAAACGTTGGTTAAACCGATAGCATCGCCAATTTCCGTTTGTGTCAGAGGCAGTCGAAACTCATCGCTCATCGATGGGTTTGTCATGCGTAGCCTGCAAATCAGATCTAATAAAAAGTGCGCCAACCTAGGTTTTGCACTCATGCGACTGATCACCTTGAGACGGTCAATCGTAATCACCTGCTCACGAACAGCTAAACTAAATAACAGCGCAGTCAATTGAGGCGCGGTTTCAAAGATAGCGTCTAAGTCTTGCTTATCAAACGGACATAAATGCCCTGCAGTGCAGCTTTTTAGCGATATGGCATGCTTTTTGTAAGCGATACCATCAAACCCCAAAATATCACCCGGATGATGTAATTTAACGATGAGGCGGCTGCCATCGGGAAGATCTGTGTAACTTAAAAACCAGCCATGCTTAACGACATAAAGATTCTGTGTCTGCTCTCCCCCATGATACACCTCAGTGTTTTCATCAAACGGTTTTTCATTTTTTTCAAGCGTCGCTAACAAATTTTCCAACCGGTCATCGATATCAATGTAATTACTTAGCCTCGCAACGAGGCAGCTTTTTGAACGAGCCATGATTAACTACTCACTAGGGTAGAGGTTCAGATAGAGAATTCACACACAACAAGGACTAGTTTGCTTTAGGTTAAAGCCTGTTTGCAATGCGATATGGCATGCTTGACGACGCTTGAAGGATAAGCGTTAGTAGGCAATTTTATCTCTATATTTTCGCATACAACCCAAGTATCAGCCAATTATTTTATCAAACTTACAAGGAGTAACAAAAAACAACTGATGTTTTTGCTGGCGCACTATTTAGCTAAAGCATCTTTTAAATCTGCGCTGATTGAAGCGCTAGTTAATCATTAATTAGGAGAGCAATGTGAATTCTGATCAGAACACCCCCCCTGCTTCACAACCCGTGTCGCATGACAAGCCGGAGCAAGATATCAAAAAAGACATTAAACAGGATGTTGAAACAGCCAAACAGCTCGCCGCGAAGAAGCTTGAAGAGACAAAGCAAAAAGCGGTCGATACAGCCAAAGCAAAGGGCGATGAGGCCACCACTCAAGCAGGCGCTCAACTAGAACAGCTAACAGAAACGATTGATGCTGTTGCCTCAACACTAAAAGATGAAGACCGCGAAGGACTTGCCAACTATGCAAGGCAAATGAGCTCAGGGATGAATCAGCTAGCAGAGCGCTTGCAAAGTCAAAGCGTGGACGAATTGGCCAATGATGTAAAAAAGATGGCTCGGGACAATCCAAATGGATTTTTGCTGGGTTCGATCGCACTAGGGTTTGGCCTGTCCCGCTTTGGTAAAGCAACCGCTAACCGAGACACAAATGACACAGGAGCGACACATGATTGACCCTAATGAATCTAACAACCCAAGAAGCCCCTCACCTTCTGACGAGGGTGGCATGGCGGGCTTACTTCGACAGTTAACGGGTGATGTCACTAATCTTTTAACCAAAGAGGCGCAGCTGGCAAAAGCTGAAATTCGCGAAGCAGCGGATGAAGCTAAGATGGGTGTAGTCTCTATGGGTGCGGGCGCTGCGGTCGCATTTTCTGGATTTTTAGCTATTATTTTTGGTTTTATCTACGCACTAGCGCTGTTCATGCCCGCTTGGGTAGCCGCTTTTGGTGTTGGTGGCATTGCACTAGTAATTGGATACTTGATGTTAGATGCTGGTAAAAACAAGGTAAAGCCTTCAAATGCCGTTCCAGAGCGCACGGTAAACGCAGTTAAAAGTGATGCTGAAATGGCTAAGAGGAAAGTTGGATGAACAACGATACACACAAGGAACCAGAACAGCTAGAGCGTGAAGTCCGAGCGGCACGCGATCAATTGTCCAACACCGTTGATGAAATCAGCAATCGCCTGTCTCCAGGTGAATTACTGGACCAAGCATTAAACGTAACCAAGGGATACGGTGGCGAATTTGCAAAAAATCTTGGCCAGCAAGCCAAAGATAACCCGCTAGCTTTAATGGTAACGGGTATTGGTATGTCTTGGATGATGCTAGGTGATCAACAAAAAAATGGGGCTAATGAACAGCCAAATGACAGCGTTGACCCAGCAAGCTTTGAGCCAAACTACGCCACAAGCTTTAGTGACATAGGTTATGCGGCCAAAGGACAGGCCTCTGCCGACGCTAATGCCAATGGCGAGAGTTTAGGATCAACACTTGATCAGCACATGCCAGACAAGGAGCAAGTTAAAGGTTACGCACAAGCGGCCCAAACGCAACTGCAACGTACCCTACAAGAACAACCACTGATGGCCGGTGCGTTAGGTGTTGCATTGGGGGCCGCGCTTGGTGCACTCATTCCGCCAAGTGAAGCAGAAGACCGCTTTATGGGAAAGACCAGCGATGAGGTAACTGAAAAAACGGCAGCGGTGGCATCTGAGCAATATAAAGGCGCTAAAGAAAACCTTAAGCAAAAAGCAAATGATGTGGCTGATCAAATAAAGTCTGACTCATCAACAATTGCTGGCAACGCGCCAAAGGCTTAACGCTAAAAACTCAACCTTGGCGAAATATTAGTATTCGTTCGCTTTATTGCGCGTCTTCAAGCAAGACTCCTGTTAGCAGGAGTTTTGCTTGGATTTTCTGGCGCACCTATTGTAAGCACTTTATCTAGGTCGACACTATTAAACGCCTAACTTGAACTAACCATCTGTTTTCGGTGTGCTTGGCTTTCGACGACGTCTAGGTCCACGATTCTTCTTCGGCGCACCCTCCGCAGAGGCTCCTTCAGCACTACTGCCACTGGCAGGCTTTTTACGTGATCGACCAAAGTTTGTATTACCACCCCCCTTTTTCGGGTGCGGCTTCACGCGGTCGCGTTCGATACGGTTTGGTTTTTTAAGTTGAGGTAATAGTTCGGCCGTCACATCCGCCATTGGGATTTTTTGCCCGATATATTTTTCAATATCTGGCAAGTAAAATGCAGTGTCTTCACAAGCAAAGCTGTGGGCCTCACCCGACGCCCCAGCGCGTGCTGTTCGCCCGATACGATGGACGTAGTCTTCTTCTATCTGAGGGAGATCAAAGTTAAACACGTGGGTCACATCATCAATGTGTAAACCGCGTGCGGCAACATCCGTTGCGATCAGTACTTGGTGTTTGCCCTCTTCGAATTCTGTTAGATAACGTTGACGCTTATTTTGTTTAACGTCGCCCGAAATCATCACTGCCTTAATATCGTTTCCACGCATGAAGTCATCAATTTTTTCTGCGTTTCGCTTGGTATTGACAAAGACAATGCTGCGAGGTGGTTCAAGCTTTTGAATCAGGCCAATGAGTAAGGGGATCTTTTCACTATTTGAAGGGTAATAGACACACTGTTCAACTCGGTCGGCACTTCGAGTATCTGCTTCGATCTCAACCTTTTTAGGATTGTTCATGTGCTCGTAGGCAAGCTCTAGCACTTTAGCAGAAAGCGTTGCTGAAAATAGCATGTTAAGGCGCTGCTCGGGGTCTGGCAGACGACGCAAAATATAGCGGATGTCCTTGATAAAGCCCAAATCAAACATACGATCTGCTTCATCTAAGACCAAGCACTGACATCGTTTCAAGCTAAACAGTTTTTGCTTGAAAAAGTCGATCAGACGTCCCGGTGTACCAATGAGAATATCCGCCCCGTCTAGGATTGCCTGTTTTTGCGAGTTATAGCCCGTTCCCCCATAGGCTAATGCCACCTTTAACCCGCTTTCATTAGTAAAGACTTCCGCATCTTTAGCCACCTGAATCGCAAGCTCGCGTGTGGGTACCATAATCAAGGTACGCACATGTTCAGGCTTTTTATCTGGCAAAGGGTTTTTTAACAAATGCTGAATGACAGCCAGCATAAACGCGGCGGTTTTACCCGTCCCCGTTTGTGCTTGGCCCGCCACATCGTGTCCCGCTAGGCTGATCGGTAAGCTCTCAGCCTGTATTGGTGTACAAAACTCAAAGCCCGTTTTCTCTACTGCCTGCTCAATTACAGGCAGCAGGCCAAGCTCGCTAAAACGAACGTCTGATAAGTGTGTTGTATTAGTCATATAATCAGCTTAACACATGACCAATTATTAACGTACTTTTAAGTTTGCTTGAGACTTTTATCAACAATTTCAAAGACATCATTGGATATACCCGATTGTTTATGGATGCGCTCAAGTGATGCTTTCATCAAGGCTGAACGCTTAGGCTCAAGCTGCTGCCACTTCGCCAACGCACGAACTAGTCTCGATGCTACCTGCGGGTTACGTGTATCCAAATCAATCACATAATCGGTTAAAAACTCATAACCCTCACCGCTTTCGTGATGAAAATTCACAGGGTTTGCCATGGCAAAACGACCGACTAGCGAACGGATCTTGTTTGGATTGGCCGCATCAAAAGAGGCATGCGACTGTAACGCTTTTACTTGCACTAGTGTGCCTGGCAAGCTGGAGCCTGCTTGAATCATAAACCACTTATCCATTACCAGTGGATTGTCTTTCCATTGTGCTTCAAACGCTTTTAGCGCCTCTTCACGCTGGGGACAGTCAATGCCCGACAAAGCATCTAATGCTGCAAGTTTATCTGTCATGTTGTTGGCATTTGTAAACTGCGCGAAACACAGGGCATGGATTCCATCATCGTTAATACGCGCCAAGTACGATAGGCACACGTTTTTAAGGCGACGACGCCCCATGCTAGCGGCGTCAATTTGGTAGTCTTCTGCTTGATTGAGCGCCTCATAACACGCATCAAGTGGCAGGCGCATACCATTGGCAAGTGTGCTGATAAAATACTCCCGCACCTCGTGGATCGCCTGTGGATCGGCTAAATCAACCGCATCGGCAATGTCAGACTCACCCGGAAGGCTTAGTGCCTCTGCACGCAAGGCATGCTCTAATTCGTCATTTTCCAGCACCTGCTGATACGCATCCACAACCGCTGGGGCTAACCCAAACGCTTTGCCTTGTGCTTTGTCGTCAAGCATTTGTAACATCAATAGTTGGGCAAGCCGCTGGCTGGCTTCCCAGCGATTAAAGTCGTCACTGTCGTGCTGCATTAAGAAAATATAATCATCAACCGAATAGTCATAGTCATATTTTACCGGCGCTGAAAAATCACCAAGCAACGAAGGCAGCGGCTTTTCAGCGACATTAGCAAAACTGACCCGCTGCTCAGCCTTCGTTAAATTGATGATTAAACGAGTAGCATCATTTATAGCGGTAGACTCAGCCCTATCAGGGTCATTTGAAGAATCAGCTAGAACCAATGAAATTGCTTGGCCTTGGCTATCTAACAACGACACCGAAAAAGGAATCAAAAAGGGCGCCTTTTCACTAGATTCTGGAGTATCTGGACAGCTCTGCTTAAAATTTAACGTGCAGACTTTTGACGCCGCGTCATAATCCATCGTCACAGCGACTTCAGGTGTCCCTGCTTGGTCGTACCACGTTTGCATTTGCGATAGGTCGCGACCGTTGGCATCAGCCATTGCCGCTAAAAATTCTTCTGTCGTGACAGCTTGTCCATCGTGGCGTTCAAAATAGAGATCCATGCCTTTACGAAAGCCTTCTTGGCCTAGCAAGGTTTGATACAAACGCACCACTTCGGCGCCCTTCTCATAGACCGTCACCGTGTAAAAATTATTGATCTCGATAAATGAAGATGGGCGAATGGGATGTGCCATGGGCCCTGCATCTTCAGCAAACTGATGCGTTCGCAGCATCCGCACATCTTCGATACGTTTGACTGAGCGCGAATGTAAGTCAGCGGTGAACTCCTGGTCGCGAAATACGGTTAGCCCTTCTTTAAGGCTCAGTTGAAACCAATCACGACACGTAACGCGATTGCCTGTCCAGTTATGAAAATACTCGTGACCAATCACCGCTTCAATATTAATGTAGTCCGTGTCGGTCGCCGTATCCGGACTGGCAAAAACCAATTTGGAATTAAAGACATTTAAGCCCTTATTTTCCATCGCTCCCATATTAAAATCATCAACCGCCACGATCATATAAATATCAAGATCATACTCAAGCCCGAACCGTTCCTCATCCCACTTCATCGAGCGTTTGAGTGACTGCATCGCGTGATCACAGCGCTCAATATTGTGCGCTTCTGTATAGATTTCTAAAGCAACCTTGCGCCCTGACATAGTGACGAATGCGTCGCTTACGTGAGAGAGATCGCCTGCAACTAAGGCAAACAGGTAAGCAGGCTTGATAAAGGGGTCGTGCCAAACAGCAAAATGACGACCGTTGTCCATGTCGCCTTTTTCAATACAATTACCGTTCGACAGCAGCACGGGATTTGTCGCTTTATCCCCTTCTATTCTTGTTGTAAAGATGGCCATAACATCAGGGCGATCTAAGAAGTAGGTAATTTTGCGAAAGCCTTCTGCTTCACATTGCGTGCAATAGTTACCGCTGGACTGATACAAGCCTTCAAGCGAGGTGTTTTGCTGCGGATAAATCCGACTGCTGACCACCAGCTCAAACGACTCAGGTAGCGCTTTGAGTGTGAGGTACTCCTCATCTAACTCATAGTCGCTTTCACTCAATGTTTGGCCGTCAATAGACACGCTCAGTAACTCTTGTGCCTCACCGTTTAACTGCAAAGTGTTAGCTTCAGGGTGCTCAGTGTGACGCTGGTATTTTACCGTAGAGGTCACCACCGTAGACTTATCGTTGAGATCAACGGCTAAGTGAATCGTATCAACCAGATAATGCGGCACTTGATATTCTTCTAAACGGATAACCTTGGCTTGCCCTTGCTTCATAATGCTTCTCTGTTAATGTTGTTTTCTCAATAGTTTACTAACGCAAAACTAATCACATTGAGTCGTACACAATCATTGTGTTTCACGTTACTTATTTCGTTTGAGCATATCGGGTCTTGGCAATCTAAACCTTCTAGGGTTTTTGATAACCACATTGATATCCCCTTTTACTGGGTCAGTTTCAGGATTCTCATCAACCACTGCAAGAGGTTGCTTGTTTAACACCTTTACTAAGCCTTTTTCCTCATTAGATGCTCTATCGCTTAGCTCCCTGTGAGCCTTTCGAGCGCGCACTAGGTATCCGCCGAGTGCACCCCCTGCGGTGGTTAGTGTCATTAAACCAAATGTCAGCATTTCAATCACCAACATCAAAATACCCGCGCCCACCGTTGCTGCAAATGCAGCGCCTACTTTTAGATTGGCGCGCCCTTGGGTCTTTTTGTATTCAGACGCGATTTGCTTTTGTGTTTTTTCAACCAGCTTCGTTTTTGCTTTTTCAGCCCTAACGTGCAGATTTTCTCGCTCTTTTGCAAAATCTAATTTGGTCTTATTGACCTCTTCTTGCATCGCAAGCTTGGTTTTATTCGCCTCATCCTGAAGTTTGAGCTTTACTTTGTTTACCGCATCTTTGGTTTCGCTTCTTGATAAGCTCACAAACCAGAAAGCCGCGAACAACCCCAGTAATGCTATGGCGAATAACGCAATTAACCAAATTTTAATGTCGTCTGGTCGGCCAATAATCAAGCCAATCCCAAACGTCGCCAACTGCAATAATAATATTCCTGGCAAATAACGCAGCATAGAGGGAACCTATTTTGCTGATCATGAATCCAATACACGCTATCATACCGTATTGAATCTGGGTTGTTAGGATTAATCTGACTATGCAAAACGTCGATGTAAATGAAATAAATAAGTTCGAAGTCATCGCAAACCGATGGTGGGACGTTAACAGTGAATTCAAACCGTTACATCAAATCAACCCACTGCGCCTAAACTATATAGAAAGGCTTGCGGGTGGTTTATCCGGTAAGCAGGTTATTGATATTGGTTGTGGCGGCGGTATTTTGTCAGAAAGCATGGCACTTCAAGACGCGATTGTGACAGGTATCGATATGGGAGAAGCTCCTTTGTCGATCGCTCAATTACATAGCCTTGAGTCGGGTGTCGAAATTGACTATCAGCAAATTACCGCAGAGGATGCGGCTGAACAAAATCCTGCCCGTTACGACGTTGTAACGTGCATGGAGATGTTAGAACACGTACCAGACCCTGGTGCAGTAATTGCAGCTTGTTCAGCACTTGTTAAACCGGACGGACATATTTTCTTTTCTACCATTAATCGTAACCCTAAGGCATTTGCTTTAATGATTGTTGGTGCTGAGTATTTTTTGCAAATGGTGCCAAAAGGTACCCATGAGTATGCAAAATTCATACGTCCGTCAGAATTGGAAAGCTGGGCCAGAAGCAGCGGACTAAAATTGGAAGATATTACGGGTATGACGTATAACCCCATATTTCAAAGTTATAAACTCGGTAGGGATGTAGATGTAAACTATCTTATGCACTTTACTAAAGAAAAACTATCGTAGCCAACCTAAACTATAATAAGGTTCGTTGCATTTTTAAACTACTCTACTTGGCCTGTAGTATGTTAACCAAGGAAAAATTAATATGATCAACTCTTTTAGTAAACGATTCTTTTTAGCATTTTCGATGCTGGCAATCCTGTTTTTGTCAGGGTGCGCCGTAAGATATGACAACGTCAAACTAGACCCCGTTACTAAGCGGACCGTAATTACAAAGATGGATTCCAAAACCGCTAGCGAGATTGCAAACGTTACTAACGCACTAATGCAGCTTGGGCCAAATATTGATCCAGCTGAAGCTCGGTTACTAGCTCACGAAGCGGTTGCTTATCCACGTGTTTTAGCGAACCAATACAAGCTAGTTAAACCTGCTTACTGGCAAAATGTCTTAGTCAACTATGGCTACCGCGACAACGGCCTATGCTGGCAGTGGACCCGTGATATGGCAAAACATATCCAAGCACGTAAATGGAAAAGTTTTGATTTTTTCCACGGTACAGCAAACCGCCGCCGTTTCAACGAGCATAACTCTCTAATCGTGACCGCTAAAGGACAGGGCGTCCGTCAAGGTTTACTATTAGATCCCTGGAGAAATTCTGGCGAGCTTTACTGGAAAATGGCCAAAGACGACCCAAAGTATCATTGGACACGTTTCACTAACTAATATGAATCGATTAGATTAGTAACAAGGGAGCCCTTAACGGCTCCCTTTTTTATTTTTTAACCTATGAGTTATCTACCCCCATTGAAATCGATACTGTTATTAATGTTAGTACTCACCCTGAGCGCTTGCAGCAAACCCATAAGCGAATACCAAAACCTTTCTGAAAAGCCGCCAATCTCAGTGATCCCTTATGCTGATCAGATCAGTGATTCAGTGATTCAGACTCGCCTAAGCATACCGCTTGAACGACTGCGCGAAAGGATTGAAGCAGATATCCCAATGCAGCTCTACAACGACCCGGGTAAAGTAAAGCAAAAATGCATTCGCATATTTGGGAAAAATTTGTGTGAAACCTATCAAGTCGGGGGATGGGCGCAAAGAACAGGGCCTGTGCAGCTGATGGCTTTAAGCAATGGTTTTTTGCGCATCGCTATTCCTTTGCAGTACAAACTAAACGTCCGAGGTGAAGGCAAAATCGTTAAAGAAATGTTGAGAAATATCGATTTTAAAACAGCCTCATTCACCGCCATAGCGGACTTACAACCCCGTATAAATGAACACTGGCAGCTACAGCTAGCCGCCGCCTCGTATATTCAGTGGGAGCAAAGTCCCCAAGTTGAGGTGTTAGGTATTAAGCTTGATATCCAGCAAAAAATTGAAAAGCCTATAAAAAATGCGCTAGCAAAAGCATTACTAAAACAGCAAGCTAAAATAGCTGCCGACAGCCGTTTTAGAACGCGCGTTGAAGCATTCTGGCTCGCTTTACAGCAGCCTAAAAAGCTCAAAGGGCCTTTTCCACTTTGGCTAAAAGCAAGCCCTCAGGCGCTTAACCTATCGACTATTCAAATTAATCAAGAGGCGATTGAAGTGTCACTATCACTTCGAACAATGCTTAGCACCTCAAACACTCCTAACCCACCGGCTCAGCTAACGGCTTTACCACCACTTGTTAATAGATTAGTTGAGAATAAGGCTATCAGCTTAAATTTGCCATTAGCACTGCCGTATGAGGACATCGCCAATCGTTTGCAACAACGCTTAGCTGACCGGCCTTTACAATACAAACAAAAAGGGCTTGATGTGTCGGTAAAGTCCGTTGAAATCTATCCCAATAATGATCGCTTAGTGCTCGCTGCAAAAGTTAAGCTCAGTGGCTTAGCTGACTTATTAAACAGCGACGGCGAAATCTATATTTCAGGTAAACCGGTGGTAGACAATCAAAACAAAACACTACTATTGACGGATGTTCAATTTAGCCGGCAGCTTGACAGTCCCTTTTGGAATGCAGCAACCAGTTTGCTACACACCCAACTATTGGCAGGTTTAAAAAATGCCTTGGTCTATGATTTTTCTGAAAGCTACAACACAATGCAATTATCCATCAACCAGCAGCTGCAAGGGCGACAAGGTAATAAGCTTAAACTGAACGGGCAACTTAACAGCTTGACGATTCAAACTATCGAACTCAA
>ENA-ORXT01004892-ORXT01004892.1-marine-metagenome-genome-assembly--contig:-NODE-4892-length-13515-cov-5.807635_pt1 | contig 13515 bp, 8 predicted proteins | sample MGYA00237868_ERZ511482 | MGnify/ENA metagenome assembly ERZ511482 | reverse complement strand
TGACGAGGATGCATGACGCCCGGTGGAAGATCCTCAAACGGAGTCTCCGGTGGGGCGAAACAGAACACGTCCGTGCTGCAGACCGGTTTGGCACCCATTCCAGTGCCCAGCGTATCCCGGATCACACCACCGATTCCTGTATTGGCTCCACCGTAAGGCTCAAGCGCCGATGGACGGTTATGCGTTTCAACTTTGAAGGCCACGTTGTTGTCTTCATCAAACCGTACGATGCCCGCGTTGTCCTTAAACACACTCACACACCAATCGTCATCACCGAGATCCGCCCGAATCTGCATGGTTGCCGCAAAGATGGTTTCCTTGAGCATCGACTCGTATTCGCGTGTGCCGTTTTCGTCGGTGTAAGAGATCCGACCGGCCAGCGTTTTATGACTGCAATGTTCCGACCAAGTCTGAGCCACCGTTTCGAGTTCGATATCCGTCGCGTCACGATCAAGCGATTTGAAATGAGCTTGAATGGTTTGCATCTCGACCAAGGACAACGACAGTTGCCATTTTTGGCTAATCTCCGTCAGTTGTTCATCACCGGCGGTCCGAATCGGCAACGTCGTTAGCGCGAACTCGTAGGCGCGGCCAAGCTGAAGATCGTCGACAACCAATGGCCCCTCAACGATCATCTCGATGGAATCATTGCACAGAAGTTTTTCACATAACAGCGATTGTTGATCGGCCGAGAGTTTAGAGATCCAATACTTCCGTACGGTTCGAACGGCATCAACGTCGAAGCCCAATTGCCTGATTGCCAGCAACGCACTTTCGGCTTCGGAATCGGTCACCCCGGGCAGTGGCATGACGTTGATTAACGTTTGGGTTCCCGCCGGCGGGCTATCGAATACGGAGTCACCATTTTTGGCGATGACCGTTTGATGGACGACGGGTTCGGCCAGAAACTCGTTGCCAATTTTCTCAACGTCGGTTTGTTGGAGATTTCCTTGAATCAGGAAGGTGCGCGCCGTCTTAATCACCAAGGACGTTGGCAGCCCGAAATCGCCCGTGTCGGCCAATACTTCATCGGCTAATCGGTCAGGGAAACCGGAGCTGGCCAGCAAATCAATTTGCCAAACGGTGGCCTTGGTTGCGTCGGAGGTGGTAGATGCTGGTAGAGCCGAAGCCGTGGAATTTGACACGCCGAACCGTTCCCGCTGAAGTGTTTCGCTGAAAAGCCCACATTCTATGCATCTCCGGTGAAAGCTAAAGGGGTTAAAATCCAGCCCAACGTGAGGCAGGTTTTCAACCTGCCGACCGCGCCTTTTGAGTGGTGGAGAATCAAGTTCTCCTTACGCTCAGACAGGTTGAAAACCTGCCCCACGGCAAACTGCCTAGAAATCGGCTTCCATCTCAGCGACTTTGCTCAACCGCCGTGCGTGTCGTCCGTCTTCAAAATCGCTGGCAAGCCAAGTCTCCACCATCGAACGCAATTGTTCGTCGTCGAAATCATCACCGGGCAGGCACATGACGTTGGCATCGTTATGTTTTCGACTGAGAGCCGCTGTTGCTTCGTTCACGCACAGCGCGGCCCGAATACCCCGGACTTTATTCGCCGCCACCGACATTCCAATGCCGGTTCCGCAGACCAAAATTCCCATCGCCGTGTCGCCGCTGGCCACCGATTGGCCCAGTTTCTTTGCGATGTCAGGATAATCACAGGACTCTTCAGTCATCGTCCCGAGATCGACCCACTCATGCCCTAAGTCGGCCAACTTCTGGCCAATAATTTTGCGTTGATGCAAGCCGCGGTGGTCGCTGCCGGTAGAAATTTTCATCGTCGTGAATCTGAGAGTTGAAATGCATGCGGAAGGGCGCAAGCCCTCCGGTTTCGCAAGCACCGGAAAACACGCGTCCTACCGCTGAAATGTTTTTAAGGTAAATCTTCGTCTAAGTTCGTTTGGAAAATTGAGAGAAATCAATGTGCTGAAGCCAATGCTCAAGACACTGGTCAATCTGCTGAGCACAAGATTGATAAACGGCAACGGGACTTCCGATGGGGTCAGAGATATCTCCTCCATCAGGCCGCAACGTTTTGACGGTGTCTTTCAGCTCCGGCCACTGCGAAACCATAGCGTTGCGATGCCCGTTGGTCAAAGCAAAAATCACATCGGCACACTTGGCCAGCCGCCCCGTCATCGGTTGACTACTATGAGACGAGATATCAACACCATACTGGCGCATCACTTCGACAGATTGGTTGGCCGCGGGTGCACCTGGCATCGCAGAGATGCCAGCCGACATAACATTCACGCCAAAGTCAGCCAATTGGTCGATCTCGCAACCAAATTTGGTCGAAAACTGCTTCTTCAACATGGCTTCGGCCATCGGGCTGCGGCACGTATTGCCTGTGCAAACGACGACCGCAATATAGTCCGTCAGTCCACGCACAATGCTCTCGTTAACCGCACCTTCACGCAGCACCGTCAACTGGTCGCCATCAACTTTTACGACTGTGGAACCATTCTGAAACCGGGTCGGACCTGCATCGATGATCATATCAACCTGATCGCCCAATTCTTCGAGCACGGTTGTACCATCGTTGGCTGGTGGTTTTCCACTCAAATTTGCACTGGTCAATACAATTGGTCCGGCACAAAGTCTTAAGATTTGCAGCGTCACGTCATGATCAGGCACACGTAACCCGACCGTTCCGCCGGGGACGGTTGCATCGATAACCGATTGATCCAGTTGATGAATGACGCTTTCGGGATGATCTTCCATCACCAGCGTGACAGGTCCCGGCCAACATCGCCGAGCCAACCGACGCGCCAAGGGCGACATCTGGGGAACATAGTCCAGCGAATCTTCGAGGCTCTTCACCGCAACGGCAAATGGTTTACTCGAATCGCGCCCTTTAAGTTCCCACAACCGCTTCACCGCCTCAGGCTGCAACGCACTGGCGGCCAAACCATAAACGGTCTCTGTTGGGATTGCAATAATTTTGCCACTAGAGAGCGCTTCGACGGCGCGATGGATGACATCCCGGACATCTTCAGCTTGATTAAGATCAATGAAAACTGCAGACATCTATTTTGATTCGACAGGACAGCGTGGCGGATGCAGCATCCGGAAATGGAGTATATTACTATATCTACGTCACTTAGCGGTGGTCAACCCGCCGCTTTCCTTCGATTCGCCTGAAGTACTGTTTTTCCACTCGTTTTCATAGGTTCTGCTCTAAAGTGCGATCTCCGCCACTTCATTTGAAAACCTTGCCACACCGTTTACACGGTGTATTGGTATGGGTTGCCGGCTGGGCCATGTTGCTGATGGGATTGCTGTTTGCCGGTTGCGTTGCTGCCACAGGAACGATCAACAGCGACACCTATATCTGGAGCTCAAAAGGACTCGACGACGGCCGCTTCATTAAACCGCGCGCTATCGCGATCAACGAATCTGACCAACTCTTCATCGTCGACAAAACCAGCCGCATCCAAGTCTTTGATCGCGATGGAAACTTCATCCGTTCTTGGCGGACGCCCGCATGCGTCAATGGCAAACCATGCGGGATGAGCTTCAGCCATGACGGACTTTTAATGGTCGCCGATACACACTATTTTCAAGTCCTGTTTTATACCTCCGAAGGCGAGATGGTACCCGACCGCAACATCGGTGGGCAAACGGGACGCGGGCTGGGCCAGTTCGGTTTTCTAACCGACGTTGTGCAAGATTCCGCGGGCAACTATTACGTCGCCGAATACGGTGACTTCGATCGCATTCAAAAATTTGACACCGGCGGAAATCCGGTTTGCCAAATCGGTAGTCACGGGGAAGCAATTGGATCATTCCTGCGTCCCCAAGGATTATTTGTAGATGATCAAGACCAACTTTGGGTGGCCGATGCGTCCAATCATCGCGTACAAGTTTTTGACCTGAAAAAATCGCCGCCCGAGTTTGTCAAAACGTGGGGCGGCGAAGGTAGTGATCCGGGTCAACTACGATACCCCTACACGATCGAAGTCGACGATGAGGGGTTTGTTTATGTCTGCGAATTAGGCAACCATCGCGTTCAAAAATTCACCAATGATGGGCAACACGTCGCCTTGATTGGCGGTCCCGGACGCGGCCCCGGACAGTTCCACCAACCGTGGGCTTTCGCCACCGATTCGCGCGGCTGTATGCACGTGATTGATTCGTACAATCACCGCGTTCAACGAATCAATGAGACTTGGTAGCCCGACGGCGCTACTCTAATTATCTGAAGCGGAAACGGAATCCGAAGCGACGCAACCGCTTCAGAAATTGATTGACAAATCGCTGATACCGCCGACGGAACTGATCTTCAGGATCAGTTTCCTCAAAATCAGTTTCTTCAGGTCCATCGTCGGTCGTTGGCTCTGGTTCATCTTCCTCTCCTTGCTCAGCTTCAGGATCTTCGGCTGGCGTCTCCAATTCTGGAGTATCAACAACAGGCACTTCTGGTGTTTCTAGTTCTTCTTCAGGCGTCTCCAGTTCTGGAATAACGACAGGTGCGGCTTCAGCCGCCGCGTAAAGTTCCAGGATCGCTTCGACATCCGAATCGCCCAGTGCTACAAATGACTCATTGGGGGAGACCGTTTCGGCCAACACGGAACCCTGTGTCGGATCGTGCTCCAACCCCAACGCATGACCAATTTCATGCACGGCAACATGTAGAAGATCAAACGCCGCGCTTCCTTGTTGGTTGCCAACTTCCCAATTTTCGGCCACGTCAAACTGAACGTCACCGGCGATTCGCGCAGGGTTTACGTCATCAGGGAAAAACGCGCGGGCCAAAACACCGCCCTCGCCATCCAAATTCCGGAACGTGATGTCCAACGAATCCAGCAGACCCGACCGATTCGTTTTAGTAAAAGTAACATCCGCCACATCCGACCAAGCCTTCAAAGCGCTCTCGATCGTTAATTCAAACAGATCCTGCCCAACCTCTTCAGGCGCGTTACCCAAAAAATAGGTCAATTCGACACTCCCCTGCCCTGCTCCGTCGAAGCCAACACTGGCCAGCATTTTTCTTTGTTCCAGATTCTGATAGGCCGGCGATATTTTGCGGCGCTGTTTGCGGCTTGATTTCTTCATCCTGAGGTCGTCCTTGGTCTGATGATTGGGTTTACATTTGTTAACGAGTGGAAGTCGAGAGCAAACCGAAACAGTAACCCGAATGGAATCCATCTGCGGCTAATTTTCAACTGCAAAACCTCGGCGGCAATCTGTCTTACCGAACCCGATAACGTAAGCCGTTTACCCTCAAGAAGATAAGGCTCGCTAGCGACATAGAAATAGTGTAGTACTTCAGCGGTCTGAAATTGTGGTGCTAAATCCGAAGGATTACGCAAATCAGCCGCCGGGCGCTAGCCCCCGGTTTCGTCTCCTCAAATTACAACAGAACCGGACGCTATCGCGTGGCGGCTGATGGATTCTGCGAACCTTCGCCATGGAATCACAGCCTCGGAGTGAAATACGACGATGTGCAATCATCGACAGACCTCAACCTCCATTACGATTTTCGTTAACTTCAAGGAGAGGCTATGGAAAAAAGTGTCCTTCGGCCTGAAGCACAGAAGTTGTTTCGTGACTAATTCTCAGTTACTGATGTGGGCAGTATGCTAAAAAAATTTGCCTTGGGGAAAAAGCAATTCGAGAAACTCTTCGTGACTGTGCCTGAGGGCAGTAACTTTACTTCACTCCCCGGTAGCTGCTCCAGAATTTCGTTGGCAACATTGCGATGGCAATGACCAATAAGTGGAACATTCCCACGTACAAAATCACCTGGACCGTTGTGTCGTTGGAAGCCGAATACGCGTGCAGTCCAACCCCCAACACATTGACGCCTTTCCATGACCACAGCGTGATGATGTTGCCAAAAATCGCAATTATTGCAAAACCACGCTCACGGACCAAACCGGCCCAACGTGCATGGAGACTGAGCGCGTTCCACAACACGATCATCAACGCGCCGTTCTCTTTGGGATCCCATCCCCAGAACCGACCCCAAGAATCATCGCCCCACAGCCCGCCCAAAACAGTTCCGAAGAAACTGAACAATAATGCAAGGCATACCATGCCGTACATCGCATGCGCAACTTCCTGACGCGCGGCTTTGGTTGCCATTTTCTTCGTTAGCAACGCGCCAAGAACATATGCCAACCCCAGCGATCCCGCGGCAAAAGTCGTACCATAGCCGATCGTCACACAGACCACGTGCGTCGCCAACCAGAACTGAGTATCCAAAACGGCCAGCAACACAGTGAAAGTATCACCATCGACGATTGTCATCGACCATGCCCACATCAGCGCCAAAAATGCTCCGACGCCGCCCAGTACATTTCCGATGCCGAGCTTGGTCATCCGTTCCACCAACATCATCAGCGGAACGAACACGGCTGTCACAAATAACGCCGAAGAATACAGATTCGTTACCGGCGGTCGACCAGAAATGTAAATCCGCAACATCAACCCGATCACCAACAAAACCCACCCCAACCCCAGCAGCCAAAACGAAGCTTGATTGAAATTCTTTGCGTACCCGATCCAACCAAACGTCGCCAGCAAGAACGCCGACAGGAAAATCACCATCGCGTGGTAAAACAGATTCGCTCCGTTGTAAACGTTTTCAGCCGCCACACGACCGGGAGACAATCCAACCGGCGGATTAACCGCCAACGTCTCTTGGTATTCGGTGAGGGTACTGTTGAAGGTTTCCGCATCACCGGCCCGATAGGCGGGGCCAAGCTTAGCGAACAATTGGGAGTACTTTTGGGCGTCACCAGAAAGTTTGTTGCTATCTGTTGCCACAAGCCCGCCAATTCTTTCGAACTGCTTCACCAAAGAAGCAATCAGCGCTGGCTTCCGCTCGTTGATAATTTGGTCGACCACAGGGCCGAGGCTTTTTTCAAACGCTGACTTCATTTCTTCTGGGACCGAATCCCAGCGTCTGGCCAGCAATCGCGTCAATTCTTCTTCATCGTCGACACCGAGCGCCTGTTTTGCATTTTCCAGCATTTCAGGGTTTCGCAAAATGCTCTGCGCCGATTGTCGCGCCATTAACATCTCGCGCAAGTCCGCCATCATTTCCTCTTCCACGACACCGCTGGCCAATTCCGAATAATTATCGGCTGCCAAACGGTCGGCCATGGAAGCCACCCAAGCTTGGTCTTGCGATGCCGCATAAGTCAACCAAGCAACCTCATCGTCATCCTCTTGATCGGATTCACCTACCCTATTTGCAGGAATCAACAATGGCAGCCCGACACGCGTCGAGTTCAACGCCAAATTGATTCGACGTTCAAAATCCATTTCGTCCGCATCCTCATGCAACGCACCAAAAGCAACTTGAATTGCCTGAACTTTACCAATCTTACGGGATACTTCCGTCAGCCTTGACTGGAACATGGAGTAGTCCTCTGGCGTGAGTCCTTCAGGCAACATCGACCGGATCGTCGCAGGCGCGTCGTTGAGTTCGTTCAACGTATATCGTAATTTTGGCCGACCCGTTTCCAGTTTTAACTCGGCTGCAATCTTCGCTTTCGCCTCAGAATCGGAGGCATTGGCCAACTGGGTTGCAAGGCCCGATTGACCGCCGTCGAACGACCGCGTCAAACTCAAAGCGTCAATGACCGTCGGATCTTCGATACGTAGCAAACGATAATCTTCAAATCCATCGGCACCGAACATAACGTCCGCCAACCAACGCATGGCAGGTTGCTTTTCATTTTCGCCATCGTAAACCTCTTCACGTTTTGTCAGCTGCCGCAGCGTATTCTTGGCCAGCGACTCGATAGGTTGGATGCGACCGTTGAAGGTAATCGGCAGTTCTCCCAAGAGATCTAGACGCATCTGTTCGTGCTTGAGCGTCCCAAAGGTGGCGCGAGAAATGTCCTTGGCCGCATACAATAAGAAAAACAGCGCGGCACAAATCGCCAACGCGTTTTGTCTCGACCAGCTGGATTTGGGCATTGTTTCGTTGGAGAGCTTGATCTCCTCTTCGCGCTGGACCGTTTTCTTTTGCTTTTTCTCTAGGAAACTCAACAGCGACGTACCGAACTGAGCCACCAACCCAATCACCACAAACATGCAACACACATAAGGGATCATCCAGCCTCGATTCTTCACGATCTGAATCGTAGAAACTTCACGTCCAAGTCCGTCCTGGGCATAACCCGTTTGATAGAACGTTTCGCCCGCGTAACGCAGCGGATTATTCATATAAACCTTCTGCTCGCTTTTTGTGTTGGTCGCCTTATCATCAAGCACGAAATCGGATGAATACCACTTCGCGGTCTTCGTGCCCGGGTACATTTTGGCTTGCACATCTTCCAGCGTCAGCGAATAGGGTTTGTAATCCGCTTTGAATCGCAAACCGATTTGATACGGTTTTCCGTCGACTTCCACAGTATCAATTTGCTCATTTTGGTAACCAATCTGCGAAAGTAAAAACGTGCCCAGATTCTTCATCGTTTCTTTTTCGACCACGCGCACGTACGCCGCCGCAACATCGACCGATTGACCGGCGCTCACTCCATTGGCCGAATTCGCATCCAGCGCCACCCAACGCCTCAACACACCATCGGTTTCGATACCACTGTCTAAGTCCGGACGCTGACGGACCAAATTGGCGTTTTCAATGTACTTTAAAACTTCAATAGTAAACGGCAAATCCTCATGGCTGACCGGCTGGTAACGAACTTCATCGCCGCCAGTGGTTTTCAAGATTTGATCCGAAGGTAAACGAACAAATTTGTCGAACTGGTCATCCGATTGATCAATGACCACGATCTCCGTCGCCCGAATGTCGCTCGCGACCGAAACCGTCTGGCCTTCGGCGATTTGCATTTGTGTTTCTTCGTTGGTCAGCGACACGAACAGTTCGTTGCCCATCAATCCCGCCAGCCCAATGTGCAGCAACACAATGCCGCCCTTGCGACGAAACAACAACACGCTGGCAACCAAACAAATCAATCCCGCAGCGGTCGCTTGAGTCAACTGCCACACGATTCGCATGCCTTCTCGATTTACGAAAACATCTTTGCCTAACAGCACCACCGCGAGCAAGACAATCCCCATCATCAACGCCATTGAGGCCATGATGATCTTTTCAATACGTCCGCTGCTGCCGGAATCATCACGCTTGCCCACGAAAAAGAATCCCACGATGCACGCCCCCAGCAGAAGCCCAATGATGCCTTGGAGTATCAACCACATCGTGTCGTAGGGGATTGGCGGTTTCCCATTGAGCAACGTTTCGGTGGTGGTATTGAAAACGATCGCCCAAGTGAAAAATAGTCCTATCCCCGCGGTCGCCGCACCAACCCAAAGCTTGAGACCGCTCGCCTGTAACCGGAATCGCAGGAGATGAGCGGCAGTCAAATTCATCAACATCAATACGATCAACGTCAGACCGCTGGGCATCACAAAAGCCCCCGGCACCGGCGGCGCAGCGGGGAACCAACGTTCGACGATGACTTCCTGAAATGGCACCGTGACCAGCAACGACGAATAGTGCTGGCTTTTTATCTCCCACATATCATGGGTGGCCTGTTGCAGCGTGATAATGAAAATTGCAAACACCGAAACCGCCAACAACACCACCGTCAACCGCAACGAGGCCAGCGGCGTAAGCACCGCTTGTACACGATCGGTCATCGTCAGAGTTTTGCTTTTCCTGCGACGCGCCGTTTTGGTTTTCGGCAATGCATTGGTCGCCATCGTTCTATCCCGTTACTTTAAAAAAATTCTCTGTGTGTCGCGTACTTCGATCCGCCGCAAACAGTCAACCGCTAGGGCGTCTGCGTAAATTCAAATGAATTCAAAAACGATTCAAAAATTGACTGATCGGAATTCACTAATGGCGTCTCTCCCATCATTTTGAAAAACCAGGCCGCATCATCGTGCTTAACCATCACGCCGATCAACGATTTCTTCACTTCCGAATCATCGTCGCCCAGGTCATCGGCGATCAGCGCGATCTTCTTACCCTCAACGCCGCTGATGGTGACGGCCTCTGTCGCGGCTTCAATTTCAGCGGCTTCGATCGGCTCTAACCCTACTGATTGCCGCCAAAAATTTACATTGTCATTCCACTTATTGGTTGCCGTCAGAGGCACCAAGGAAATCTGAACCGTGCCATCGTCGGTCTCTTTGACGAAACGCGCCACCACCATCGCCGACGTTTTGCCGGGCAAATATCCCTCAGGCGGATCGAGCGTGAATTTTGGGTTCGCCGCCAACTCGTTTTTCAGTTTCGAAGGTGGCTTGACCGTCGGCGAATCGGTTTCCGATTCCTCTTTGGTTTCGTTGTTGGCCTGCTCAGCTTGCTCCGCCTCTTTCGCCCGCATCAGCGCTTGCTGACGCATGAAGGGGCCGCCCATCGACTGTCCTGAAGACTTCCCTTGCTTGTCAAACAAACGATACTCGGCTTCTTCCCCTTGCTTCACAGTCAGGTTTTTCTCAAGACCACCGGCTGTTGTTGGCGGCAGAGCAAGTTGCCCTCGCCAACGGTTGACGTTGCTGAGCAAATCCTGCTGGCCGCCCAGACGCGAGATCCGGATCTCCGCCTCAGTATCTGGTATCTCAAGAATTGCAAACACCATCTGAGCTTTCCCACCGAGACTCCAACCCTCTGGCAATTTCCACACAGGACGCTCTCCGCTCCCCTTTGATTCGAATTTAATCGAGTCAATAAACGGCTGCCAAGCGGACTCCGATTGAGCAACCTCCTCAAGCGCGCCGGTGATCTTAAAAAACCAAGCCGCCTCTGCTCGTTGAAAAATAGCGACAACCATACGCGTCGGTGCGGATGACTCTGCATTTGCCATCGGCGATGTTGGCCTGGAGGAAATCCCATCGGACGAAGGCCCTAGATCCCGCATCCAATCAATACCCGAACGATCTTTAGGGACCAATTCTACGGTGACAGGCGTTGGAGGTTTGCAGCCCAATGTCAAAGACAGCGTCAAAGTCAAAAAGCAAAGTAGCAACAATATAAAACGAGCAAACATTCAGAGTATTTCTGTGAGCAGCAATTTCGGTCAGCCGGTAATATAACCGCTTAATCGAACGTGATAGATACATGTGAGTTCCGAGACAAATTGTCACGCTTTCTGTGACGATTCGCAAGTGTTCCAGCAGTCGCGACATGAGAACTGCAAAGTCCAATTTATTAGGGTGAGGCGCCAGCCTCCCGGTACGTGAAAAACCGTACGGCTTGCGCCGTGACGCTAACATTGAAATGAACTTTAGAGTTCTCCTACCTAATAGCGATTGAAGAATAGACAATCGCCACTACCGTACCGCGCAAGCAAAAAGACTTGTCCCGAATCACAGCACGGATCAAGCCTTCTTCTTTTCTTCTTCAGCGGCGTCGGCACGCGACGGCCGTCACGCCATCAGCCGTCTGTTAACTCAACCCGAACACTTCCAACAACATCTTCATCAAGCCGCTGTTAACGACCTGATCGTCTGGCATCCAAAGATTCTGAGCCATTCCATAAGCAATGATGCAGCCGATAAACAAGGTTAAAGTTGTAGCGACCAGTGAGATGATCTGCCCTGTGGAATAGGGAGCTTCGGGTTTTGCTCCGGCAACTCCGTAAGCGGCACCTGCAGCGCCCGCAGCGACCAATCCCGTCGCAGGATCGTAACTCGGCGAAAGTCCGCCATCATCGAGCATTGCTGGGTCCGAGAAATCACTGCCTCCGCCCAACATCGTGGCTTCCGAATCGTCGGCGTAGATTTCAGAATCAGCCAACGCGATCACTTGCGATCCGCTCGAATCGTCGTCGTCCATCGACAGCTCATGAGGCGTCAAGCTGAAATCGTCTTCTTGCATCATCGTCGCCACTTCAGGATCGGCTTCATCGTCGACCATGATGATGTCGTCATCTTCGGGCAGTTCGAGATCGTCAATGTCCGAACCGCCAAGTTCCAATGGTTCGTCGCCCAACAGGATGCCGCTTTCGTTGGGGCTGAGCGCGATGCCGCTTTCGTTCGCCTCAAGGATTAAATCGTCGCTGGATTCATCCTCTAAAAGCAATTCGCCAGAATCTTCAAAATCACTGCTTAGTTCGCTATCGAATGAACCACTATCGGCCAATTCAAGATCCAGATCATCATTGGCCAGCATTAAATCGTCATCGTCATCATCACCCAGCAGTTTTCCAGTGTCCGATGGGCTTCCCGATGCTTTCCCTTCTTCATCGAGCAGATCGTCGCCTGTGCTGCCTGGGCCACTGGATTTATCACTATCCGAAGCCAACACGAGACTGCTACTACCGAACGACAATTCATCATCATCGTCATCAAGAACAGACTCGTCATCGGCTAAATCGAAGCTCCCCACATCGTCGAGATCTAGCTTTTTCTGGGACTCTAGTTCGAGGTCGTCTTCGCTGGCGAGGTTCAAACCACTGGAAGCAAGAGACAATTCCTCTTCGTTACCGTCATCCAACAGATCCGATTTTGATCCGCTCTTCACCAGCAAACCACTTTCGGCCAAATCGATCATGTCATCATCATCGTCATCGTCCAGAGAAAGAATGTCAGATGATGTACCTGCCCCCGCATTGGCTCCTTGTGGCTGAAATAGCTCGATCGAGGAATCCTCCATCGCAATTGAATCAGAATCTTCGTCAATCACCATGTCGGATTGAGAGTCATCAATATCAAAGGACAGTTCACCTGAGTCCTCAAGAAGAAGATCATCTTCGTCATCGCTGAGCCCCAAAGTATCCTTCACTTTGTCGACGGCCGAAGCCGCAGCGCCTTCAAGCAATCCTTCGCCGGCGTCTCCAGCGTCGATTCCCGATTGGCCCGCCACGCGCTCAAGTTCCGACAGCTTGAATTTCCATGTCGTACCGTCACGGTAGCCGAACACCTCATTGTTCTCTCGAAGCTCATTCAGTCGGTCGACTGACAAACCAAGAAATTTGGCTGCTTCCTCAATAGAAATCAATTTAGACATCGCGATCAGGCTCCGTTGGGCGCGTCTTCGTTTAACTTTGCAGTCACCGAAGACCAGATAAATTTGGTTTGTTAAAATGTAGTAGCGTCAAAACTTGATTGAATAGGACGCAAACTCTTGGGGGGTTCGGATCTCAATCAAGCTCCGTTGTTGACTCGGCCAGCTGCTTCCACAGCCAATCGGTGACGCTCTGGTCCTAATAAATCAGGGGTAGTTCAATGTGGCAGCATGGCCGTGCAATCTCTCAGGCAATCTCTCAGGTTAGGTTGTCTAGGTAAGTATAACTCGTAAGTCCTTCTTTCTACCTTTTGAATCGCCTTTCCTAAGAAAATCGGCATTTGCAAGCCGCGCTGAGCCACACTTCTTGGTCAAAAGTAACCAAGACCACCCGGCCAAAACCCAATAGACGCTCGTATTAACACTAAATAGTGGGGAAATGGATTCAAGCAAATAAGCTTCCTCGGTATCATTTTTGTTCGGCTTTGTAACGCCGTTAACCTTGGAAAATGCTTGACCATCGGTTCAACCAACCGATGCGGCACTAAACAGATAGCACAAATCGGATAATCGGCGGA
>ENA-ORXT01004890-ORXT01004890.1-marine-metagenome-genome-assembly--contig:-NODE-4890-length-13523-cov-3.824260_pt1 | contig 13523 bp, 11 predicted proteins | sample MGYA00237868_ERZ511482 | MGnify/ENA metagenome assembly ERZ511482 | reverse complement strand
GAAGCTGGCTCTTCCTACCGCTTTGAGTTCGACCTCGGCTTCAATGACCGCAATCACTCACCGCCCATCAACATAACTCTCTACGGTACGATGGACTGCGACAAGCTCCCCTTTGGCATTGGCAACGTCCGTCTGGGCTGCCCTACCAATGGCCCCGGCTGGGTTCGCCTTGGCGCTTCCTTCTTGTCAGCGGGCGCAGGGAATAAATGGATGAAAGCTTCGATTGATATAGTGCCGGAGGAAGACATCGTTGCGATTGTCATCGGCCCGGGGTGTCATCGTCAGGTCTCGGAGTTCGACCTGTATTACTACTTTGACAACCTGCTGCTGGATAAAATCGAGACCTTCGAGTTTCGTATTGCCGGCACTAGCCATCCCTGCGCTGACGACTTCCTTCTGGAAATTCCACAGCGGGAAAATTTGGGCTACCAGTGGTACAAAAGCGGAGTAGCGTTGGTGGGGGAAATGAAGCATCGGCTCGGGCGAATGTACGGGGAGGGGGAGTATCAGGTTGTGGTTACCGATGCGGGTAACTGCGAGGTTTCCGAGGTGTTTAACCATCAGATTCCCGTCATTGAGGCTTCTGTAAAGCGGACGATTTGCCCGGAAGATATGTACCGCTTTGGTGACCGTAACCTGAGCTCATCGGGCAACTTTGTACACACCTTTAAGTCGGTTGATGACTGTGACAGCATCGTTAGTCTGGAGTTAGCCGTGCAGGATGAAATTTCCGAAACGGTCAGCACCAGTATTTTCGAAGGCGAGACTTTTGAGCTAAGTGGCTTTGAATTGCGCAAAGAGGGGAATTTTGAACTGATACTCGAATCGAAGTGGGGCTGTGATAGCCTTGTAATGCTTGAGTTGGATTATTACGACGTTTACCTACCCACCGCTTTTTCGCCGAACGACGACGGCATCAACGATCTTTTCAGGGTGCTTGGCGGTGACGATCTGGCGGAGGTAGTTTCGCTTGATGTTTACGACCGTTGGGGCAACCAGGTTTTCGTGGGGAAGGAGTGGGACGGGAGGGAGAATGGTCAGCCGGTCAGTCCGGGTGTATTCGTGTATATACTGCGTCTGCGCATGGCCGATGGTCTGGAAAGAACCATGCGGGGTTCAGTCGTTCTTCTGCGTTAGTGATTTTGGGCTTGAATCAGAGGGGTAGCTAATTTTTAAACTGTGGGTGGAAACCGATGGCGAGTCCTTTAATGAAGCATTGTACGAACAAAGGAAGTAAGTGCTACAACCAGTTCGTTCCGGCACCAATTTTTACTTCATAAAATTCCGGTATCTTATCGTAGGCCTCCCGGTAGGATTTTTTCAAAAAGGCTTTCAGAAAATTGACTTCTTTTTCTTTGACCAGGTTAATGGTACAGCCCCCAAATCCACCGCCCATAATGCGGGCGCCGGCGACTTGCCCGCGGAAGTTTTCGGTAGCCAGAAACTGTAGTAGGTCAACCTCCTCACAGCTTACCTGAAAGTCGTCGCGCAGGCCCTGGTGGGTTTTATTGAGGAGGCGGCCTGCGGTGGCAACGTCACCGGACTGCAGCGCCTGGGCCATCTGCCGAACCCGGATGTTTTCGTTGATGACGTAGCTGGCGCGCTTGCGGACTACCGGGCGAAGGTCGTCAATGACCGCTTCGAGCTGATCCGGAGAGGCGTGGCTGAGTTTTTCCAGCTCCGGGAATACCCGCTGCAGTGCCTCCAGCGCCTCCTGGCATTCGGCCACCCGAAGGGGATATTCGCTGCTGCCCAGTTCATGGGTAACCATGGAGTTGACCAACAACCAGCGGTAGCCAGGGACTTCGGCGGAGATGGGCTCGAAATTCAGGCTGTCGCAGTTGAGCAAAATAGGGCCTTCGGCTGAGCCATTGAGGCTCGCAAACTGATCCATAATACCCGTAGGTACGCCGATGAACTCATTGCTGCTTCGCTGGCTGAGCTGGGCCAGCTCCGGGCGGGTGAGCCCTGCGGTGAGTACTTCATTGAGCAGGAAGGCCATCCCTCCCTCCAGGGCAGCGGAGCTGCTCATGCCGGAGCCACGGGGAACGTTGCCACCGAAGACAATTTCCAGGGCGGGGATTTCATGGCCCAGCTGCTGAAACTGCTCAGCGACGCCAGCCAGGTAATCTACCCAAAGCTCTCCCGTTTTGCCGGTTACCGGCAGGGGGAAGTTGTAGTTTTTGTTCAGGTCAACGGCGTGCAGGCGGAGTGCTTTGCCCGTAATCGGCCGGGCGTAAAACTCGATGCCTTTGTCGATGGCCGCTGGCATCACCCAGCCACCGGTATAGTCCGTGTGCTCTCCGATGATGTTGATCCGGCCGGGAGAGTGGAGGCGCAGCGGAAAGGAATCTTCGGACAGACTGTTCGCAGTCAGGTATTCAGCGATGTGGGAGAGCATGGGTTGGGAGAGTTAATTGAGGTACCCTGTAATCAGTCCCTTCGAGAGGCTCAGGGACCGGGTCTGCGGGATGGGAACCATCATAAGTTCGCCTCAGGCGAATTTATGACGGTAAATCATGATATAAATTCGGTGGCTGAGCCTGTCGAAGCCAACTACCTAAACAATTACCTTACTCACTTTCATCCATCGTATGAAAAACGTTGGAGACATCGTCGTCTTCCTCCAGTTTTTCCACGAGGGTGAGCACTTCTTCCACTTCGGAATCCGACAGTTTTTTTGTGTGGGTGGGCAGGCGGACGAGTTCGGCCTTGCTTACTGTGATGTCCAGTTTTTCCATCGCGGGCCCGAAGCCGGCAAAGTCTTCGAAGGAGGTATAAAAAGAGACTTCGTCATCTTCCCGTTCGATGCGGTCCAGACCGGCATCGATGAGCTCCAGCTCAAGTTCTTCCAGGTCTTTACCTTCCAGGTCTTCGGTCTTGACGATGAACTGGCCCCGGCGGTTAAACATATAATCTACAGAACCATTAGTGCCCAGGTTGCCGCCGTACTTTGAGAAGGCGTGGCGAATGCTGGCTACCGTTCGGTTGTTATTATCGGTGGTGGCTTCAACGAAAACGGCAATACCGTGTGGGCCGTAGCCCTCGAAAGTGACTTCCTCGTAGGCGGAGGTGTCTTTATCGGTGGCGCGTTTGATGGCGGCCTCGATGTTGCTCTTTGGCATGTTGACGGCCTTGGCGTTGTTCATCGCCAGGCGGAGCCGGGGGTTGTAGTCTGGGTCAGGACCGCCTTCTTTGATGGCGATGTTGATTTCACGGCCTACTTTAGTGAAAGCTTTGGCCATGCCGGCCCAACGTTTCATTTTTGCCGCTTTGCGATATTCGAATGCGCGTCCCATGGAATAGTAATTTATCGGTTGGCTGGCAAAGATAATGGGAAAGGAGTAAAAAGAGAATGGTTGAATTTAGGTCCTTTATCTGGCGCGGCCGCAGGTGCAATGGAGGGGATGATTAAGCAGTGTTTTTACTCATTCAGGAATGTCTTAAAATGGATGAATGGCTCGTGACTCTCCGTTTTAGGGTATATCTGTAGATCTACCCCAAAATCATTCTGGGGTAGATCTACAGTTATACCCGAAAACAGGCCTGTTTCTCACTTCACCCGCCCGCCCTACCATCATTCTATCAATCAATCATTCCATCATTCTATCAATCTATCATCCTATCCCACTATATTCGCCCTATGCAAATCCTCACCATCGTCATTGGCATCATCTTTGTCCTCTTGCTGCTCAGCTTGCTGGCCACTACCATGATGGAGCTTTTGTCTTCGCTCTTTAGTTTGCGGTCGCGCAATCTGGTCAAAGCCCTGCGCAATATGCTGGCCAGCTCCGACCCCAACGAGGTGCTGGTGGATGAGTTTCAGCGCAACAGCCTGTACCGCCACTTAACCCAGCAGTATGGGCGCCGCCGGGCAAGCTCCGTAGGCCCGAGCTACATGAACGCGGAAACCTTCCAGAGCATCTTGTTTGACGTCATCCTGAAGGGAGACGACATGAACAACCTCGAAGCCCGGCTGGATGCTTTGCCAGACGAAGACCTCCGCAACGTGCTCAAACAACTCCTGCGCGAAAGCGGCGGCCAGCTCGACCTCTTCCGCCTCGAAGTGCAAAACTGGTACAACAGTGTGATGGACCGCGCCGCCGGCTGGTACAAACGCTACACCCAAAAAATCCTGCTCTTCATGGGCCTCGGCATCGCCGTGGTCTTTAATGCCGATACCCTGGCGCTCTACGATCGCCTCAGCAACGACCCCGAAACGCTGGAACAACTCGCCAATGCCGCTGAGCAATACGTCGCTGCCCGCGAGCGGGTAGCCCAGCTTCCGCAGGCAGCGCCCACTACCGGACCGGTGGATCCCGCACCAACGACTCCGGATCCGGCGGAACCAACTACCGACGACCCCAGTTTTGGCGACCGTGCTCCCGCTGACCCCTTCGGAACTTCCACCACCGTACAGCCGCCGGCCTCCACGGAACAACCCGCTTCCACAACCTACCTCTACAGCGACGAAGAAGCCGGAGATAAGGACTTCCGCAGCTCCCTCGAAGAACTCAAAGGTTTACTCAATAACGAGATTGCCGAAATCCGCCGGCCCCTCGGCCTGGGATGGGAAGGCGTGGACCTCAGGGCGCTTTCCCGCTTCGACCTGATGTCGAAGATCTTTGGCTACATTCTTACGGCACTTGCCGTTAGTCTGGGCGCTCCTTTCTGGTTTGATCTGCTTAAGAAGCTGGTGAATATCCGGAGTTCGGGGGCGCGGCCTTATGAGGAGTAGAGTAATGGTCTTTTGGCTCTTTGGTCTTTTGGGGCTACCGCATTTAGTTGGCGGCAATGTACTGTAGATGTGATTGCCTCCAACGCCTCCAACGCCTCCAACGTACGGAGCCCAAAGAACCAACAGATCAAAATACCAAAAACCTTCCTACATTTGCCCCGAGCAAAATCTCACCCTCGCGCATGAATGTTTCCTGGCGGCCGTTGGCCGCGCTGTTTTGTTGGTCATTGCTGTTTGCCTGTTCCTCTGAACCTGCGTCCGCGCCCGGATATGAAGCACCGGAAGAGCTTGGCCCCAATGCCGCCATCATCCGTAGCCCCGTAGCCGAAAACAAGGAGGAGCCCGACACCGTTACTACCGCAAGAATTGAATTTGAGCTCATCGAATTTCCCTTCGGAGACGTAAAAGAAGGCACCATCGTCAAGCACGATTTCCCCTTCGTCAATACTGGTAAAACCCCGCTGTTGATCACCAGGGCCCGCAGTACCTGCGGCTGCACGGTACCGGATTATCCTAAGGAACCCATCGCTCCCGGCGAGGGCGGCATCGTCAGTGTTGCCTTCGATACAAAAAACAAATACGGCCGCCAGCGCAAGCCCGTCACCATCATCGCCAATACTTATCCGGCCATGACGACGATCTACGTAGACGGCACCGTCATCAACGAAAAATAATAACTATGTCCACCCTTTTCCTGCAAGCCTCCGGCGGCGGATCCCTCTTTACCAATGGCTTTTTCATGATCGCCATGCTGGTGGTGCTGATCTTTTTTATGATCATCCCGCAACGCAAAAAGGCTAAAGAACAGACTTCCTTTATGGACAGCCTCGAAAAAGGCAAAGAAGTGGTTACCGCCAGTGGCATCCTCGGCCGCATCGATAAGATTGAAGACAAGATCGTCACCATCAACGTCGGTAATAAGACCTATCTTCGGGTGACCAAAAACGCGATCTCCAAGGAACTCACCGATGCTATCTATCCTCCGGCGGCTGATTAGTAAAAACCCGTTGCCGAAAATGGCGGAGACGGACCGGAAGGTACTCGCCATCTGCATGACGGCAGCTTTCGTTTTTTGGCTCATTCTCAATCTTTCCCAGGAATACAGCATCCGCCGCGACGTTACGCTTGAATACGTCGTCGATCCGGAGCGCGTCCTCGTGGGCCGTATGCCCGAAGTGCTGGAAGCCGACGTTAGTGGCCCGGGTTGGAACCTCTTTTGGGAGAGCATCGTTCCCGGTCCGCTCCCCGTCGTCGTAGATCTTCGGAATCGTGATAACCTTCGACTGACCGACGCAGAACTGCGGCAGCAGGTACAACGACGGCTCACCAGCGGAGCCCTGTCAGTAGACAACCTGGGCTTCGAATCCGTCACCATTCTCACTACGCCGAAAGAGGGCAAAAGGGTACCCGTACGCTCCGAAGTCACCCTTGAATTTGCCAATGGCTTCCTGGCCATTAATGAGCCACTGATCGAACCCGACAGCATCACCGTTAGCGGGGCTACCGATATTTTAGAGGAAATTACTCACTGGCCTACAGAGGTGCTGGACCTAAAAGAAGTGAACAACTCTATCCGCCGCATCGTCTCCCTGGCCACCCCCGAAGAAGGGCTTACGCTTAGCCGAAAAGAAATAAGCTTCACCCTGCCGGTAGAAGCCTTCATCCAGAAACGAATTGAGGTGCCGGTCACCGTCATCAATGCCCCGGCAGCGAATGATTATCGCATTACTCCCTCATCGGTCAACTTGCGCGTCAGCGTTCCACAAACCGCCTACGAGCGCATAAGCGCCGGAGACTTCCGCCTCGTTGCCGACCTCGAAAACCTGAGAAACGAAGACGGGAGAAACAGCGTACCCATTATTCTTCAGGAACAGCCAGGGGAGGTGCTGAGTGTCTTCTTTGAGCCGCGCTCGGTAGAGTATTACCTGATCAGAGAGTAAGGTGAGGTAGTCTTGTAGTGCTGGTAGTCTTGTAGGCTGCCGCATTTTGGAGGTGTGGGAGACGGAGTATTTGTCGCTTCGCGACCAGGGATTTTTCAGGAAGAGAAACGCAGAAAATGTAGCTTTCGGAAACAGGCTTGATCAAAAACTGTCAATACCCTAACCCACGCAAAGGGCCCAATCCCAAATGCGGTAGCGTCTATCACCCTATCAATCTAACCCCCTATTCCCCATAAGTCTCCCTGCTGAACCCAAACCTTACCAAATCCGCAATCATGCCTCCGGGTTTACGGAATTCATTACGCAGGTCGCCCTCCCGGCTGAAGCCAACCCGACGGGCCAGCCGCTGGCTGGCAAAATTGTCCGACAGGGTTTTGAGGTAAATTTTTTCGAGCTCAAGCTGCAGGAAACTAAAACGAATAACCCGTGCCATCACCTCGGTCATCAGCCCCTTTTTCATGTGGTCTTTATCGATGAAGTAGCTGATTTCCGCCATCGGTACTTCCCAGTTGACCTCGAAAAGGTGAACGTAACCGATCAGCTGGGTAGACTCGTTGTGCCAAACGCCAAAGGTGAAATCCTGTTGCAGGAGCCAGGCAGCAATTCGTTCGCGTAAAAACCGCTCGGTGCTGTTATCGTCAATTCCAACTTCAGCGACCAGGAGGGGGAAATGATCTTGCAGGTAATCCTTGTTCTGCTCAATTAAATTCCGGAAAACGGCACCTTCGTTCTCCCGGAAACGACGAACGACGCAGTTGCTGGTAAGTAGGGCCGTATCGATGTTGAAAAGCTGGGGACGCATTCTTAGTAATGTAGTAATGTAGACGGTAGTATTGTAGTCATTGCCGCTAAGGAGAAGAGTGGGGTAGGGCCATCGTTCAGCGGTCTACTCCACCCAGGTAACCTTATCCTCCCAGTTTCCGCGCTGGCGCGGGAGGTCCGGTGCTTCGTGGTAGCCAAGGTAAAAAAGGCCCAGGCATTTTTCGTTGTCAGCAGCAGAAGGCCATTGGCCGTAGCTGTCACAGAGGAAGGTGGGGCTTGACCAGTATCCGCCGAGATTGTAGGAGTCGAGGCTTGTCCAAAGGTTTTCGACGGCGCAGCCAATGGCGGCGACTTCTTCCCATTCCGGCAAGGATTCGGCAGGGTCACGGTGCAGAAAGATCGCGATGACTACCGGTGATTTGCTGAAGAAGCCGCCAAATTTATTATCCAGCTTTTCGCTCCAGGTACCCGGGCCGCGCAGGGTTTCAAATACAGAGACAACTTCCTGATGAAGCTGTTTTCTTCCGTCGCCGGTGTAGACCCGAAAACGCCAGGGCTCGGTCTTCTTGTGGTTGGGGGCGTGATTGGCGGCGTCTAGCAGCGCACTGATGATGGCTTTGTCGACGGGCTTGTCCGTCAGAAATTGAGTGTATACCGAGCGGCGATTCTTAATGTGGGAAAGCATTCTTTGTCTTTTGGTTATTTGGTCGCACGGTTCTACCGCATTTTGCCGCGGTGAGCTGTTTCAGTAACCTGCGTGGCAAGGTAGTGGTTTAGCCCGAAATATTTTGGTGAGGTTTTGATTCAGGCGCGGGGCCGCAGGGTGCAAGGTTCGTAAAGAGGAGCAGTGCGGCTTACTTCGTAATCACCACCGTTCCCAGTCCTGCTGCTAATTCCTTTTTTATCTGATTTAAGCGATCGTGCAGGCGAATGTGACGGATGATGTTCTCGTCGTCACCCTGCCGCTGGAAGTCAGCGATTTTACGGGTGTTCTCCCGCAGCTTACGGTCCACCTTTGCCATGCGCAGAATTCTCAGGAATATCTCGGCGGCCAGCTTATGGTTTTCTTCCGGGTGCTTCTGGCTCAGGCGAAGGCCGTACTTTTCCTTCCAGTTGGGGCTAAGCGTGTGGGGTGTTTTGACTGATTCCTGCGCCAGAATCCGGATATACTCCTCCGGATGATTCAGGTACCATTCTGAGGTTGGGCCTTGTTTGTGCTGGCCAAGGTAGTCAGTCACCAATACCACCAGTTTCTTAAAGCGATCGTTATCAAAGTCACTGAGCACGTCAGCTACGTTGGTCGTCAGGTAAGCGGCTACTGACTGGTTCTTCTCTTCTTCGTACACCTTACTGCCGTGGTTGATGAGCAGTTTGGCCAGGTCGCGTTCCAGAAAGGAATGACCAGACATCAATAGGTCTCCACCTGCCGCAGCGGTAGCTTCCTCTCGTTCGGGCAGAGCGTCCGGCAGGTTGGGCGGGGGCATATCGCTTACCTCCATTCCTCCCCAGGAGGGTTCTTCCATTCCGTCCCAGGACGGTTCCTGCATACCGGCCCATCCGTCGTCTTCAGGGTCAACTTTGGGGGGCGGTGGCCCCGGGGTGGAAGGTCGTTGCGGGCGTACCGGCGGAAGCTGCTTTTTTTCAGCCCGGGCGTCTCGTTCTCGGCGGCGCTCCTCCCGGTCCATTTCTTTCTGGGCCTGCACGCGGCGGTCCGCGATGGCCTGGTTGACGAGGTTGACGAGCAGGTTCTCTTCCAGCCCCAGCCGGCCGGTAAATTGCTGCAAATAGCCCGCGCGCTTCAGCGGGTCTTCCACCAACGCCAGGGTAGCGATGCTGGAACGGATGGCATCACTGCGGGCCGCTACGTCGTCACCTGCTTCTTCAAGCAGCAAGTCGGCCTTGAAGAAGAGGAAGTCTCTCCGCGTTTTTTCCAGGTATTCCTGAAAAACCGTTGTGCCCACACTTTGCATGTAGCTATCGGGGTCTTCGCCATCGGGTAGGATGACGACCCGGACGTTGAGCCCCTCCAGCAGCAGTACATCCACGCCGCGCAGCGCGGCTTTAATGCCAGCCTTGTCTCCGTCGTAGAGCAGCGTTACGTTCTCGGTCTGCCGTTTCACGAGCCGGGCCTGGCCCGGCGTCAGGCTGGTTCCCGAAGTAGCCACTACATTCTCAATGCCGTTCTGGTGAAGACTAATCACGTCGGTGTACCCTTCCACCATATAGACGTTGTCCAGCTTCCGGACCGACTGCCGTGCCTGGTGCAGGCCGTAGAGAACTTCAGACTTATAATAAATCTCCGACTCCGGGCTATTGACGTATTTCGGTGCCTTTACGTCCTTCTTCAGGATGCGCCCTGCGAAGGCAATCGGCTTACCACTCAGGTTATGAATGGTGAACATCACCCGGTCCCAGAAGAAGTCTTTCTTATTTCGCACGAGGCCCAGCTTCATGAGCTGCTCCTCTTTGTAGCCCGCCGCCAGGGCGGCCTTCAGCAGGCCGTTTCGGGCGTTGGGGGCGTAACCCAGGCCAAACTTATCCATCACCTCGCGGCGGAAGCCGCGGCCTTTGAAATAGCTCAGGGCGATGCTCTTGCCCTCGTCCGTATTGTACAACTGATCCGTAAACCACTGCTGGGCAAATTCATTCACCAGAATGAGGGCTTCCTTCTCCTGTCGTTCTTCCCGTACCTCCTGGCTTACTTCCTTTTCTTCCAGCTTGATGTTGTAGCGGGCGGCAATCTTTCGGATGGCATCAGGGTAGGAGAGTTGCTCCAGCGTCATCAGAAATTTGATCGGATCACCTCCTTCCCCGCAGCCAAAGCACTTATAGATGTTGCGGGCAGGGTTAACGTTGAAGCTGGGCGTTTTCTCGTTGTGGAAAGGACAGAGACCGGTAAGGTTCTGCCCCGCACGGCGGAGATTGACGTAGTCACCCACCACGTCTTCTACGCGGACGGTGTCTTTGACCAGTTGGATGCTTTCGTCGGTAATCATGCTCGGCCCAAGATACGGGAAGGTTGGGAATGGAGGGCCGAAAAAAGTCGCCGGGTGCGTATAACAAGATGCAAGGACGAGCTGATGCCACCTCTCTCAACTCCCCAACGAGCATTGAGCGGACAGCAACGGGCTGTGTTGCACTGAACACTGTATGCTTTCCGCTGAAATTATTATCGATGAAGATTCGTTTGGCAGCTGGTTGTGTATTTGGTTATACAAAAACATTTGTCGGTAAACCTTAGCTCAGCTGCGGAGCACCGTAATCTTCCCTTACGGTAGCTACTTCCAAACTACCGTCTATTTATACTTAATCATGCCCCGTTTCGACTGTCACCCTCACGTCAATTACGTTAAAGTCAAAACCGGAGACCCTAGTGTTTACTAGCCTTTCCGCTCCTTTTAACTTTCTTTAACGTTCCGGGACGCATACTTTTCGCGTTTTAAGCGTCTATACTAACGAAAGCGGGAACGCACGGAGCTACTCCGATAAAGCAAGCCCGCCGCTTCAAGACTTAATGGGTGTTCTCATAGTGTGTGGACTGTCCCGGCATCGTTTCTACGATGACCGGGGCAGTTTTTTTGGCAGGTTACGGGCTACAGGTTCGTGAGTTGTAAGTTGCAGGTTTGTGAGTTGCAGGTTGCAACCAGAACTTACCTTTTGCTCGGGGTAGATTAAACCAAAAAAATACGGGTCATAATGCCCTTTTAGCACTACGACCCGTAAATTTTGCAACCTGCAACCTGCAACCTGCAACCTGCAACCTGCAACCTGCTACAAATCAAACTTAATCCCCTGCGCCAGTGGCAGCGTAGTAGAGTAGTTGATCGTATTTGTCTGCCGGCGCATGTAGGCCTTCCAGCTGTCGGAGCCGGACTCCCGGCCACCGCCGGTTTCTTTTTCTCCGCCGAATGCTCCGCCGATCTCGGCACCGGAGGTGCCGATGTTGACGTTGGCGATGCCACAGTCAGAGCCTGCCGTGCTGAGGAAGAGCTCGCTCTCCCGCATGTTGGTCGTCATGATGGCCGAGCTCAGGCCCTGGGGGACACTGTTCTGGATGTCGATGGCTTCCTCCAGGGTGGAGTAAGGCATGATGTACAGAATGGGCGCGAAGGTTTCGTGCTGGGCCATTTTGCTGTCGGCCTTTACTTCAAAAAAGCAGGGCTTCACGTAGCAGCCGCTTTCGTAGGCGGGGCCTTCGAGTACGCCACCGTCGACGACCGTTTTGCCGCCTTCGGCCTTAATGCTTTCAATGGCTTTGAGGTAAGTATTGACGCTGTCTTTGTCGATCAGCGGGCCAACGTGGTTATTGGTGTCCAGCGGATCACCGATGCGGAGCTGGCCGTAGGCTGCTTTGAGTTTATCGCGGACTTCGTTGTAGCGACTTTCGTGCACAATGAGGCGGCGGGTAGAAGTACAACGCTGGCCACAGGTGCCCACGGCGCCAAAGAGGGCGCCGGTTAGGACGAGGTCCATATCCGCCGTCTCCGTAATGATGATGGCATTGTTACCACCCAATTCGAGCAGAGACTTGCCGAGGCGTGCGCCAACGGTCTGCGCTACGATCTTGCCCATCCGGGTAGAACCGGTGGCGGAAACCAGTGGTACACGGCCGTCTTTGGTCATGTATTCGCCAATCTTATAATCGCCGTTAACGAGGCTGCTGATGCCTTCGGGCAGGTCATTGTCCTTAGCAACTTTTGCCCAGATGTTCTGGCAGGCAATGCCGCACATGGGCGCCTTCTCGGAGGGCTTCCAGACGGTCACGTCGCCACAAACGAGGGCGATCATACTGTTCCAGCTCCATACGGCCACGGGGAAGTTGAAGGCAGAGATGATGCCAACAATGCCCATAGGGTGCCACTGCTCGTACATCCGGTGCAGAGGGCGTTCAGAGTGCATCGTTAAACCATAAAGTTGGCGGCTCAGGCCGACGGCAAAGTCACAAATGTCAATCATTTCCTGCACTTCACCCCAGCCTTCCTGCAGGCTTTTTCCCATCTCGTAAGACACCAGACGGCCAAGCGCATCCTTATGCTGACGTAGTGCATCACCGTATTGGCGAACGATCTCTCCCCGCTGAGGAGCGGGTACCGTGCGCCAGTGTTTGAAGGCGGTTTGCGCCGTCTGGATGACGGCTTCATATTGGTCTTTAGTCGTTACACTTGCCTTACCGATCAGCTTACCGTCAACTGGGCTGTAGGAGGCAATTTGCTCTGCGGAATTGTGGTGGCTGGTTTGGCCGGTACTGGTGCCGTCGTTGTCTGCTTCGAGGCCGAGTTCCTGAAGGAAATTCAAGTTCATGATCGTGGTGGTTGGTTAGAGGCCGCAAAGGTAAGGTTTTGGCGGGAGAGATATAAGGAAGAATCGCGGGTGTACAGGGCAATCGCAAGAAAGTTAAAATTGAAACCTTGAGCCTCAAAACGCTTAGCGTATTCATTAGCCCTCCCCCCGTGGGGAGGGTTGGGAGGGGGGGCTTGCGATTGCCCCGGGCGATAAGCTACCAAACTACCTAACTACCAGCCTGCATTGCTACCTTTGCTCTAATGAAAGACATCTTTGATCTCCTCGGCCGGATCCTTCTCTCCTTCATTTTCTTCTTCGAGGCGTACGATTATTTCGCCTATGAGAGAATGAATAAGGAGGCAATGACCATTTATGGGTTGACCTGGAACCAGGACTTTTTTCTTTACGGTGCCATCTTCTTATTGCTGGTGGGTGCCATCAGCTTGCTCCTGGGCTACCGGATGCGAACCGGCGCAGTATTGTTGCTGATTTATTGGGTTCCCCTCACCTTCATTGTGCACGATTTCTGGACGGAACCCGCCGATACGGTAGAATATCGCCTTCAAAGTATACTGTTCATGAAGAATATTGCCATTATGGGCGGGCTGCTCATTGCGGCTACCCATATTTCCGGTAAATACCGGCTGCGGCGGATTTTTGCTACAACGAATTTATGACAAAAATGGCCCCGTTGGGCCGTACCCTACCCCTGGAGCTAGTGGCTGAGTTCGTAATTGTCTGGCCATTTAGTCCGCAGGATTTTCGTGCCGTGGCAAGGCGCTGAAACCGGAGTTTAGCCA